>Ga0209635_10002625_pt1 | contig 13830 bp, 15 predicted proteins | sample DeeMarSWOR230_32_FD_187463 | JGI IMG/M metagenome (GOLD analysis project Ga0209635, IMG submission 187463) | Marine sediment microbial communities from White Oak River estuary, North Carolina - WOR-2-30_32 (SPAdes) (version 2) | ecosystem: Environmental > Aquatic > Marine > Intertidal zone >... | reverse complement strand
CAAGAAGATTTAAAGTCTGATTTAGAGAAACTAGGGGAAGAGCTTCGGAACTTAAGAGAGTACATTGATAACATGGCTAAGAGCGTTACGCTGATCAATTTAGAGAGTCCTGTGGGTGTTTCCTATGCACTTAATGAGGATGTACCAGGTGAGGTAGGCAATTATGCAACAACCGTTTTAGGATACATCACGAAACAGTGGGTCATAGGATTAGAAAATGCCGGTGATATCTGTAGGTTTGGGATCCTAGACCTTTTCGACGTGCTTTACTATTGGTCTGGAGCGCGGAATGGTGGAAAAGAAACCTTGGAAATCACGCTTGAATATGTGGATGGTACAATGCACACGGAAAGTGACTTGTTCATTAACGAATGTAATGAATTAAGACCAAGAGGCGACCAGAATCCCTATGTTGAGTACCTGCTTTCTCCAAATGAAAAGGTGTGGTATAAATACGCGTTGAAGAATCCGAATCCTAACGTTGAAGTCCGATATGTTTCATTCAAAGATACGAATGAAGAATCAGCTCCACGAATAGCTAATGTGATTCAGCACGTTGCTAGGATAAGACCTGTCTAAATGTAAATAAAAAAGGGAAGATGAGATAGTCCTTTTTAGGATGTTTTCTCCTTCGGTTGGTTAGCGCCACAAGCACCGCAATATTCTGCTACTATGGGTATGACTTCACCACAGTTCTTACACACTTTTACATCCACACCGGATGGTGGTGACCTCCTGCACTTTGGGCAGACATCAGCATCCAAAGGCATCCTTGTGCCACAGTGCATACAATACCTCTTCTTCTCAACGAATGACAATGTGACACTTGCTGATTTTAGTCCTCTTGACACAGCGTTAACTTTTACTTCACCAAATTCTGTTGAAGACGTAAGTACAGCTTTTTTAGCTGTTTCTCCTTTACTGACTTTAACAGGACTGGCTACTCTGCCAAGCGTCGTAGAGAGTAGTACTTCGATGTCTTCATGAGCTTCCATTGGATTTCCATCATCATCAATCAGCTCTACTGTAATTGTGGAAGTTGATCTTCCATCAGCCAGTAATTCCGTTGGATTCACAGTTATCTTGATAGATGTTGGTTTAGGCACCTCTGCCTTGGGCTTCCTCTTCTTCAGAAACAGTATTACGACCGCTGCTACGATGCCTATTAGAGCAACACCACCAATGATCAGTGTCCAATTAAATGGTTCTGCCACATTGAATGATCCGGTTCTACCATCCACATCAACGTTGAACGTTCCCGCCTCATCTTTGGTAACCTTAAACGTGACCGTTTCGATAGCTCCAACAGCTAGAGACACATCTTTTTGATCTTCCACAACGCCATTAATTTCAAGTACAACTGTGTAAGTGCCTTCGACTTCGCCGATGTTTTCAACATCAACCTTTACAGTGACTTCTTCACCTGTTGAGACCTCAGTAGAACTGATCGCAAGGTTACTAACTCTGAATTGAGGTTCGGGTTGTACGGTTAGAGATAACTCTTGGCTTTCACTCGCAGCTGTGTTGGTATCTCCTTCATAGTTGGCTCTGACTTTGTAATCATCAACTGTAGGCGGTTCCCATGTGTAAGAATAACTACCCTCTGATGCGGTACTTGTAGTACTTATCGAATTCCATATTCCATTTACTCTATATTCTAAAGTTATGCTTACACCCGCAAGTGAGGGAGTGATTGATCCGCTGATTGTTGTTTCTTCTCCAATGGTCAGGGTAGTCTTTGAGCTTGAAATAGTGATGGAACTGCTGGTTTTCCCAACTTCCACTGATTTAGTTGTAGAGCTTGTTTTATCATCGTTATCCGTGACAGTTAAGGATACGTCATATGTCCCTGGGGACGAATACGTATGTTCTATAACCTCTCCATCGCCAGTGCTTTCATCTCCAAAGTCCCAATCAAATTGCTCAATTGTACCATCTGTATCATCACTGTCTGAAGCGTCAAATGTCACTGTCTGTCCCGCTGTTGGATCTGTCGGAGAGAAAGTGAATACAGCTATCGGAACTTCGAATTCAATAACCCGTACTTGCGTACCAAACAACTGTTCATTGTCAGCAAGATCTGTTTCCCCCGATACTTGGGATACCGTAGCCTTTATTGTGTAGCTGCCTCCCGCTACGCTGGATGTGTCCCAGTTAAAGTTTAAGACTTCAGATGATGCTGCGTTTAAAGTTCTGGTTCTCGATCCAATCTGAGTACTACCATAATAGGTTCTTACGGTGAATTCTTCTGTAATTTGTCCCTCGTTCGCAACTCCTACGCTAATTGCGACGCTGTCTCCTTGTTCTACCTCGGTTGGGACGACATTCAAGCTGGTAATGGCTACGTCGCGAACAGGAATTGTCCAAGCAATATAGAGTCTCGGACGATATGTAGTACCCGCTTCAATACAATGAACTAATCGATGGTAATCTGATGTGTCTCCACGTAAACAAAGAACTAAATCGTTTCCTGATTCCCATCCCTCTCTATTGACTACTTCTTGGACAATATTTGTTACAACTTGAGCATATGGTGAATTTGTACTAAAATTGGGGACTGTCCAAGATACACTCGCACTAGTTTTCGGTCTATTATTGTAATCACTGATTGAGGTTGGAGCTGAAGCATCATTTTGATCGAATGCTTGTATTTGTATTGAACACGCACCCGAATGGGAGCCAGCTGCAAATAGATAAATTGCTGCTGAATTAATAATCGCTTTTTCTGGAATATTTATGTTTACAAATCTAAACCAAGAATACATGTCATAATTTGGATATGATAGCCACAGCGAATTAAGTGAAGGATAAAAGTACGTTTGATAAAAATATCCATCATCAGGACCTGAAGCACCATAAAAATATGAGCTTGGAGCTTTTACCTGAGGTATAAGAGAAAATGGTAGAATTAGTGTTAGGAAGAAGAGCGATAATAGTATTCCAAACGTTTTCTTATTTTTTAATTTATATGACATTACTTTCCCCTACTCTTATCTTTAAAAGAATAAAATGATCAACGATAGTTAAACAATATTTGTTTTTCCATACTAATAAAATATATACCATCAGAATACCTTAAACAGCAGATGACCTTAATTCTTAAGAGGACAGTTCACCATTAAAAACTCCTGGAGGTTGGTGTTCGCAGATTATGTTCAATAAAGTAGAAACAGCCATTATCAAAATTCTACAAGACCATATTCAAACAGTTTCAAAAAAGAACATAGACACCAAACCTAATTTCAAGAGTCTACCATCAATGTCAATTAGCAATGTTAATTTTGAAATCGATGAAGTTGGTCTTGGCAGGTCTATTGGAGGAGTAGGTAGAGAAGCCCAAGACGTATTCAATGGGGATGGTAAAAATAGGGAGTTCACATTAACAGAAAAACCTCTAAAACCAATCATTTCTATCGAACACCCAATAAAAAAAAGGCTAAGGGAATCTGATTACTTAATTGACTATGAGACTGGAGTAGTTGTTTTCCAGTCTCCTCCTTCAAAAGGAGATCAAAACGTCTCTGTTAAATACCTCAAGCCTTTCGATACGAAAGGATTGAAGCTCAACATCACTTACCACGTAAACATATGGGCTAAAGATGAAAATCAGCGAGACGAAATAACAGTTGAAACCATCAAAACGTTTCTCAGAGAAGAAGACACTCTAGCTCAACAGGGTGTATCCCTCAAGCCAATTAGAGGCTTCAATATACCTAAAGGTGAAGACGTTTCAAAAGATGTTTATGGGAAAACATTGGAGTGCAAAGTCGAAACGGATCTTCATGTAGAAATTCCATTGCCAAGGATTGAAAAGGTCGAAATACAACAAGAAAAATAGAATATGAAAGATATAGTAAACCTTTCAAGAACCTTCATTTATGGAAGGTATTTCTTCGGAAACTTAGCTACGACTGAGTAATTGGGGTCCACAACGTTCCCTATTCTACATCTACCCACCTGAGACAGTAATTGAAGCGCTTCCCACCTGTCAAATCCATAATCGTCAACCATCCAGTCAATCAGTTCCTTATGTGCAATCTTATAAGCCTCCATTAGGGGACGCGAGCTTCCTACAACCATAATGTGCTCATTATCCTCAAGTCTTGGCCAAATTATCTCCTTACCTTTTTGAACATCTATGAATAGGGTTACTTCAGCTGTCGTCTCTAGAGCTACACCACACAATTCACCATCGCCTTGTGCTGCATGGATATCGCCTAAGACTAGGTAGCCTCCTTTTACGAAGATCGGTAAATGAAGAGTTGTTCCCTCACATGTTTCGGGACAGTCCATGTTACCGCAATACTCTCCTGGAGAAAGCGACATCTCCCATCGTCCAAACCTTGGAACAACCCCGATCGAACCAATAAATGGGTGAAGAGGGATTTCAACAGCTTTCAACTTACTCTTATTCAGCTCCCAAACTCCTGTATCATTATTCAAGTCTCCAGTCAAAAGTCATCCTCTCCAATGGCTCATTGAGCAGAAACCTCCTCCTGCGATCCTCCTCTGTAAAAGATCCAAAGTGAGGAACAACTGCAGACCAAGCAGTTGGCCTATTGAGTTTAATATTCTCTATGTGAACGATGAGGGTGTCTCCTACTTCAGCATCTTCTATGTAGAATGGACCTGAAAGCAAGTTAGATGGATGAAGCAAAGTATCTTCTCTGCTCTGCATCATCTCTTTGGGAACCATCATGTCATTAGAATCATAATCATGAGCGTCCACTGTTGGAACTATTATGGTATCACCTGACTTGATCCTAAGCGCAGGCTCATTTGGACCATAGGTGAGAAAATATTTTGACGGCTTAAAGAAATGCTCCATGTAAGTCACCAAGATTTTTACTTTAATGATTGCATATCTATAAACATAATTTGTTAGTTTTATCTTTCTATTTTCTCCTCTTCCATCTGGGTTGATATTCACTCGTGAATGGTTTTCCTCGAGGTTTTCCCTTAGGTCTACGATTTCCTAAAAGCATTCCTAATGCCATATCTCTTTAAGACATCGACATTGCTTCAACTATCTCAAATAACTCTAATTCCAATTTCCTATTTCGTTCATCCCAATATCGTTTTAATTTTCTCTTTAACTTCCTTTTGTCACGCTGAACAGTCGATCTCGAAATACCAAGAAGCTTAGCTATCTCACTCTCTGTCAACCACTCTTCACTAATCAATAATTGAAATATCCTTTCTCGACGTTTCTTCTCCCTATCTCTCTGACTCTTAGATTTTCTATACTTCACAAGATCCACCTATGAATAAATGGTGTTGATAATGTAACACATAACTCCGCTTATGATCTGTTCAATAATAAAATAATTGCAGTTTCTATTTTATTTATTATTATATGCCGAAAATATCTTATATTCTAAGAGTAATTTCTTAAAGGTTGGTTATTAAATGGTTGAGGTCGAAGATATTTACTCTACTCCAGCTGTCAGATTTTTAGGATTAGGGGTAGGTTTCTGTCACATCTTTGGAAGTATAGGAGTTATAATCTTTGGTTTAGCAATGCTGATGGATCCGATATATATGATTGCATTCGTTTCAAAATGAACTCACGTCAATGTAAGGCAGAATTATATAAACTTAAAGATAAGATGAAAAGCGAGTTGAGAGAGAGCGCACTCGATACTGATAAGTATAAGATATTAAATGACCGCGTTGACGACTACCTTAAGGAGATCCAAGAAGAAATTACTGGAAAATCCGAAAATAATCAGTGATACTCGTAACGCATTTTCTTAACGACGCTACATAAAACAATCTAATCATCTTCTCTTTTACCCTCTGACTTTAAGATTGCTGATACTTTGTTCACAAGATCGACCCACAAATAAAAAAAATATGATGACTAATACACTCATATATGATATAAGTAGACTTAAAATCGAGATATTGAATTTACTTTGACAATAATGGTGATGATTTGTCTGAAAAGGAATACACGGTTCCTGACATTCAACCCACTTACATAAAGATAAATATGCAATTTGTTGATGGGGACTGGAAACCAGCTAAAATTGCTATTCAAGTTGAAGATGATGAGGGTACTAAAAACGGAGAGACCGACAACAATGGGAAGGTTGCGATGAATATCAAGGGAGATGATGCTAAGGTCCTCCTTTCAGGTAAGGTATAGAGTAAGTAAACGTTTGTGAGGAGGGTATGATAATAAGCATTGGAAAACGATGATAGATGTCTAGATTGTCCTTCTTTGTGTAATAAGCATGGTAATCCTAATCCACTCTTGGGAGACGGTCCCCTTCAGATGGGAGATGGAAGAAAGGAAGTTACAAAGAAACTTCAGAGGATGTTGAAAGAGTTAGGCTACTATTTGGGAGAAACTGGTCCCGACAAAGATGGCGTTGACGGTTCCTTTGGAAAAAGGACCCTTGATGCAGTAAAACATTTTCAGCAGGACGAGTTGCACAAGGACTGGGAGGGAAATGGTTTAGATGATGATGGCTTAGTTGGACCAAGAACTTCAGATGCTTTAAACAGGGAAATAGTTGGTATCTGGTACGACCTGTACCAGACTGACACTAAACTCACCGATGGAAAGAAGATAATTACTGTTTGGAGTGACTTCATAACTGATTCGGGTTTAGAGCTAGAAGATCTAAAGGGAAGCGAAGAATTAGACATCATTGTTAAAGGTGAGATCCGTCGCTTAGGCAGCATATCTGAGGTCAAGTGGGAGAAATCTGAGGTTGTTCCATATGATTGGACGAAAAAGAAGAGCAGGAATGTTAAAATTCTCGTTAAAACGAAGGATATTGAAGATGGAAGAAAAGCCATTATCGACTTATACCAGTTCGAGAAAGGTACTGAGCCTTCTGTTTTGCTTTCACTTGAAGATCTCAATGTGAAGGACGATCAGATCGTCGGAAAAGACGATACTCCTCCTGAACACAGTTTTAACTGGCACTCTACGATTTATGATTATAAACGAACGCAGTATTACTTTAAGGCGAAGATTGGACCCTTAGAGAGGACAGTGAAACCTGAAAAAGACTCGATGGTTCGTCTTAAACATCTTGATAGCATTGTTTCAAATCCAGATGATTCGTTCTCTAATGACGAAGGTAAAATGATCAATAAACTTCTGAAAGACGAAGGTCCCTGGACTGAGGCTACTAAGGATAAATTACTTGAGGATGGACATGAGGTGGAAATGTATCAAGGGAAGGCTGCGAAAGTCACAGTAAAGAAGATGAGTCAATTGGTTGAACGCAACAAGTTTCTGCATTATCAGGACAGTCACGGTGCTGCTTACTGTTACGACCATAAGGTTAAGAAGAGGATTGTGAAGAGTGGAAAAAAAGGACCCCTAGGACAACACATTCTGCATTGTCCCGACTGTAAAGACCTTCATGATGCTGCTGGAGTGATGTGTTTAGACCATCTAAAGGTGATCTTTGAAAAAAAGGACGTAAGTGCACTTGGGCGATCCCCTAAAATCTTGGTGTTTGCGAGTTGTTGTCAGACCGCACTCACAAATAAGTTCGCCAAAGCGTGGTTAGATAAGGACACTCGATGGTATATTGGTTGGGGTCAAAACGTTCCTGTCTCGGATGCTAAAAAGTTTGCTAAGGCTTTCTTCAAGAGATGGTTTAAACACTATAAGATGAATCCTGATAATGTAAGGAAAGCGTTTGACGATGAGAAGAAACCATATTTGAAACTTGAGCCAAGATGTTATAGTTGACCAATAATGGGAGGGAATTGAACGTACAAAACCTCTTAAATTCAAGTCTAAGAGGAGGCGATTAAGATATGAATAGTCGAGATGCTATAAAGGTCTTTGAGGTTATTAAGCAAAAATATGATATCCCTGAAGAGGCAAAACTCGAATTTGTGGAGAAACGCTACATTGAATTGCCTGTAGATGCTACTAGTGACGTACGGGTGTGGGATGAATTGGTATGGGTTGGCGAATATGCGTCAGAGGAATATATCTATGAATTGGCTTGCGATATGACTGGTAAAATTGTGCGATTTAAATCCAATAAATAGCGGATTGTAATGAATCCAAAGAATTTAGTGTAAATACTGTACGAAAAACATTTTAAAAAGTATGATCAGTAGCAAGGAACTCTCATATCTTGAGTTTCCTATCTTTGTTTATGATCGAGGGAAATAAAAAGTGGAAAAAGAGAATCAAGAGCAAGTGTTTGCAAAAATTGAACAGTTTTTGAATACGCAGAGTCAATATTGGTATCCCAAATTAGTAACCAGCTATCGCAGAATATCTGAGTATAGTGACTTTGATGACATGTTAAAACGAGAGGTCCTTTACACAGGATACTTGGCCGAAGAACTCGTCGTGAATCTATATATTGACTTTTTAAATAATCGAAATCGAATAGATCTTCTCCTTTCCTATAAAAGCGAAGACTTGAGTCTCTCTTTACCTGACCAAGACCTTCTCGAGTTTCTGCGAAGAATTGGAGCTGTCTCAAACATTCAGTTTTTCCCTACAGACCACCCTGTTATGAATATTGACCAAATACTAGAAGATATTGCTCGAGCTAAAGCTAGAGATAAGAAAGTAGGAAGAGTTTACATTCACGATTGTTTCCAAGCGATTCTCCACTACAATGATTATCTCTGTTATGTCGTAGGATATCTCGAAGAGAAAAAGCTCCTTTGGATCTCTTTACTTAACGCTGAGTCTGAGAGTAAACTAGGTGTTTTCGCTGATGACACAGTATTCCAAGAATGGGTCACCAATACACTGACTAAATGGCTAAGTGATCCTTATCCTCTTCGCTTTCGATGGTCCAAAATGAATGAGACAAAAAAACTGGGTGAGCACTACTTACTCGAAGTCTTCAAAGAACTATCAGAGATAGGGGTGGATGCGAGCTCGGAAGACGAACCTGAGGTCTTTAGGTGGAAGGTTGATAACTTCATATCTCAAAGCAAAAGCTCCTCATCTTTACCACAGCAAGATGTCGAAGCTATCATACAAAAATCTGGACTGGAGATCCCAAACGACGCGGAATTATTAGGGATAAGCCCAGATGACAGTGATAATCCCTCTCTGATGGTTTATTACATTCACACTTTCCATGACGATCAGTTTAATAAAAATCAGGAAAAAATTGAGGGAGAAATTCCTTCAATATATAGTAATCCTGGGAAGATCATCGTTGAAGGAGATTTATGCGTCTTCAACATCGATCCAAAGAACCGTAGAGTAATATCTGAGTATAGGAAATGGCATACGATAAAAAAACCATAGTCTGTAGTCACCTACTACTTTATTGTCGTCTCTTTAAAAGTAACTCCACATCTGTTTAGAACAAGCTTGTTAGTCCTTATAGTTTATAAAACATCATTAAAATTTCACATCAAAATTAACGAAATAAGCTCTATTTCAGAAAATAAGCTCAAAATCTGATTTTCAACACCATAAAACAACGTAAAAAGCGTTATTTTGATTCATTTTTCACATAGAACTCATAAATCATTGGTGGGCCCGGAGAGATTTGAACTCTCGACCAACAGGTCACTCAGGATCCCTTATGAGCTTCGACACAGACTTCTGTCGCTCTTTGAGGCAGCCAATAGGCTGTGACCAACTGAGCTACGGGCCCCATACACATTTCTCGTCAACAACAAATATTTAGGCTTTCTTAGTCTAGCCAACTAAATAGGCTCAGGGTACTAATGATATTAAGGTGGCGCCGGCGGATTCGCCGGACGAGAGATAATTTCTCACCGCCCTCGGACTCGGACCGTCGACCAACGGGTTAACAGCTTCAGCTCAACAGAAGTAAAACCTCTATTAATCCGCTGCTCTACCTAGCTGAGCTACACCGGCACCTCTACACCAAAAAAATGTAGTTGGTATTTATTCTTTTTGAGATCTTCTCATCTCTACCCATCCCATACTACGCTAATCTATCTGGTAGATATTTCTTAACAACGTAGTCAAGACCATATCTTGAGAATGCTTCGAGTTCACACTTCCGTTTATGTTTTAAAAAGTGACTTATTTGAGTCTTCCATGGTTCATCTTGACATCTAGGATCCTTCCGCATATCATATAATCGCTTGATATCAACCTCTTTAAGCCTCTCTGAGGGAAGATCATATTTTTGGATATCTGAACTGTAAAGACCCATCCAAGTGGCTTCAGGTGTCGTTAAACCACTGAGATGTGCAGCGTTAGCGCTTCCACAGATTATTGTAATAGCTATAGCCATTCCCCAAGGATCACCATCACAGAAAACGTATACGGGCAGTCCGAGTTCATCGTTTAATCTACGAATGATGTATCTTGTCAATCTGGGAGGTTGACCCGCTGTATGAATGAGAATAGCTTTAAATTTCTTAAACGCTTGTTCCTCGACAAATCTAGTGAACATGGCTCCCTTCTCAATAACTATGACCTTGTTAGCCTTAGTAGAAATTAATTCTGCAGTACTCAATGCTGGACCTATCATAAAACCGTCAGGATGAGATGTTAGATTGGTCCTAATTCCTTCATATCCTTTAACAGTATACTCTATTGTGAGATCGCCAAATATTGCACTTCTTTCTTCAGGGAAGACATTGAATTCCTCTCTTGAATGACCAAGAATTGTTTCAAGGTCGGTTATTATATTATCTGACTCGCGTTGATTTTGAAAATCGATTTCAAAAGCTTGAGCTGAATAGAATATATCCCTCAACGTGCTAGTTTTACCTGTTTTACTTAAGCCATGGGTGAATGAAGCGGTCCAGACGAGTTGCGTAAAAGGCCGGATATGCCTAATGTTTCTTGCACTTCTTGTCACAGACTTATCATCTAATCTATATTGTCCAAGTCTATCATCATAGATGATATTGCCTGTAGATCGACTGGGTATCTTTAGACTAGGGAATCTCCGTTTTATCATCTGCGAATAAACGCCCTCGCCAAGCCCCTTCAACTCTTTTAGAGTAGCAGCTTTTCTCTTTTTAATCGACTCCTTTCTTATCGATGATTTTTTCTTCTTAGTCGTCTTTCTAGTCAACTTCCTTCTCTTTTTTGATGAACGTGCTCTAGGCATTCTTTTCAAACCTCGAAATATCTTTTATTAAAACCTCAATATCTGGTTCCTTTCTCTTTCCCGCAAGTTCAGTTGAGAATCTTGATATTTTAGGCAGGTATTTACGAAAAACGTCAAGCCTCCTTCTTTCACGCTCAATGCTTATTTTTCGAGAAAGGAAAGACTTCAATCTCCTAGCGGCTTTTCTCACTCCCCTAAGTATCATCTTCTCAACCTCAGGTCTATCAGCGATGAACTCCTTTCCAACTGTTTTGTATGGAATCTTAGTTGAGCAGATGTGCACAACAACCGCGATAGGCATCCCAGGAGAAACCTTGTATCTTCTCCAATTTACCTTCTCATTTATCACTTTCCAAATTACATCACTTGATTCATCATAAAGAAGCGGTATTCTATTAGCAAAACGGTAGATGCTTATTTTATCACTTCTCGGGATGTCACCACCATAAGCTATTCCAATTTCAACAATAAAGGGATAGCCTGAATAAGCTGACGGTGGCATCTGAGTAACAGATATAAATTCAGGATTCAATTCTTTTTTTATGCCAACTTTTAAAAGGTCTTCACCCAAAGGAGACAGAGACGTAGCATCTGGTGGTAAGAAATCCTCAAATTCTTTCATTGCGTGGACTAGCTTCACAATCTCCTCTTGAGAAAGCTTCTTCGGGTCTGTGCCCTTCCTTACTTTCACAAACCGTATGAAATTTTCAGCTGTCTTTTTCCCAACCTTGTGGAAATTATCAGTTAAGAAACGTATCATATCTCGAGCATTTGTACGTTTAATAAGTCTCTGGAAAAGTTCTACATCAACACCATAGGGGTGAGGTTCGGTCTCTTCGGGAGGTTTAGGCATCCTGTCTATTACTCGTTGAAAACGATAGAGTCTTCCTTTTGGGTCGACAAATGTTAAATTCGCATAAGGAGCAACCATGGCGGTCTGTTTTAAATACTCAATCACCTTTGACATCGCACGGATATAATCACCCTCAAACGTGTACTCGACAATTGTTCCATGCCATTTTTGACGATTTCGTTTTGATATTCTTTCTCTGAGTTCAATGGGTTCGTTCTTTTCGATGTCTATCATTAACTGGAAATCATAGATATTACTGTCGCCAGTGCTAGAGATTATTTGGGCAGAACCATTTGTCATTATCTGCCCATATAGAATCGCCATTTTGCCACCTAATCCAAAGGTTCCTCGAACCTGTCTCAGAGTATATTTAGAACCAAAAAGAATCTGACCAAAAGCAGACGGCACATATTTTGGAGGGATACCACTACCATTATCTTCAATTCTAATTTTAAAAGTTTGGACAGTGCCCTCTGCATCATCAATTTGCGATAACCTTACGAAAATATCAGGAGGAATACCATACAACTCGCATGCGTCCAAAGAATTCTCAATAAGCTCCCTTATAGTAGAATAAAGCGCTCGAGTTGGATTACTGAATCCCGCTAAGTCTCTATTCCGATAAAAAAAGTCTGCGGGACTAATGTGAGTGAAGACTTCCTCATTTCTTTGCATTTACTTCTTCGCGCCCCTTTTTCACATCTTCCCATAACAGTGCTTTCTCTTTTTTCAATTCGCTCCTGAAACGTTGAAGAAATTGATAGACGTTCTTATATTCCACTCCACTTACGAGCATAATTATCGCCTCTCTTGCTGCCATGACACGAGAAACTCCTCCAATAATCGATATAGTATGACCATAAACCGAGACATCGGTCTCAGTAAGCTCCTCAATCACCCCTCTGATTTTTCCCCTCCTCCCAATTACTCGACCTTTAACTCTATTCAAGTTTGATCGTGATCTACCAACAAGCTCTCTAAGATCAATAACATAAAGAATGAAATCCTCTTCTCTAAGCCTAAGGGCTCTCTCAGGTGAGAAACCTCTAGCTATTGCAATTATAATATCTCGAGCAGTCAACAATACTGAAGGATCAAAAGCGTTTTCATTGAGTGTAAGAGAGACATTCCCTGTCTGACTGTCAACATTAACGTGTACATTGAGACAGTTTTCTATGAGCTTTTTTGTAGTCCCTTCTTGACCCAATAAGACTCCCAATCTTTCAAAGGGTACTTTAGTGTTAATGATCGTTTCACTCATTTTTTAAAAACCACTCCATGAGTTGGTCGAGAGGTCGGACCATTACACCCACTCTACTGAAGAACCAATTTACCTGGTTTAGATCTCTCTTTAAAAATTCATTGGCCATTGGGTGCTCAATTGAAACTGCCTGAGATAAGTCAAAAAGTACTGGTTTTTCGTCATAATTCATAATATTGTATTCGCTTAGGTCTCCATGAACGAGTTTTGCTTTGGTATAAAGACTATTGATCTGATTTAATAATTCCCTGTACATTAGTTATGGGTTTTCTGGAGGTAAATCCTTAAGTAAAGGAGCTGGCACACCCTCCTCACCGATAAATTCCATAACTAAAACATTATTTTTTACAACAATAGGTTTAGGAACCCTAACATTTGATTGAAATGCGGACTGCAGATTTTTAAATTCCTTTCTCGCCCACAAATGAATTATTGAACGGGAATCCTTACGTATATTCTTGAAGCGTGGATCACCTTCAATATAAATCATCATTTTCTTGAAATTTCTCGTAGTCACCAAATAGATCTTTACAGCAAAATCATTTCCTTCACCATCTATACCTCGATAAACTCGGGCTTCTTTCCCTACCTTAACAACTCCATGTAAATCTTGAATCACACCATTGTTCATAATGTCATATATAGTCATCAGTGTAAGGCGA
>Ga0209635_10002624_pt1 | contig 13834 bp, 11 predicted proteins | sample DeeMarSWOR230_32_FD_187463 | JGI IMG/M metagenome (GOLD analysis project Ga0209635, IMG submission 187463) | Marine sediment microbial communities from White Oak River estuary, North Carolina - WOR-2-30_32 (SPAdes) (version 2) | ecosystem: Environmental > Aquatic > Marine > Intertidal zone >... | reverse complement strand
CTCCTTCGCATACTGAGAGAAGAATACACTACGTACCAAAGACGAGTTCCAAAATGGATTCCTCGCCCCAGACACATCATCAATTTGGAGAACAAACGAGGCTGAAAATTGACGGCTGAGGACTTACTCTCAGAGATCGACAAAGACGCTTTCAGAGAACGACTGGTCAAATACACAAGACAAGCATTTCAACTGCTTCCGGAAATCCAAACCCCTCACATACTTGACATTGGTTGTGGCTCAGGTGTTCCAACTATCGAACTAGCAAAGTTGAGTGATGGTGAAATAGTAGGAATAGACATCAACCAATCTCTCCTAGACAAGCTGAACAGAAAGATCGCAGAGGAATGTTTATTGAACCGTGTGAAGGCCGTGAAATGCTCTTTGTTTGAGATTAGTTTCCCAGACGAAAGCTTCGACGTCATCTGGGCTGAAGGTTCAATATGGATAATTGGCTTTGAAAAAGGTCTCAAGGAATGGAGACGGCTGCTAAAACCGAATGGTTTCTTGGTTGTCCATGATGAAATCAGAACCGTATCGAATAAACTCCAGAAGATACCTAGCTGTGGCTATAAACTCGTAAGCAATTTCTCGCTTCCAAGAGACGCACATTGGACAGAATACTATCGACCTCTGGAAAAGCGAATCAAAGAGCTGCGCACGATATATGAGAATGACTCGGAAGCTCTCAAGATACTGAAAGAGCATCAAGATGAGATAGATCTGGTCAAGAAGAACCCCAAAGAGCACAGTTCAGCATTTTATGTAATGCAGAAGTTTTGATGGCTTACTCCCTTCCTTGACGACTGGGACAAAGACGAAGTTGCTGGAAGAGACCTAGCCAATATCCAAAGGCGCACTTGCTTGCTACTCAATGACGAGCTAGTTAGTGACCAAAAACTAAGTCTTTCAGAACGTAGAAGATCTGTCTTACGTGTCTTGTCCTTATCTTTCTCTTTCCATAAGTTCGTGGTCTCATTTGCACAGGAATCTCCGCAATTCTGGCACCACATTTGTGAGCCTCCAAGACGAATGTTCCGCAAAGGCAAGTTCCATGCAACTTCATTCTCTTGGCCACGTCTGCTTTTATGGCTCTGAATCCAGTTCCACTGTCTGAACATTCCACGCGCAAGTTTGTTAGCGCGTTAATCATTCTCTCTGAGCGGTAAGGAATTTCATCTCTAACACCAAGCGCCACTTCAGCCCTTCCCTCTGTTAACGGTTTTATCAGTTTCGGGATGTCAGACGGTGCGTGTTGACCATCCCCATCCATGGTTATGATTATGTTGCCATTGGCAGCTTCAAGTCCTCTTTGTGTGGCCTTGACTAGACCACGATTCTTTTTGAACTGGATGACCTTGGCGCCGTTTTTCCTTGAGACTGCAGAGGTATTGTCTGTGCTTCCGTCATCCACGACGATTACTTCATCACAGAGCGCTTTGCAGTTAGCGATTATTTCATCCAATGATCTGGCTTCGTTGTAGGCTGGTATCACAACAGAGACTCTAAGCCTACCCATTCAACCAAGATCCTTTGAGCAGACGACTGAAATGCGCGCAAATCTAGGGCTCAAAGCAATATTCTAACCGCTGAAATTCGTGGACGAACTTCATAACCTGCTTCTTGATTTTCTTTGCTTCTTCCTTGTCCATGAGCCATCGCTTCATGAAATCGGCGACCTTCTCCATTTCGCTTTCTTTCATTCCCCGCCTGGTAGCTTCACACGTGCCCAGCCTTACTCCACAATCAACAATGATATTCACCCTCTCTAGTCTTCGCGCTACCACCCGTCCTTGCTTATACCCTCCATAGTCCAGCAAAACCTGATGCGATTGAGTGAAGCCGTACTCAGCGCATTTCACAGGAAAACCATAATCTGACAGAGCTTTGGCCAAGGTCTGCGCGTTGCGAACAACCTGTTCAGCGTATGGTTTTCCAAAGGCTTTCATCTCCGCCAGAGCCAGAGTCAAAGCTGCGATGCGGTTCCAATGGGCGTTGTCAACAAACATGGGAAAGATGTGCTTCTTCATAGATTCGCCATGCTCCCTGTTGGCAACTATGATCCCACCTTGAGGCCCGAAAAAGGTTTTGTGCGTTGAACCATACAGAACGCGAGCTCCCTCTTTGAGCGGTCTCTGAAAGGTTTCTCCGGCAATCAAACCCAAAACGTGGGAGCCGTCATAGCCAACCAGGGCGCCTACTTCATCTGCAGCTTCAACTATTTCACGGACTGGATGAGGAAACAGAATCATGCTGGCTCCAAAAACTATTATGTTCGGCTTTTCTCGTAGAACAAGCTGAACTGCTTCGTCAACTTTGATGTTCGTTTTCTCCTTTGAAAAAGGAAAACCAACGACGCGAAGTCTAAGAAGAGATGCGAGACCTTCTTTCCAAAGGCCCGGATAGCCTCCGTCGTCTGGCGAGACGCACAACACCTTGTCATTTGGCTTGGCAAACGTTGAAAGAAATATCCAGTTAGCTATGTGTCCTGAAAGGGGACGTAGATCAGCCGTTTCAGCCTCAAAAACCTCTTCGGCAAGCTTCTCGCCAGTGCGTTCAATCTTGTCTGTGAATTTCGTCCCCATGTAGAAGCGATCTGTAGAAGTGTAGCGGTGCCCCAAGTCTGAGGAGAGCAACGAGCGAACAGCTGGGCTCATCACGTTCTCAGACGGAATAAGGTTTAGACAGTCTTTCACACGCCAATCTTCATGCTTCCCAACCAAACTTAAGATTTCTTCAATCATAGCTTGTTCGCAACCGTCGACGTGACTAAACCGTTTGGTGAGAAATTTAGTTTAAAACCTTTGTCATTCAGCAATCTGTCTATGTTAGTTAAAAGGAATGCCTTCAAGGAGATGTTTCGGAGATGCCTGTATTCTCGAATATCACCAGTTGCCCACAAGGAACGCCTTTGTCCTTCTAAATCCGACTTGCTGCCAAAACCGAAGACTTTCCTCAGTGACAGTTGCAGAAACCGTGGGCGCACCCTTCTCTCCGAACCGTTTAACCGTTTCCTGAACTAACGCTGCTCCAAAGCCTTGACCTTGATGAGAGGGATGTATCGAAAGAAGATGAATGATGGCTCTTGAACCATCATAGACTCCTCTTGCTGATCCAACCACTTTGTGATCCACTTCACAGACGAGAAAGACTGCGGCTTCGCAGGCTGTAACTCTCTTCATCGCCTCTGGACCGTCAACTTCGGGGTTACCATACTGATTATTCAACTTCAGAATTTCCACGATTGCATCAATGTCGTTGACTTCAAAATCCCTAATCAGCATGAAACCACGTGTTATTTTCCTTTCCATTCGGGCTTCCGCTTTTCGACAAACGCCGTTAATCCTTCCACTGCGTCTTCGGTACGCATGAGCAAGTTTTCGTATATGCCAGTCACGTTGTCTAAAGCTTTCAGAAAGCCCACGTCGAGTCCTTGATAGACTGCCATGCGAGTTAGCTTGAGCACAACAGGACTCTTTCCTTTCAGCTTGTTCACAAACTCCATAGTTGCTTCTTCAAGTTTTTCCGATGGAACCACTTGGTTCACTAAACCGATCTGAGCAGCTTCAGCCGCACTTATCGTGTCTCCTGTCACCATCAGCTCAAAAGCTTTCTTTCTTCCCACTATTCTGGACAGAAGCGCCGTCGCAACCGTAGGAATGGCCCCGACGTTGATCTCTGGCTGTCCAAATTGCGCCGTCTCAGAGGCAATCACAAGGTCGCACGCCATAGCTAGCTCGCAGCCTCCACCTAAGGCATAGCCGTTAACCATGGCCATTACAGGCTTGTTTACGTCGATTAGATCCTGGAAAACTTTGTGGAAAACGTTCAGCGTGTTTTCAATCTTGTCTGGAAAATGATCTCGTACATCGACGCCCGCACAAAAAGCTCGGTCGCCAGCACCAGTTATGATTATGACCTTAGCTTCAGCGTCATTTCGCGCCTTCTCTAAAGCTGTGATTAGTTCTCTCATGGTTCCAACATTGAGAACGTTTAAGGGCGGTCGATTTATGGTAATCCGTGCAACCTCGTCCACGCTTTCGTAAAGTATGTTCTTTGAAGCGGCTTCCAAATATCTCTCCTCCATCAGCCAGAGGTTTCTACGCAGGCTCTATAAGTTATTTGCTGCATGTTTTCCGAGTTGAAGATGCAGCTATAACGAACGAAATATATAAATGAGAAGCAATTTATATTCTGAGGCGTCCGATTATATACGGAATATTTGAAAGAAGGTCGGCACTTGACTGAAGAAGTATTTGAAACCTTCAGAGATTGGATCGACAATCGCCATAGTTATGCGAAGGCTTGGAAAGATAGAACGGGAAGCCGCATCGTTGGCTACTTCTGCACCTACGTGCCCGAAGAGATCCTCTATGCAGCTAACATGTTGCCCGTTAGAATCCTAGGCAGTCACGAGCCTCCAACGGTCACGGAACCCTACATCTTCGCCATGTACTGCCACTTTTGCCGGGACTGCCTCGCTCAAGGCTTAAAGGGAAGATTCGATTATCTGGACGGAATCGTTGAAGGACAATCGTGCATACATCTTCGACAAGCTTTCAACGCGTGGAGACTCCACATACCCGTCGACTATGCCCATTACATTCATGTACCCCATGGAGTTCAGACTCCGAGAGCAATACCCTATTTCACACAGGAATTGACAAAATTCAAGAAGTCACTTGAAGACTGGACAGGCAAAACTATAACCAACAGCGACCTCGACAGAGGCACAACCATCATGAACCGAAACCGACAGCTAATGCGCAAAGTAAGCGAATACAGAAAACTAAACCCGCCCAAGATCAGCGGCTTAGAAGCCATGGAGATGGTTCTTGCGAGCCAGGTCGGCGACAAAGAGGAGCACAGCAAGCTCTTAGAACAGCTACTTAGAGAATTACCAACTCGAAACCCAAGAAGCAACGCAGACATTAGGCTGATGATTATTGGCAGCGAAGACGACGACCGCGTCTTCATGAAAAACGTGGAAAACCTCGGCGCAACCTTCGTTATGGATGAACATTGCACTGGGACCCGCTACTTCTGGGACAACGTTACCCCACAGGAGAACAGACTAGAAGCTATCGCCGCCCGCTACGTGAACCGCGTGCCATGCCCAAGCAAAGACTGGCCCGAGCTAACCCGAATTCGCCACGTTGTCAACCTTGCAAAAGAATACAGTGTACAGGGAGCGCTGGTGATCCAAAACAAGTTTTGCGACCCCCACGGAATTGAGATTCCACCGTTAAGAGAAGCCTTGAACGCCACGGGCGTGCAGACTTATCCCTTAGAGTTTGACGTTACAGTGCCATGGGGACAGTTCCGAACTCGGGTTGAAGCCTTTCTTGAAACACTAACCGGACTAGAGGAGTTGTTCTGAATTGACCACACAAATCAAAGAATACCCGACAGAGCCTTTGAAGTGTTGGAACGAAGGCAAAAATCTGCGCAGAAAATACTACGAGAACTACCTACACGCTCATGAAAAGGGCGGGCTACGTTGGGCAGGCGGCGCATGGTCTTTTAGCTCCATACCTGCAGGATTAGGCAAAGACATATACAGCATAACGGGTGAGCCTTATGGCGCCACCGTAGCTTTCTTTAAGGACTTCGCAGCTCAATGCCACGACGCAGTTGAGGCAGCGGGTTTTCCGCGGACTCTCTGCGCTTATATGCGGAATTATTGGGGCTCGGTTCTGCTGGACAAGTACATTCTGGCTGACGGAACCATAGTGAACGGCTATCCTGCACCTGACTTCATTTGGCAAGACCACATCTGCTGTAGTCATGGTAAGTGGTATCAGATAGTCAAGTGGCTTGAGGGAAAACGTGGAAAGGAGGTGCCCATGTACGGCGTAGATGTTTCCGTCGGCTATCCAACGGGGCCAGTTGAAGATTTCAAGGCAAACTATATTGTTCAGCAGCTAGACGACGGCATCGATTGGCTGGAGAAGACAACTGGCAGAACATACAACGACAGACTACTCTGCGACGCCATGTGGAACGAGATCAGAGCCACGTCTCTCTGGGCAGAAATCTGCGCTCTCAATCAGGCTGTGCCTGCACCTCTGGACGAGAAAACCATGTACTCGCTGTACGTAATGGGCACCCTTATGAAGCACAGGCCCGAATGTGTTGCTTTCTATGAGACGTTGCTTGAAGAGGTCAAGGATAGAGTTAGACGAGGTATAGCCGCCTCACCCTACGAAAGGTTCCGAGTCATAACCGACACGCAGCCTCCATGGGGATTCCTCAAAATCTTCAGAGAAATGGAGAAATACGGCGCTGTGTCATTGGGGTCTCTCTACACGTTTGGCCTGATCGGCATGTGGGAATATCGACCAGACGGCACACTAGCGCCCAAACCAGTTCCGCCCAAGAAGCCTCAAACCCGAGAGAAAGCCTTACGGATGATAGTTGAATGGACAATGTACAAGCCTGAGTGGGCCCACTTCTACGTGCCCGAAGTCAAAACGCAGATGATGGCAAGCATAGTGAAACAATGGAAAGTCAACGCCGTCCTGCTGCATTATAATCGGGGCTGTGAAGGTCTAAGCTTGCACATAGCCGAAAACCGCTTAGGATTAATTCAAACCGGCATACCCGTATTCCCATTCGAAGGCAACATGGGAGATGAAAGAGACTTCGACTTCGCGGGAACGCTGTCTCGTTTAACCGCCTTCTTTGAAAGCATGGGCTTGAGAAAGTTGGTGGATTAGGAGGATGAAGAGATGATAACAGCGGGCATTGATGTCGGCGCAAAATTCGCCAAAGTCGTTATCTTGAACGATGGAAAGGTCATGGCGAAGGCTAAAGCAGTAGTCGGATTCGATGTCTTGAAGTCAGCGAGGGGCTTAATTGAGGACGTGATGAAGACCAGTGAACTTTCAAGAAGCGATATCGAGCAGCTTGTAGCCACGGGCATGGGCCGAAACGCGGTTCATTTGAAGCCTCCAATTAATGCGCAGAGGATTGTTTCTGAGGTGGTAGCTGACGCAGCTGGAGCTTTCCACGTGGTTCCTACCGTGAAGACTGTCATAGACGTAGGCGCCGAAGAAGGAAGAGGAATCAAAGTAGATCAAGGGAAGGTTAGAGACTTCGTGATAAACGAACGCTGCGCGGCGGGTGCTGGGACCTTCGTGGAAGCCATGGCCCGAGCCCTCGAAGTAAGCGTTGAAGATATGGGTGCTCTAGCCCTGAAATCAACCCAAACTATTCCAATGAACGCCCAGTGTTGCGTGTTCGCAGAGTCGGAAGTTGTAACGCTGATTCATTCCAAAGTGACTAAAGAAGACATATCAAGAGCCATACATGACGCCATGGCAGGTAGAATCGCCTCCATGGTTCTAAGAGTTGGTGTCGAGAAGGATGTTGTACTAATAGGCGGAGTCGCACTCAACCCTGGCTTCTTGCCTCCTTTAGAGAAGGAGCTTCGCACCGACATCATAATCCCAGACGCACCGGATTACGTTGGGGCTCTAGGCGCCGCTTTAATTGCAGCCAAGCAAGAGGAGTGAAAAAACATGTCTGAACCCAAAACACAAGAATATTGGAGATGGCCAGAGTACAGGAAAACCCTGCCCGACCGTGATTGGCGTGATGCAAAAATCATCACGGCAGGCGTGGACATAGGCTCAGTCGGCAGCAAGGCAGCTATAATCGTCGATGGCGAGCTCTTTGCGTGCTCTGCTATGCGTACGGGGGGCGTCAGCGAAGAAACCGCCGTCAAAGCCACGAAGTGGGCTCTGGAAGGAACAGGCCTCGACCTCGGCAAGCTCCATTATGTTGTGGGTACAGGTTACGGAAGAGTCAATGTTCCTTTTGCGAAGAGAACAATAACAGAAATTGCGTGCCACGCGAGAGGCGCCCACTACATTTATGGGCCAACCGTTCGCACGGTCCTCGACATCGGCGGACAAGACTGCAAAGCCATTCGTTGCGACGAAAAGGGCAAAGTTGTATCCTTCTTGATGAACGACAAATGCGCGGCGGGAACAGGCAGAGGATTGGAGGTTTTTTCAGACCTTGTCGGCGTACCGATACAGGAGCTGGGCAAAGTCTCGCTAAGCGTTGAGAAGGAACCGCCGCCTGTAAGCAACACTTGTGTTATCTTCGCCAAAGCCGAGTCTCTTGCCTTGTTACGTCAGGGGTGGCCGAAAGAAAAGGTTGCAGCTGCTTATCATATAGCCATGGCCGACAGAATCATCGACCTGCTCAACCGTGTCGGAGTCGAAAAGGACTTCGTCTTAACTGGTGGAGTTGCGAAAAACGCGGGGGTAGTCAAGCGACTTGAGCGGTTGTTGAAGATTACGCCGTTGGAGCCTGAGCTTGACCCTATACTTGCTGGTGCAATAGGTGCAGGGCTTTTCGCACGAGCGCTCTATGAGAAACAGTTGGGGTTGCGATAGCTGAAGGCCCATTACGGCTACAAAGACGGTTCAGGCGACTATTTCATAACAATCGACACAGACAAATGCGACGGTTGCGGTAAATGCGTAGAAGCTTGTCCTTCGAGTGTGCTCGAACTAATACCCGATGAGTTTGACATCGAAGGCGGAACCATGGCAGCAGTTACTGAGGAACACCGCAAGAAAATCAAATACAGCTGCGCCCCATGCAAGCCCGTTAGTGGAGAAAGAAAAATCCCCTGCATACTCGCCTGTGAACCTCACGCCATAACGCACTCTTGGTAAACCAACGTTCTCGCAAATTCGCCATGTAGGAACAAGCGTCATGGAACCCGTCAAGTTATACATCAATGACCACGAAATCCAAGCAGCCCAAGGTATGACTGTGCTCGAAGCAGCCATGCACAACGACATCTACATTCCTTCCTTATGTTACCATCCTGATTTGCCGCCATCCCGCCGATTGAAAGCCACAGACGTCGTCTACCGTGGACACGAAAAAATCGTTGGCGACGAACTCCAAAAAGAGTTTGAAGGCTGCAAGCTCTGCTACGTTGAAGCAGAAGGACAAAAGGAGTTGGTGCCCGCCTGCGACACAATCGTGGCTGAAGGAATGAAGATCTTCACCGATACTAGGCGCGTTTGGGATGCTCGGAGAGAAGAGCTAATGCGCATTCTAGCGAAGCACCCCCACGCTTGTCTCATTTGCGTCCAAAAGGAAGGGTGTACGCGAGAGCCATGCTCAACAGACGTGCCCGTTGCTGAACGATGCTGTCCCAAGTTTGGGAACTGTGAACTCCAAAAAGTGGCTGAATACATTGGAATCAGAGAAGATACGCCGCGCTACGTGCCAGCGAATCTGCCAGTGGTCGAAGATGAGCCGCTATTCATCCGCGACACTAACCTCTGTGTTGGCTGCACTCGGTGCGTAAGAGCTTGTCAAGAGCTCCGCGGCGTTAAAGCACTTGGTTTCGTATACCAGAATGGCGAAGTTTTTGTAGGAACTATCGCTCCAAACCTGAAAGACTCTGCGTGCAAGTTTTGCGGTGCATGCGTTGAAGTCTGTCCCACAGGGGCATTGATGGATAGAGTGCCAATAGTTGGAGAACGTGAAGTTTCGCTGGTTCCGTGTAAGCACACTTGTCCTGCTGGTATAGACGTGCCTAGATACGTTTACCTCATTTCTGAGGGACGCTATGCTGAAGCCGCCTCACTGATTAGAGAGAAGGCTCCTCTTCCCTCGGTTTTGGCACATGCATGTGCTCGCCCATGTGAAAACGCGTGTCGAAGCCGCGAAGTCAACGAGCCAATCGCCATATGCGCCCTTAAACGCTTCGTAATAGACCAGGACACACAAGACTGGAAGTCAAAACTTAAAATCGCGGCCGCAACTGGAAAGCGCGTAGCCATTGTTGGTTCTGGTCCAGCTGGATTGACCGCAGCCTATTATCTTGCCTTGCTAGGGCACTCAGTAACGATTCTTGAAGCCAACTCAGAACCTGGTGGCATGATGCGTTACGCCATTCAAGAATATCGTTTGCCAAGAGAGATCCTAGAAAAGGATCTGAAGCTGATAGCTGACCTCGGCGTAGAGATAAAGACAAACGCAACAGTTGGCGACGACTTTTCAGTTGAAGGCCTAAAGGAAAATAGTGCTGCTGTCCTCATCGCAACTGGCTTGCCACTGAGCCGAAAGCTAAAAGTTGAAGGCGCTGGCTCAGAAGGGGTTCTCGGAGGTCTAGACTTCCTAAGAGACGTCCGGCTGGGCAAAGATGTCAGAGTTGGCGAGAGAGTCTTAGTTTTGGGCGGCGGAAGCGTCGCCATAGACGTGGCACTCACGGCACTAAGAACGGGTGCTAGACAGGTTAAGATTGCCTGCCTCGAAAAATCGGAGGAAATGCCCGCGTTTCCCTGGGAACTCCACCAAGCAGTCGAAGAAGGGATCATAATCAACAATTCCTGGGGTCTCAAAAGAATCATAAGCACATGCGGCAAGGTCACTGGCGCCAAACTGATTCGTTGCGTGTCGGTGTTTGACAAAGAAGGCAGGTTTAATCCCTCTCTTGACGAATCAGAGACCACGACTATCGCTGCAGATACGTTCATCTTCGCCGTTGGACAAGCCTCTGACCGCTCATGGCTTGACGCCAATTCTCTGGCAGTTTCAGAGTCTGGAACGGCAAAGGTAGACAGCTCTACAATGAAAACCAGCATTGAAGGCGTCTTTGCGTGTGGCGACCTGGTCAACGGACCAGCTTCTTTAGTTGAAGCCATAGCTTCAGGAAGAAAGGCGGCGCTTGCTATCGACAAATACTTAGGTGGAAGTGGAAGCCTCGCCATAGAGCTTGTTTCATCAGAAGAGTCGAACTCATGGCTTGGGAGAAAGGTAGGCTTCGCCTACAAGGGTCGTGTAGAGATGCCTAATTTGCCAGTTGAAGAGCGCCGAGGAAACTTTGCGGAAGTCGAGTTGGGGTTGGATGAGAAGTCAGCGATAGAAGAGGCTAAGCGTTGCCTAAGGTGTGACCTCCGGCTTCAGATTGCCCCGCCGATTCTGCCGCCTGAAGCGTGGCTCAAACTTAAAGCTGCAACCATCGCCGATGTTCCAGAAATCGAAGGCGTCTATCAGCTGCTCGACGAAAACAAGTTGGCCATCTACATTAAAGGCACAATGAATGTGCGTCAGGAATTGGAGGAACAGCTCGCAACAAATTCCAAGGCTAAATACTTTGTCTTTGAGAAAGCCAAAATGTTCACGATGCGAGAGAGCGAACTTCTCCAGCAGTTTCTTCAGAAATACGGAAAACTGCCTGAGCAGAACCTTGGACTAGAAGAAGACCTATACTAAAACCCGCCACATGTGTCAGAATGAACCTCTCAAGCAATCAGGGGTCGATACCAATTCAATCTAACTCTTATGCACACTACTTCTATCTGTAATCGGAAAATTCATAAACACTAGTCATCAATTCATGATACTCGGATAGTGAAATCATGTCTTTTGACCTTGGAAAGACGGCTCTTGAAGCGGCAACTAAGAAAGGGGCTTCATACGTTGACATCAGAATCGGTGAAATCTTCGACGAACGTCTTACAGTGAAGAATGGTGTACCCGAAGAGGTCACGTTGCTACAGACAAATGGATTTGGAATCAGAGCGATTGTGAATGGGGCATGGGGATTTGCAGGTTCTGTTGATCTATCTAGGAAAGAGGTGACCGAAACAGCTCAAAAAGCGGTAAGCATAGCTCTTGCAAGCTCAAAACTGAAAAAGAGAGATGCAGTTTTGGCACCGGCAAAGACTCGAAAGGCCAAATATTCTACACCAATGAAAAAGGATCCATTCAAAATCCCCCTGGAGGAGAAGATTGAGACTCTCATGACTGCTGAGCGAGCCGCAGCGAGTTTTTCGGATTCCATAAAGTCCTCTTCAGCTTTCTTCAGAGCTTTACGTGAAAAGAAGCTGTTCATGAGCACCGAAGGAGCAGAGATTACCCAGCAGATAACTTGGTGTGGTGGAGGTCTCGAGTGCATAGCTGTCATGAATGGCGAGGTTCAGCGGAGGTCATATCCTGCCTCATTTCGAGGCAACTTCAGCACAAATGGCTACGATTTCTTTGAGTCCTTGGCGCTAGTCGATAATGCAAAAGCAACTGCCCAGGAAGCAATGCAGCTCTTGGAAGCCAAGCGTTGTCCTTCAACAGAGACCGCCCTGATTCTGAGCGGTGATCAATTGGCCCTTCAGATTCATGAAAGTTGTGGACACCCAACGGAGCTCGACAGAGCCCTTGGCACAGAAGCAGACTATGCGGGCACGAGCTTTCTTGTGCCGAACAAGATGGGAAAGTTGAAGTATGGATCAAGAAACGTGAATATCGTAGCAGATGCGACGGTTCCAGGAGGGCTAGGAACTTTCGGCTACGACGATGAGGGAACATCCGCGAGGAAGGTTTACTTAGTTAAAGAGGGGTTGTTTGTAGGCTACCAAACCTCTCGTGAAACTGCCGTTGAATTGGGCTTGAAAGAGAGTAGCGGCGGTATGCGAGCGGACTCCCCGCTCATGTTACCGTTGATTCGTATGACGAATATCAATCTTCTGCCAGGCGACTGGAAAGCCGAGGAGATAATGGAAGAAACAAAGAAAGGCATTTTGATGCTGGTTAATAAGTCATGGAGTATCGATGACAAGCGGCTAAACTTCCAGTTTGGCACTGAGATTGCTTGGGAAGTCAAGAATGGAAGCAAAGAGAGACTCCTGAAAAATCCCACTTATACTGGCATAACCCCTGCATTTTGGGGTTCCTGTGATGCCGTCAGCAAGGAAGATTGGATGATGTGGGGGACACCGAACTGCGGCAAAGGGGTGCCGCCCCAAGTAATGTATGTCGGGCATGGCTGTAGCACAGCTAGATTCAGCAACACGCGGGTGGGGTTGATTGAATAAGAGGTGAGACTGATGGAAACAGACAGATTGATCGGGATTTCAGAAAAGACTGTGCAGATCGCGATGAAAGAGGGTGCAGATCAAGCTCAAGCTGCTTCCTTCCTTTTAGACGAGGGATTAACGCGATTTGCGAATTCGCAAATCCACCAGAATGTCGCATCCAAGATAGGTGGAATCGCAATAAAGATTGTGATGGACAAGAAAATCGGAACGTTGCGGGTCTATACCTTAGAAGAGAAGCAGATTCATGAAGCGGTAAAGAGAGCGGTGAAGATCGCTGAAGTCACACCCTCTAACAAGGACTTCAGGAGTCTTCCTAAACCCAAGAAGTGGACTTCCATAAAAGGAGCCTTTGACTCAAAGACCGCATTGTGTACACCTGACTTTCGGGCAGAAAGGGTGAAGGAAATTTTAGACACAGCTCATGCAAAATCAAATATTGTTAAGGCTGTCGCTGGATCATTCTCAACGGGCTTCGCATCCTTCGCCATTTCAAATTCCCTTGGCATCTCTGCTTGGGCAGAGATTTCACTCGCATCAGTCAACACAACCGTGATATCCAAGGCTGATGCTTCTGAAGGCTTTGGCTCTGCTGAACAATATTCGAGATTCGTGAAAGACATCGACCATGTCAAGGCCGCCGACGAAGCTGCTGAGAAGTCAGTGAAGTCTGTCAAGCCAAAGAAAATATCGCCTGGTGATTTCGAGGTCGTCCTTTCCCCACGAGCGGTTGCTGTCTTGCTTTCCTATTTGGGATACATCGGCTTTTCAGCCACATCGTATCAAGAGAGTCGGTCCTTTGTAAATTATCATCTGGGAGAGCAGGTTTTTGATGAGAAACTCAGTGTCAAAGATGACGCATGGGATTCCCAAACTCTGTATGCTGTGCCCATAGATGGAGAAGGCGTTCCTAAAATAGCCACACAATTGATAGATAAAGGTCGAGTTTCTGAAGACAGCATCTGTTATGACTCTTTCACGGCGGG
>Ga0209635_10002622_pt1 | contig 13839 bp, 9 predicted proteins | sample DeeMarSWOR230_32_FD_187463 | JGI IMG/M metagenome (GOLD analysis project Ga0209635, IMG submission 187463) | Marine sediment microbial communities from White Oak River estuary, North Carolina - WOR-2-30_32 (SPAdes) (version 2) | ecosystem: Environmental > Aquatic > Marine > Intertidal zone >... | reverse complement strand
GAATTCGCCCAGACTGGTTTTACCAGCTTAATGGAACTTATCGCAAATCTCAGTATCATGCTCGCCTTAATAAATATATTACCTATTCCTGCTCTGGATGGTGGTCATATTTCCATCATCATCATAGAAGAAATCCGTCGAAAACCTCTTACCACTAAAACCAAACTGAAAATCCAGCAGGTAGGCATGGCTATTTTATTTATATTAATCATGTTCGTCATGTATAATGATATCATTCGCTTAATGTAAGCTATTACAGAAAATCTACTTAAAGTTCCGTCAGGAGAAGTTTTCATGCCCACTATAAGCCATACTATTGCAGATTTTGCAGTTAATCTAAACTATAATGATCTTCCCCTAAACGTTATCGGGGAAGTGAAAAGATTTTTACTGGACTCTATTGGTTGTGCATTTGGGGGATGGGATACCGAAGATGTCCAAATTCAGCACAATTTCTACTCAAAAATGGGAGGGAAAAAGGAAGCTAGCGTCTTCATCAGTGGAAAAAAAATGCCAGCAAATCATGCTGCACTTTTAAATAGCCTACTTATACGTGCTCTGGACTATAACGATATTTACTGGGAAGAAGACCCTTCACATCCCAGTGACATTATTCCCGCTGCCATATCTCCTGCTGAAGCATTGAATAAAAGTGGAAAAGATGTTATAACAGGAATCGTATTAGCTTATGAATATGAACAGCGTATGTGTGAATTTGCACATCCTGGTATTCGAGAACGCAAATGGCATCATGCCACTCTTACTGGCTTGGTCTCTCCGATTGTAGCAGGAAAAATATTTGGATTAACCACCAACCAGATGGTAAATGCTATTGGAATTTCAGGTAGCCACTCCTGTACACTAGGTTGCGTTACTGCAGGAAAATTGACCAATATGAAAAATACGGCAGATCCCATGGCGGTACAGGCCGGCGTTATTGCCGCACAGCTTGCCCTCGAAGGATACAGTGGCCCTGAACATATTATCGACGGAAAGGAAGGCTTAGTGGATACTCTCGGCCCGGAATTTGAACTAAATTTGCTAACCGATAACCTCGGAAGTAACTGGAGAATTCTTCAATGTAGTATGAAAGCCTTTGCTGCCGAAGCATTAACCCACTCGCCAATAACTGCTTTACTTAAAATTGTGGAGCAGCATCATCTTCAACCTGAGGACATCAAAGAAATACTTGTAAAAACTGTAGCAAGAGCTGCCGATATTTTATCAGACCCGTCCAAATATCAACCAGTAACTAAAGAAACAGCTGATCACAGTCTTCCCTATTGTCTGGCCGTAGCCTTAGTTGATGGCAAAGTGACACCAGCTCAATTTACCAACCAAAAATTGAAAGATGCTCGTATCCAAGATTTATTGCCAAAGATTAGGGTGATTGTCAATCCAGAATTTGAGAAACTCTTCCCACGGTTGAAAGCCACCGAGGTCAATATTACAGATAGAAATGATCGTAAGTACTCCTTGCGAATAGATTTTCCCAAAGGTGATTATCGCAATCCCTTGAACGAAAAAGAACTATTAGAGAAGTTTGACAGCATGGTACTGGAAAAAGTCGGTAAGGATAAAAGAGACAGAATAGTTGATCTGATTATGAATTTAGAAAATGTTACCAGCATGCAGGAATTTATGAAAGTAATGATTAAATGACCGATTCTAAATGAATATTATAGTGTGCATTACTATATGACCATTTGTTTCATATAGCCATCAATTGCATTTATTAATTGATCAATTTTTCTCCCTTCAGTAGTGAGATAAACAGGTGAATTTCTCAATGTGATACCTTGACGATATAAATCTTTTAATCGTTCAATTATTTTCTCCCTCTCGCCTGTCATATCTCCGACAAACAACCACTTTTTAATCTCCGGTTGTAGATATTTAAATTCACCCCGCCACAAATAGTACTGTTTATACCTGTTTTTTGATAAACTTTCATCAAATTTATGCACCACATCAATGAAATCCTGATAGGTATCTTTCAATGACCCAGAAGAAACCCAGCCCATTTTTTCTAAAAGTACCTCAGCCCAGAGAAAGAGCAGCTGTTCTCTCTGTTGATTATAGGAATCGAGTGCAGATAATCTTTCATTTGTCTGGAAAGCAATTATTATATCAGATTCCAATTTTTGACTAACTTCAATGCGCTCCGCTCGATCATCAATCAGTAAAAGTTTTTGAGATAGAAGGCGAACCCGCAGAACATACAACTTATTGATATCTTTCATGGAAATCCTATTGGAAACCCGATCGACTGCTTCATCTGCGTATAGCAAGGCACGGGAGATATCATTCAGCTGATAGTAACTGTCAGCTTTAATTAATTTAATTTTAAAACATTTTGGAGAAGAATCTGAACAATCTACTTTGGAATGTATAACATCATCGTAAAAACCCTGTTCATAATTCTCTTCCACTTTTTTCAACTTTGAGGATGCACATCCGGAGAATAATGTATAAAAACAAATAAGCAAGAAAATCAGCGGATATACGGTTTTAAAAAATTGAGACTTTCTCTGCATACCTTTGTCCTTGAAATAGATTCTCTTCATTAGATAAAACAAAAATAACTTGAAAATTTTTACATTCAAAACAACATTCAATAAAGATTATTGTAAAAGTAAATTTCGATTTTTGAAAAGGTGATATGTTATGTAAATTTTGCCCTTTAGTCTAAGGAGAAATTCATGTCAGGAAAAGTGTCCATTAATTTTCCCATATCCCAGTATAGAATTACCCTATGGGTGGTGGCATTTGTTATCACAACGGGATCTGCAATATTTCAAAGATGGACAGGTCCAACTTATCCGGTCAGGGGGAAAACAATCCTTAACGGCTCGGAAATAAAATATGAACTACTGCGCAGTGAAACAACCGATAAAGATGCCGTGGTATGTCTTAATATCCCAGATACCACAATCCATGGTTATGTCCAGTATAAGCGTTTTAAATCAAATGATGAATGGGTAAGAATATCATTCAGGAGAGAAAATGATAAACTCTTGGCTTATTTACCCAAACAACCCGCAGCTGGAAAACTCATGTATACAATTAATTTAATAAAGAGTGATCAGGAGATTTCATTAACAAAGAATGATCCGATTATCATAAGATTTAAAGGATCTGTACCTTCTTTATTCTTATTACCTCATATTATTCTTATGTTTCTTGCCATGCTTTATTCCAACCGGGCTGCCGTCGAAGCATTGGATGTGAAAGGGCGGGCAAAGAAATACATGTATTATACAATAATTCTCTTTTTAATGGGGGGATTTATCCTAGGACCAATTGTTCAAAAATTTGCCTTTGGGAGTTACTGGGAAGGGATTCCATTGGGTTGGGATTTAACGGATAATAAAACCTTAATTGCCATGCTAGGATGGTTATGGGCTTGGATTCAAAATCGTAAAGGAAAAACAAACAGAGGTTGGATTATATTCGCTTCTTTTTTAATGTTAGCTGTTTATCTCATACCACATAGTGTGATGGGCTCTGAAATTGATTATACAGAACTCAATTCCTCACCACATAATTAATTGATAAATATAAATATGAAGTATAGGTTAATATTTTTTTTAATATAATGCAGTATAACATTTTTCCAAAATCATCAGGCTGCTTATTATCATCAGGTAATGATGAAAACAAGGGAACTTTCTGAAGAATTATGTTTAAATTAATGAGTTGAAATATGATTTTTATAAATAATGCTGAAGTTAAAATCAATTGTCACAGAACTAAAAGAATTCCACGCTCTTAGGGAAAAAATCTTCTCAAATAAAAGCATTTATATTAAAGGGATCAGCGGTTCTTTCCTGAGCTTTGTTTTAAACTACCTATATGATATAAGTGCAAATCCCATATTGGCAATTGTTCCTGATACTGAGCGGGCAGAAAAACTTGCTGACGATTTGCAGTCCTTAATGCCTAAAAACCGCGTTTTCTATTTTCCACAAGCTGAACTAATTCCTTTCGATAGAGGAGAATTCACCCCTTCATTGCACAGTGTGAGATTGAACGCATTGGTTTCCATGCTGGAGAATCCCTCATCAATAGTCGTTACAACACCAATTGGTCTTTTACATCGAATAGAGACTCCCAATGCACTCCATAATCAAATTAGTCAAATTAAAATTGGTGATTCACTTGACCGGGATTTCTTGATTCAATGGCTCGCGGAATCAGGATTTGAGCGTGTTCCAACTATTGAAGAGATCGGACAATTCAGCGCCAGAGGAGGGATCATTGACATTTTTTCTTTCGAAGCCGAAGCACCCTATCGTATTGAATTGTTGGAAGATACCATTGAATCTATCAGAGAGTTTAATATCCTTTCTCAAACTTCTATCAAGCAACTTCAGAGTGTCCGTATAGTCGGGAAAAACCAGGAGGTACAATATACCGCTTCCCTTTTCAATTTTTTATCAACAGAGGCTTTATTATTTTGGGATAATTATGAACATACCGATAAAATAATCAATAACTGGCTAGATAACGCTTTACGATTATCAACAGAAGAACCAGAAAGGGCCGATCAACCTGCTTCGGTTTACTTAACTAAAAATGAAATCGAGAAGTACAGTCAGTCATACAGGCAAATTTTTCATAGTCATTTCCGGCAGACCGACCATCTTACCATAAACTTTCAATGTAAAGAACCTCATTCTTTCCAGGGCAATATTAAACTTTTAGTAAAACACTTGAACGATGCATTTGGCCAGAGGCGGAAGGAAAATCATACAATTTATATTGTTTATGACAGTGAAAAACGACGAGATCGTCTAGAAGAAATTATATTAGCAGAATTGGGATGGTTACCTCCGGTCAGGTTTATTCAAGGAGATATCCACAGTGGCTTTTACCTCCCCAACTCCCATCTCGAAATTTTAACCGAACATGAAATTTTTGACCGAATCAAAGCAAGAAAAATCCGCCGGAAATTACGTATCTCGGGAAGCCTGATAAGACATTTAAACAGTCTAAAATTTGGTGATTATGTTGTTCATATAGATTATGGCATCGGTAAATACATTGGGACCGAGAGAATTACTATAGCCGGTAATCAAAAAGATACTATTAAGATCGAATATGATAATAATGATATCCTTTATGTGAATCTAGATAAGCTTAATCATGTACAGAAGTATGTTAGTGAAGAAGGTTACCAGCCACCACTGACCAGACTGGGAAGCACTGATTGGGAACGAATCAAGGAGAAAACCAGAAAAGCTGTTGAGAATATCGCCAGAGACCTGGTACAACTTTATGCTATACGTATAAATACTAACGGTACCGCATTCTCTACTGATAATTTATGGCAGAAAGAATTGGAAGCTTCATTTATCTATGCTGATACACCGGACCAAATAAGAACAACCCGGGAAGTAAAAGAAGATATGGAAAATTATAAACCGATGGACCGTCTGATCTGTGGAGATGTGGGCTTCGGCAAAACCGAAGTGGCTATACGGGCAGCATTCAAGGCTGTAATGGATGGGAAACAAGCCGCTTTTCTAGTACCAACCACTATTCTGGCACAACAACATTTTCATACCATCAAAGAAAGATTACGAAATTTTCCAGTAAATATTGAGGTACTTTCCCGATTCAGAAACCGTCCAGAACAAGTAAATGTATTAAAGCGACTGGAAAAAGGTGATCTGGATGTTATCATTGGTACTCACCGGTTGTTATCTGATGATGTTAAGTTTAAAGATCTGGGATTGTTAATTGTAGATGAAGAGCAACAATTTGGTGTTAGACATAAGGAGAAGCTCAGAAAGTTAAAAGTTAATGTTGACACACTCACTCTTTCTGCCACTCCTATTCCACGCACCTTACAGATGGCCTTATTCGGTGCCAGGGATCTATCACATATTGATACCCCGCCTCAAAACCGGTTACCCATTATCACCGAGATCTGTACATGGGATAAAGAGTTAATATACAAAGCTATTTCTTCTGAAATTGACCGAAAAGGCCAAGTTTTTTTTGTCCACAACCGTGTACAGACCATTGCCGGAGTAGCAGAACTTCTCCGGCAGATCGTTCCACGGGCACGGATTGCCATTGCTCATGGTCAAATGCGTGAACGAGACCTGGAGAGGGTCATGAATGATTTCTATGATAAGAAATATGATGTACTTTTAGCCACAATGATCATTGAAAACGGACTTGACATACCAAATTGCAACACTATTATCATCAACCGGGCCGACCAGTTCGGTCTGGCACAACTCTACCAGCTGAGAGGTCGAGTTGGCCGATCTGACCGACAGGCATATGCATACCTCATTGTACCACCACATGACCGTGTAAGCGAAACTGCTTTAAAACGCTTGTATGCCATTGAGGAATTTTCTGATCTGGGCTCAGGATTGAAAATAGCCATGCGAGATCTCGAAATCAGAGGTGCCGGAAATTTACTGGGTCACCAGCAAAGCGGCTATATTAATGCCGTGGGGTACGATCTTTATCAGAAAATTTTACAGGAATCTGTTCATAGACTACAGGATGAAACACTCCCTGAAGAATTCATCAATCATCGGCTCCATACCGTAGACGCTACTGTAGAAGTTGATGCAGAAGTATTTATTCCCGATACTTATATCGAATCTGGAAATGAAAAAGTACTTATTTATCATAGATTACTTAATTTAGATAGTATAACAAGTATTGATGATTTGGTCAAAGAATTAAGAGATCGCTTCGGTCCTTTACCAATCCCGGTAATTCATCTAATCGAAATGGTTAAAATAAAAAAACTGGCAAGTCAGAGATATATTAAGCAGGTAAAAATCCGTAAAAATAGAATGACGCTAACCCTGGATCAGAAAATTACTGAGAAAGATTTTTTTATTGAGAAGGAGCTTCCACGTTATATCAACCAAAAAATAGCACCGATTAATTTCAGTCAAACTGATGGACTGAAAGTCCAGGTAGAATTGAAGGGAAAGACCACCTTCGAATATCTCTCATTTGCAAAAAATTTCTTGCAAACACTTTAACTGAAAAATAATTTTGATATAATAAAGAATGAATTTAACTTCAGTCTAAATAAAAATTTATGGAGGAAATTGATGTACAAGTCTTTCTCATATCTTATATTAGTAGTAATCCCACTGGTACTTTGGAATTGTGATACCTCCCCCTCAGTGGTTGCTCGGGTGGGAGAAGAAAAGATCACAATCGAAGAATTTAATGCGATGTTAAAAATAAAGTATCCTCGTCAAAAGCTTGAAGAAATCAACCTTGAGACCAAAAAAAATGAACTTTCTTCGTTGGTTAACAGGAAACTTAAAATCCTTAAGGCAAAAGAGCTTGGATATGATCAAAACCCAGAGTATCTGCAAGAAATGGAATATCGTACAAATCGTCTAATTGTACCCAAATTAACGGATATATTAATTACTGAAAAACTAGTATCAGATGAAATGGTGCGGTCATATTTTAACCTTAAGTACTCCAAGGCGAAAGTGGAACTCATCACCCTGGGGTATCAAGGCGCAAAAGCATTCGATGATGTTCGGACAATAGAACAAGCTAGTACTCTTGCCAAAGATTTGATCAGAAGAATAAAGGATGGTGAAAATTTTTCAGAAATTGCAGACATCTTTTCCGATGATCCTTCTACTAAAAATGGGAAAAGTACCTTAGATCCCTATCGACCAGAATTATTTAATCCCCAATTAGATATAGCATTAGATAAAGCCAAGATAAATAAGTTAACAGGACCGATAATAACAGACTGGGCAGTATATATCGCTAGAATTCTTGAGAGAGCGGAATTTGATAAATCCGCAAATTACGATACCGAGAAAGAGAAAATTAGAGGGGAAATTTTTCGAAGATTATTCAGAAAAGAAGGTATGGAACTTTATAAGAAATTTTCAGAAGAATTTAAACAAAAAGTGGGGTGGGAAATTTCTGAAGAAGGAATATTAGAGTTTCTTGCTATTATTGAAGATTGGTCAAAAAATGAAAAAGTGTCCGATGACCAGTTTACGGAAGAACAAAAGGCGATAGTTTTAGGAAAAGTTGGTAATCAACCCATTACTATAGGCTCATTCTTGAATGAATTTCAAGGTAGCTTTAACAGGGTATATAATAGATATAATAGTGAAAAGAGTATGACCGCTTTATTAAAAGACTACATTGAAAAGCATTTGATATGGGTGAATATTGCCAAGCAGCGCAAAATTCAAGATTATCCTGAAATAGTAAAACAAATAACACATTTTTCCGATTCAAAGCTGGTAGAATTATTTGATAAATATGAAATCAAAGAAAAAATCGAACTAAGGCCGGAAGAGATTGAAGCGTATTATGAAGCCAATAAGACCTCTTATTTAGAACCAAAGAAAATACAATTATGGGAGATTGCAATAAAAGATTCGGCCAGTGCTCAGGAAGTTTATCAAAAGACCTCAAATCAGAGCAGCGATTTTGAAGCTCTAGCCAAGAAGTACACTGAAAAACTAAAGATGAAAGATCAAAATGGATATATGGGGTATCAATCAGCTTCTTCTCCCAGAAAAGTTGTTCGGGAAGCTATCCAGGCCGGTGAGAATAGCATTATCGGTCCAATATTCGAGAATCCTTATTATTATATAGTTAAAACCGGTAAAATTCAACCTGAGCTGCAAAAGAGTTTTGAGGAAGTGAAAAGTATAGTAAGTGTGGATGCCAAAAGAGATAAAGAAAGAGCATTAAGAGAGTCTATTACACAATCTTTACGCAATGAATATGAAATATGGATTACCGAAAACATATAAAACATAATTGCAGGATAAGAGATGCAAAAATTTAAGCACATATTAGTTTTTTATACCTTACTATTTTTATTGCTTTCTTGTCAAAAAAACAATATTCCTGAGATCGAAATCATTGCTAAAGTTGATAAAGAATATCTTACCCGAGACCAATTATTCGAATGGATGCCATCAACTATAAATGAAGCTCAGAAAAAAGTCCTTGCCAGACAATATATTGACAGGTGGGTACAGAAGACTACTATGGCACTTTCGGCAAAAAACGAAGGGATTTCACTTTCAAGTTATGAAAAGTGGTCTCTTCAGAATTATCAGAAAGAGCTACTCGCTCAAAAATATGTTAATGTAAAATTACCGAAAGACATTATTATTACAGATGAAGAAATTTCTACTTTTTATGAAGAACATAAAGATCAATTCATCCGGCATGAGGACGAAGTTCATTTAATACAGCTTTATCTGGAAAATCAGGATAAAGCCATTGATGCCGAAATCAGAGAGTTAAAATCACTCCTGGAAGTCATAAAAAAGAACTATCTTGACAAGCAATTTAATCGATTCTTAGAAAAGAATGGTGATTTAGGATATGTTCCGATCGATAAACTGCGTAAAGAAATCTCCCGTTTGGTAAATACCGGCAGCACCGGACGAATTTATGGACCAATTAAAATAGAAAATGTATACTACTATTTTCAGATGATGGACAAACAGAAAGCCAATAGCTACAGAAGCCTGGATTTGGTTCGAGAAGAAATTCAAATGCGACTCATGGCCATAAAAAGGTCACAAATGGCACAGGAACTGGCACAAAATCTTTCAGAACAATACGAAATTGAACTTTTCCTGGAACATATCAAATAATTGATCATTCATAAAAATACAGTAAATATTTATGCTGGAAATTAATGTTCTTAAATGAGAACTAACTTGTTGTTTTTACAGGTATAATATGAAAAAGTGTTTAATATTATTAATTGTTTTATTGGGGATTCTAACCTTTCGCATCAACGCTCAACAGATTTTTGATGGTATCGCCGCAATCGTTGGTGATGATGTTGTATTAATGTCTGATATTAATGCCCTTATCACCCAGTACGCGTTCAGAAATAGAATTGATATCGCCCGTCAACCTGAGCTATACCAGCGTCTTGGTGAAGAATTCCTGCAATCATTAATAGATCAGAAATTATTACTTATTAAGGCGGATGAAGATACCATTGAAGCGGATGATGATCGAGTGGAACAAACCTTAAACCAACAAATCGATTACATGATAAAACAAGCTGGATCTGAGACTAAACTGGAAGAATATTATTCAGCACCTCTCTATAAAATAAAAAATGATATGCGTAAAGAACTGAGCAATCAGATGCGAATTGGAATATTACGAGAGAAGAAATTTGCAGAAGTAAATGTTTCGCGCTATGAAGTTGAAAAATTTTATCAAACATATAAGGACAGTTTACCAGGAATAAAGACCAGTGTGGATATCAGCCATATTCTTATGGAAGTATCGCCGAGTGAAACAAGTATTCAGCAAGCTTTTAAAAAAATAAAAGAAATACAAACAAAATTACAGAACGGTGAAAATTTCACTGAGTTAGCAAAACTATATTCAGAAGATCCTGGTTCTGCTGCTAATGGGGGAGAACTGGGATTTGTCTCCAGAGGAACACTCGTAAAAGAATTTGAAGAAACAGCATTCGCCCTGGAGGAAGGAGAAATATCTGAACCGGTTCGAACTCAATTCGGATTTCACATCATACAACTTATTGAGCGCCAAGGAGAAAGAATTAATGCCAGGCATATACTCGTCCAATTACAACCAACCGAAGAAGATGAAAAGCTTGTCATAGATAAATTGAAAAACATCAGGCAAAAAATATTAAACGAAGATTCTTCATTTGCCGATATGGCATTAAAATATTCTAACGACCCAAATGTTGAGAAAGATCTGGGCAATCTGGGTGTTTTTGAAGAGGGTGGATTTCAGATAAAAGAATTTGAAACAGCCATTAGTAATCTTAAAGAAGGTGAGATAAGCGAACCGTTCCATACTGATTTTGGGTATCACATAGTTAAACTGAATAAAAGACACCAAGCAAGAAATTTAGTCCTGGAAAACGACTGGGAGCAAATTGAACAATGGGCATTACAGGATAAAAGAGAGCGCGAGTTCCAGGTATGGTTGACAGAATTACGACAAGAAATTCCAATTGTGGTTAAAGTGGATATATAGATAGCCTGTTATAGCGGAATTGATATAAATACAATTACATCTGGAAGGGATACTCACTTTGTATTGACTGGCCCGGCTGTTCTACTAAAAAGGAATAATAGGCCACAATCGTCTTGACTATAATTTATTACTCTATACAAAATGCCAGGCAGGAAATATAATAGAGAAGAGATCCTTGAAGAGTGGTTAAATTTCTATCCGCTTCGCCAGATAGAGTACGAATTAAATCATCAAAATTTGGTTGTTTTACTTATCCCACAAAAGGTCAATTGGATTGTCCGTAAAATTTTTCCTCGTCTTCAAAATAAAATTAATCGTATTAATCTAGATGAGATTGGTACATTCATCTGGACCTGTCTCGATGGTCAACAATCCTTGGGAACTATTTGTGATAAACTGGAGAATCATTTTGGCGAAAGAGTTCATAATTGCCAGGAGAGGACTGTTATTTTCACTCAGCAGCTTTACAAACAAAAGTTCATAAAAATTTATTTAAAAAAGGAAGAGATAAATACCGGATAAAACATCAGATAGAATAAATTAAGGATACTCACTTTACTTTCAGAAGTTGTCCCCTGTAAAATCGAATAATATTCAATTCAGAGTTTACACGGGGTTTAATTCCAAACTGGATATTCTCTAAAATACCCTGATATAAACCGCCTTGCAGCAGTTGATCACGAAAATCCCGTCTATTTATTCCCGGTTTGTAGTGTGACATCAACCATTTTCCAATATCGTATCCCAGCAAATGATATATCTCGGGCGTTTCCTGCATCCGTTGACGAAACCTGCTTTGAAATGCTTTATAATTCCATGATTCTGGATCGTAATAACCGGCTGAAATATAAATCAATCCATCTAGATAGACTCGCTGCTGCATTAACAGTTCCTTATTATTCCACCCCTCATTTCCTAACAAGGTCGTTTCGATATTCTGAAAGGCATATTGTGGAGCCATATACGGCACATACTCCGGATATGTTATAATAAACAGGACATCTATTCCGGTGGAGGGTACCTGAGTCGAATCAATTTCCCGGTTGCCTTCATTTTTAAACAATATTTCAGTCATGTATCGTTGGAACTGTTCCTGAATCTCTTCAATTGTTAAGGTTGAGTCAATACTCTGTACAGAGTCGCGAAAAGATATAAAAAAACCCTTATTTCTGATAGCTTTAAGCTGCCGGGAAAAATCCTGGGTTCCTTCATAGTACCATTGCTTTTCTACAATTTCTCTCTCATTTTCAATGATGGTTTCTTCAAATCCTTTAGCAACAGACACACCGTATGGATCTGCAGGTGCCAATATGGCGAATGTATTGAAATTGAGTTCCTTTACAGCATAGTTTGCTAGAAAACGTCCTTTAATTTCTGCATCAGGATTTATTTGAAAGGCATACTGGCTCAGATCCGCCAGTCCATTCTGTGAACTCAAGGGAGAAATATATGGGAACATTTCATATTTAGATAAAAGTGTTAAAGCAGTATTTTTCTCATCTGAAAATGGACCAATTATTGCTAAAGGTTGACGCTCTCTGAGTTCATACATAGTCTCTTTGACAGTAGAAAGTACATCACGCTGGGTAGTTAAGGTATCTATTTTGAGGACTTTCTGTTCATCACGTTGGGAAATTTCATAGGCTGCATAATAAAGACCTTTCGCAATAGCCTCACTAATATTCCTGGTTTCTTCTTCACCAGATTTAAGAACTAAAATACTATTACTGGAAATAGTAGCTCCTTTGGTTCCTCTTAATATTTCCTTCGCGATATCAGAATATAGATGATAAGGGTAGTTCTCAATAAATCTTTCCAAGCGTCGCTCCGCCGAAGAACGATCTCCAGCAAGGATTAATTTCTGGGCGTTGACAACTTCTAAAAGTCCATTATAAAGATTGTCAGAATATCTCCTGCTTAAATCACTTATTTGGCTATCTGACATATGAATGACCATGGTGCGAAAAATGTAATCCTTTGTCTTATTCTTTAGACGATCATCATTCCCATTGTAAATAATCCATAACCATTCCTCAACTGCCTTAGAAAAATCTGCCTGGCGAAAATTGATCTCACCATTTAAAAAATATATATCATCCAGATATTTACTCTTTTGATATTTCAAGATAAAGTCGGAAATAACCAGAGATGCCGTGGAATATTCCTCTATCTTATAATATGATTTGGCAAGCATTAGTTTAATTGCTGTTTGAATCCCGGAATTGGGAAAATTTTTTAAGGCAAGAAAGAAGTTCTTCTGAGCTTCTTGGTATTGATGTTGTTTGTAATAAGAAAGACCAGCATCAAACATCTGTCGATCGGTCTGTTGAGCATCTATAAGGCTAAAAGTCAGAAAAACAATCAGCAACACTATGTGATATCTCATTTTTAGCACAAATATCCCCTCCATTTACTTGATTTCAAGCATCAAATTTAACTGAATTGGGTACTGTTGTCAATGCAGATATTAGGTTGTATTCATTTGAACATCTGGAGAAATGAAATTGCTCAATATACATTTTAATGAGAGGTAGTTTATTTCTTTAATCGGAAATAGCAGGATGGTGGTTTAAATTCATTTCCTAAATTATGAAAACAAATGATATGATTTACATCTCATTAAATAAATTTTCTTTTGGAACGATAATATAACCATCAGAACTATTTCCTACTGATATTGATTCCCCTTGATCATGAAGATAGGCAGTTAAAGCAGCAAGAACCGCATCCAGTTCGTTGTGAGAATATACTATAGAAGGGTCTGAAAATCTCAATCCCCATTTCTTCAAAGCTTTTAGTAATTTCTTCCGGTTC
>Ga0209635_10002621_pt1 | contig 13839 bp, 6 predicted proteins | sample DeeMarSWOR230_32_FD_187463 | JGI IMG/M metagenome (GOLD analysis project Ga0209635, IMG submission 187463) | Marine sediment microbial communities from White Oak River estuary, North Carolina - WOR-2-30_32 (SPAdes) (version 2) | ecosystem: Environmental > Aquatic > Marine > Intertidal zone >... | reverse complement strand
CACCACTGTAAATATTCTCCCAGGTTTGCCCAGTATCTTCAGTCCGCAGGATATTGCCATCTCTTCCTACCATAAAACCTAAACGACTATTTAAAAAGAACCAATCATAGATAAATTTAAATTCTGGTAAATCAAATGGAGTTATATCATTCCAGATCTCATCAAACATCTCAGTTTGGATGGTGACCCCTCCATCAAAGCTGTAACTGTATTCGAGCGATGATTTGTAAACATCAGGCTCTACTTCGACTGGTATTAGAACAGCAGAGATTAACGTATCCGGTGTAAGGAAATCCATTGGTTTTTGAATTCCCCGAACTTCGTGATATGTTTTGCCCATATCATCTGAAAAGAGAACGTAAAACTGAGAATCAGTCCGGTTAAAATAACAAGTATACAGGCGGGCACCTGTTGAACTTGTAAATTGACCAAAATTATCGAACCAGTCTATCTCTTTTTGACTGCCATCGAGAAATGAAATCGTAGGGATATATTCAGTCCAACTGTTCCCCTTATCGTGAGATTCGTAATGTCTTATTGTATACGTGTCACTATGCACGGAATTTCGTTTACGGAAAAGGGCGTGAAAACTTCCATCCGGTCCGACAATGAAATCTTGCCAAAATCGTTTATTAATATTTTTAAAATGCCATGTTCTGCCATTATTCTCTGAAAAACGGAAATCTCCTCTAAATCCGGTAGCGATGACGATGGAATCGGTTAAAAATTGAAAACGGCCTTTCGCTTCAAATCCTTCGTTGGAACCATCAATGAAACCCTGCCAGGACAAACCACTATTTTGGGTGTATATTGGGAATGATCCGACACAATATAAAAATGTGCAATGATCCCCTATCAAACCCAAACCTGTCTGTAAATCATCTTTGAAATAAATTTGCTGAAGTGGTTGCAAAATGTTTCCACTAAGCAGGCCAACCACCTCCAGAGAATTTATTGTACTTTTATCGTTCCATTTCTTTCCGCCATTCGTGGTTGCCAGAATACATCCCTCTTTATCGAAAAATGTTATTGTTTTACTCTCTCCACAGATCCAGCCCGTGGAATCGTTTATGAAATAGACATCTTTATATATTTCATCTTGTCGGGGAGGATCAAATGCAATTAGTTCCCAATCTACACCATCATTTTCTGTCAATAAAATCGTATTGTTATCACCGACAATTATTACTTTTAGCTGTCCAATAATATCAATTCCGAACAAGTCGTTACCACTGCCACTTGTTTGCTGTAGCCAGGTTGTGCCGCCATCCGTTGTATGCAAAATAAGTCCTTTTTCTCCGATGCTCCACCCGGTTTCTTCATTACGAAATTTTACCCGGTTCAGGTTAGTTGAGAATTCATTATCCAGTTTGATCCAGCTAACACCGCCATCGGTGGTTTTCAGAATCAAACCATCTTCTCCGACGACAAAACCGGTTGATTCAGTAGGGAAGTGAACATCAAGCAAGTCGGTTAGAATATCAACTTCACAAATCTTCCAGGTATTGCCGCTGTCGGTTGTTTTTGTGATAGTACCGTATTCGCCAACCGACCATCCGGTCAGTTCATCAATAAAATATAGGCTGACCATTTGATTCGATGTTGTTGATGGGATGAGCAGTTCCCAATTACCCTGCGAATAGCCAACAGGAACAAACACAAATAAACAGAGTGAGATGGTGTATATACTATATTTCATTGTTTTAAACTCCCTTTCTAAACAAGTTTGGAGTAAGTTTTATTATTTCAAAAGCAATAATTTTCGATTCTTTATTTGGTTATTACTTTGAATTTGATATATATACATGCCTGAACTAACCATGCCTCCCTTATCGGATCGTCCGTCCCAGACGGCTGAATGATGTCCGGATGCTTTTGTTTGACTCACCAATGTTCGCACGAGTTGACCTCTAACATTGAATATCTTTATCATAACATCACCAGCTGCTGGAAGGTAATAATCAATACGTGTCGAAGAATTAAATGGATTAGGATAGTTGGGATATAAACGGATATGTTCAGGGATTGATTTAATATCCTTGTTATGATCATCTATGCCCGTTTCATCACCTAACATACGCTGCAGCAGAACGTAACTGCCTGAATATTCATTCTCCATATCCCACTCCATAAGTATAGTGCTGTAAAACGTATAAGCATATCCATTACCTTCATGATCAAATTTAATATGGCGGATTTCACCGTGTTGATAACGCAGGGGAACGCCATGCCATGATTCTCCACCATCGGTGGTATAACGCATCCCTGATTCCGTTCCAACCCAGCCGTCGCTTTCATTTAAAAAAGCAATACTGTAAATATTTTCCTGGGTGCCGCTGTTTGTTTTTTTCCAGGTAGCGCCACCATTCTCCGTCTTGAGTATACGGCCAAAGTTACCGACCACAAAGCCCGTTTCACTATTGATAAATTCTATGTCCCATAAATTTTCCACCACACCGCTGTAGATATTGGTCCAGCTCTGCCCACAATCTTCGGTTTTCAATATGTTGCCATCAGTGCCTACTATAAAGCCGGTGTGACTATCTAAATAATAAGAATCATTAATTCGAGCAGGATACCGATAGTTTGATGTAAGATTATTCCAAACATTCTGAAATTCATGACTGATTATTGTCTCTCCTCCGTCATAACTGGTTCGACATAAAAGATTCCATGTATCCGATGTTAAACGGGTTAATATTAGTGTATCAGACGTCAGGAATCGCCATTCTAATAAAGGGTAATCGATTGGCAAACCACTGCGCAGCTCATAATAATTAATGCCCATATCATCTGAGTAGAGAATAGACGAAGTGGTATCAGTTTTACTTCGCCGATGAATTGTAAATAATCGTGTGTTTGATGATAAAGTAAAGCAACCCAAATTTATAAAATCAAATCCATTTCTAACCAATTCTTCTTCGGATCCATCCAGATAATGGATCGTAGAAATTACTTCATCCCAGGTCTTACCCCTGTCTTTAGAAATAAGATGCTTGAACTCAAACTCAGATGTTCCTCTGATTCTTTTTCTTCGAGAGACATGCAATGTATTATCAGGACCTATCTGAAAACCATGCCAGAATCGGTAATCATTATTATTGAAATACCAATTTTGACCGTGGTCATCCGAAAAACGAATATCACCCTGAAAACCGGTGTTAATAACACGGGAATTTGTTAGAAACTGGAAACGTCCTTTGCGGCGTGTTTCTTCATATGCCCCGTCAATAAATACATCCCAATTCCAACTACTGATTCTATTTCTAATATAGAATGGAATATTATTATAGTCTTCAGCATCCTCAGATATCAAACACAGCCCCGTGGTGAGATTATCATTGAAATATATCTGTTGAGGGGGAGGTAATCCCTGCTCAACTTTAATCATAAGATCCTCATATGTGGCGAACTTCCCGCGCTGGAGGGTCCATTGCTTGCCTCCATCAAATGTTTGCGCTATGAAACCACCTATATCTCCATGTCCCATATCATAATAATTCCCACAAGCCCAGCCGGCGCTGTCATCTGCAAAAAAGACATCTCTGTAATTGTAATCAATATTGTCGCCAAGTGGGTGGCTATAATGGGGATCGATCATCTGCCAGTTGGCACCGTCATCTTCTGTAAACAAAAGTGCATTGTCCTCCCCTACTATCCAGACCTTTTGCCCGTCAGGTATTTCAATCCCATTTAAACTGTATTGACAATTACTGGTTTGTTGATTCCAGTTGTCACCGCCATCAGAGGTGTGCAGGATAAGTCCGGCTTCACCGATAACCCATCCGTTTTCGCTATCACGAAATTTAACCCGCTTCAGGTTATTGGAAAAAGCATTATTCAGTTTATTCCATGTAACACCGGCATTTCTGGTTTTCAGGATCAAACCGTCTTCCCCAACAATATAGCCAACGGATTCTGTGGGGAAATGGACATCCGTTAAATCAGTTAAATACTCAATTTCGATAATCTCCCACGTTATCCCCCCATCGCTGGTTTTGGTAATGGTCCCATACTGACCAACCGACCAGCCGTTTAGTTCATCTGTAAAGAACAGGCTTACCATCTGGTTGGATGTTCCGGATGGGATGAGCAGTTCCCAATTACCTTGTGAATATAATGCCATATTAATTATAAACAGCCAGGTGATTGAAATTAGTGATTTTTTTCTCACGCTTTAATACCTATCAAATTAAATAAATTCGATTTTTTTCTATCAAAAATCCAAATTGGATAAACATACATACCAAATACTCTAAATACTCCATTAAAATATTCCATCCCATGTTACTGTATAACCTGAGTTTAAAACCGAAAACCTAAGGAATATCGGTTAACATTATTTAATATTCCAAAATCTCTATAAGCATAATCTAGTACAATTACCAATTTTTGAATATAGATTTGTAGTCCAAAACCAATTGTAAATCCTCCAGTGGTTTCAAAATCCCTTTCCAGTAATGAATGATAGCCTGTTCTGAATGAGATAATATCATGGTATACATACTCAACTCCTACATTGACACTTTCGGTGTTATTCGACGGATGGATCAAATCAATTGCGGTAACAAACCGGTTGTAACGTGTGTTAATTGGTCTTATAGCAAGTCCGAACCGGAATATCAGTGGTAGCGGATATGCGCCAGTTGTCAAAGATGCAGGCAGGCGGTCATTGGAATTGTGCTTGGGATCGTTATCCACTTTGATATCAATATCCCGGCCGGAAAATCGAAGTGTTGATCCGAAATTAGCGATCTCCATTCCCAGGCTCAGCCATTTCATGAAAGAAGGATGATACATGGCCCCGAAATCAACCGCAAAGGCACTGCCTGCGGAATTGTATATCGCCTGCCGGATATATTTACCGGTAAATCCCATGGAAAACTGATCGGTGAACTGAAATGCGTAACTCACTCCCAGCATTAAATCCGAAGCATTATAATAATTACCATTGCCCTCCGGTTCTTCGATAGTCCGCACTTTTTGATCAGGGACACCAACATAGGTCAGACAGGCCCCAAAACTATGTTGCCCAGCTGGTATAACCGCACCTACGAATTCATGATAAATATCCAGAAACCAATCGCTGTGATTAAATGTCAACTCCGGATGGACACATTGGCTCATTCCGGCGGGGTTCCAGTATAACGCTGTTGCATCATTGGCAATCGCGCTAAAGGCCCCTCCCATGGCGTTAGCCCGCGATCCAACGCCAATATTCAGGAAGGCAGCTGCTACGGTCCCTACATTGGAAACCGATGATGAAAATGGTGTTTGTTGGGCGTTTAAGTTTTGTGATGTACAAACAATAATATAAAGCAATAGTAATACTGTTAAGCATTTTTTCATGACATTACCCTTAGTTCCCATCATTTTTCGGACACAGAACCGAAGGGAGTATTAAACTCAACCTTCATTCCTAAAAATACCAATCGCGGTAGACTATAAAAATCCGGTCGCCGGTCCCCGAGCTGGTAATTCAATGCATGGGTAAAACTCGCCCGGCCGGTATCCGTAAATACATCGATTTCATTCTTGGTATCGAATACATTATATACTTTCATAAAAAGCGATGATTTGAGACGCCACAAAGAAAAGTCATAATGTGCCATTACATCCATATTAAAAGTCACAGGCTTACGTTCACTGTTCTCAAATGCAATTTGCAGTGACCGGTCAGGATCTGTGGGGGTGTAGGGGAGACCGGAGCCAACCTGCATAATAAAACTGATTCCCCATCGATTCTGTTTGCCAAAGATCGTTGTAGCATTGAACGTATGTCGTTGATCCCAATTAAGCGGCTGCACCTGCTTCTCACTTTCCCGTGGCGGCGTGCCCTGATTATCAGTGAAAACCGCAAACGGATCTGAAGCATTGCCCATGGCCTTTTGATACGTATAATCCACATTGACCGATAAAAATCGCACCGGCCGTTTTTCCAGGGCAATCGTTATACCGCGAACATTACCGTAATCACGATTGATGTAACGGGCATAGGCCTGCCCGCCCTTTAACCGGACGATTTCCTGTCCCAGCAAGTTTTTAATGTCTTTGAAATACACTGTTGCATAGATGGCCATATCACTGGCGACCTGCTGCTGGATACCAAGCTCCCAGCTTATGGTAAGTTCCGGCTTGAGATCCGGATTACCAACCTCGGTGGACAGCGCGCCAAGCCGGATTTCATATTCCGAATTCCAAAACAGCGAGTGGAAGTCCGGGATTTGTGTGAAATGACCATAGGAAAAGTGAATCACTCCCTTTTCGGAGATCGGAAATGCCAGCCCAATGCGTGGACTGATTTGCTGCTTCGCACTGGCATTTTTCAATGGTGCCGAAAGCTTATTGCCTGTTTTCTGATCCAATACCGTTGGTTGATAACCGCGTGAATCAAAATAATCGTAACGCAAACCGGCATTGATCACAATTTCATGAAATTCAATTTTATCCTGAAGATAAAAAGCGGCCTCAATCGGTTTATTGGTATAGATATCGTGTCGTGTCGTGGTTTTATCATCCACAAAAGGAATGAAAATACTTTCCACTTTATTATCAGGATCATTGATGACTTCGAAATATTCATAATCCAGCTTGTAGTGTTTGTACTCTGCGCCAGCTTTGAGCAGATGCTGCTCATGGATTTGCGATGTGAAGTCAAGTTTGAAAATCTCAGTAAGATTGTTAATTGCATAATGCTCATTATTACTTTGATTGGTCACATATTCCAATCCTTCCAGTAAATAGCGCCGGTAAACCTGCTCCGTTGAGATAGCGGGAAAAAGATAGCGCCGGTCGTATGGATTTTCATATAGATAACTTTTTGTGTTTTTTTTAAACAGGGAATATTTGGCTTCAAAAAATGTGGACGGTGACAATAAATAACTAACAGAGAAAATATGATCCCAAGATGCTAAATACGAGCGATTATCGCCATCAGGCAAGCGGGCGAAACGGTGATCATATTTCCGCTCATTGGACTTATTATAAAAAAATGACCAGCTTATGGGAATGTTCTCCAGTGCGTTGATTGAGATATTACCATGGAAGGATTGCCATTTTGCATCGTTCATTGGGATGAAGGTACTATCACCGGGATGCGAATTGGAATTACCGGTGGTGTATCCCTGTACTTTATCGCTTATCACCGGCATGGTGAATTCACGTTGCCCGTACAGCCAGCCATCACTAATGGTAGTTCGCGAGTTCAGGAAGAATGTCCCATCTATTATGGGGATTGGTCCAGACAGATGGCCGATAATATTTTTTTCTGCCAGAAAATCGAAATCATCGATATTATAAAACAGATCACGGTGGCTGCTCAAATAATCACCGCAGTAAAATGATAGCGCTCCGCTAAATTTCCGTGTACCTTTCTTGGTGATGATGTTAACAATCCCTGATTGCGCCTGCCCATACTCGGCATTAAACGTTCCGGAAATCACCTGCAATTCCTGAATGCTGCTATTGTCTACGTCAATCGCCTGCGTACGATCAAAACCATCAGTGACAGGGACGCCATCGATTAAATAGGCAATCTCTGTAGACCGTCCACCTCGAATGTGGATTTCCCCTTTTGTATCCACTGTAACACCGGCCTGCAACTTCAGGAATTGTTTTATCTCCTCAGCAGGCAATTCGGAAATACGCGATTCCGTGATCGCCACAGCCGTAGAAGTGAGATCGGTCTGTATCAGTGGTCGATCCGCTGTAACAACCACCTGTTCGCCCTCAAAAATTTCAGTATTCAATTTTGCATCAATGGTTGTGGTATAGTCAGATGACACCTGTACGTTGTTGATGACTTTTGTTTGATAACCAATCATCAGGATTTTTAACGTGTAGGTACCTGGCGGAATATTCAGTATGAGGTATTGCCCGGTTTCACTTGTTGCTGCGCCGAACCTCGTACCGTCGATTATAATATTTGCACCGATTAACGGCTCATTTGTACTGGCATCAAAAATACAGCCTGTCACTTTACCGGTAATGCCGGCAAACGCATGCACTGGTAAAAGTAAAAAAAGCACAGTGATCAAAGAAAAAAACAGAATGTGTTTTCGACGCATGATCTTTTCCAATATGCCCTTAGTTTATTTTTATATACGTGGCATCGCAGCTTCTGTCCTACACGAAATGAAAATTAATTTAAATTGAACAAATCAACTGATGTTTGTGATTATAGCATATTACGGGGATTGTTTTGAAAAGTTTGTATTATATTTATCATCCAAATTGTAAGTTTTAAACAGGAGAAAGGTTGTTACCCCGATCACAGTCTTGAATCATTTTGAGCAGTCATTGTAAGTTGATAAAGAAATCGCTTTTTTCGCTGCTGTCAACTCTTTGTTCCAACATTCTTTCATTTAACGTGTCAAAATTCATAGGCTAACCCCACTTGCGGGAAGAACGGCATCAGCGACTCGGACTGCTGGATCGGCTGCCCATTTTGGTTATAGGTATAAATGTAGGAGAAGGTGTGGCGGGTGTTTAACAAATTGAGTAAGTTTACAGACATGGTAATCTTGCCAACTGGCATGGTAAATCCTTTGCGGAATATAATATCCAAACGACCATAGCCAGGGTAGCGGGCTGAATTGGGACTATCGGTCTGGTATTCCCACATCGGAGTAGAATCCAGATCATAGCCAAGTTCCCAATCAAACTCCGGCAGGACACATGGTGTATAGGCATACCCACTGCCATAATTTGCCTGCAGACCAATATACCAGTCATGTGGTAATGTGACGCTTAGTGAAAGGAATAAAGAATGCCGCTGATCCGCATAAAAAGTGTAGTTTCTTTTGTAAGGGATTTGTTCAAATGAATCCGTATATTTATATCGACTCATCAATGATAATCTGTGAAAGTTCAATCTTGCATTTATATCAAATCCACGGCTCGATGCGCTGGCCCTATTTTTAACGTCATAAAATAGTGAGCCATCACTCAACCTCTGAATGGGAATCAAATTTTTCATATTTTTGTAGACACAATTGAATTCCAGAAAAACATACGGAACAAATGTTTTTTCAATGCCTACCATATATTTGTTGATATACTGAAATTCGATTTTTGAATTGCCTGGTTTATAACCGGGTTTAAATCGTTCCAACATATGTTGCTGTATCTCGCCAAACTCCGGCAATCGGGAAAAAGTCCCAAATGCGGCTCTCGTTTTAATTTCGTTTGGTAAATCATAACTAATCACTATACGCGGATTCAATCGATCTTTTTGCTGCAGATCAAAATGATCGTAACGCACACCGGTTTGAATCTTGAGTTTATCGAATAGACATCGTTCCTCTTGATAAAAACAGGAATACTTGTTGATTTTTTTTGTATTGTTAAAAGCCCGATTATAATTTGGCGGTTCAGATACATTTTTATCAATACGTACTAACAAATTGTTTTCCATGCGGGCATTGTACTGCAATTGTTCGAAATGAATGCCTGCTTTCATCGAGTATGCCGGTGATGAAAGGTAATGCAGAATAAATTTTTCTTCCCACGATTTAGTCCAGAAGTAACTCTTTTTTCCTTCACTCCATAAATAATTGTAGGAAATGTCTGTAATCTCCGGCAGTAGAATATTGTGCTCAACTGACCATGCCCATTTGTTATGATAACGTTGTTCTGTATATGAAACAGTAAATTCACTTTTCCACTGGTTCGAAATCTGATAAATGTCGTTTGCTGAAATGCCATTAAGATTGAATCGGTTATTATTTAAGTTCATTTCCTGAATATCTTCTTCAGTCAAGATTTTTAATGATGGTAGACTAGATGACGAATTGAACATCATTCGTTCCCTGTTGTAATTAATTTGGGGATTAAAGGATGTTTGGTCTGTGGAGTAGATATAATTGATACGTATATTTTGTTGGTCCACAGGTTGAAAATCTAATTGTGCCTGGAAATCGTAGTAGTCATATGACATCCATTTACTTTTTTGTATTAAATCGAGTAAATCACGGGTATAACTTTTTTTGCCATCAATTATCCATGATGCCTTACGTGTCAATGGCCCTTCAATCATGAAACTCAAGTTCAATAAATCTATCATCGCTTTACCGCTAATCCTATTCGGATTACCTTTTCGATAATGTAAATCCATAACGGATTCGTATGCATCCGCATATTCAACATCGAATACGCTGGTATGATAATTACTATTTTGGATAAGATCGTAATTGATAATTGCCGGATTCATTGCCGGAACGATTGTTGTATGAAATGGCATTTGTAGACGAAATCCGTTTAGCCTTACCTGATGCTGCTTAAGAGCGAGACGATTGTTCCGGTCAGTGCCAATCATTGGATGGAGTCGATTCCCGGTGATTTTGACATAGAAATCATCTTTATTGGAATTGAGATAAACCACATCGTCGTTGTAGTGCATGAATGACGCATATGTCATTTCAGAAGACATATTAGGGATCACCCCAATGAAATATTCTTCGTTTAATTGAGTGCGGCTTATTTGCTCGACCTCTTTCGGCGTACGCGATGCCGTTATGATGATGGAATTAAATTCCAATGGTCGTGGATGTAATCTTATGTCTACTTTGTTTGATTCAGGAGTGATCTGTGATATCTTAGTATCGTATCCGATGTAGCTGACAACTAATTGGAATGTGCTGTCCGGAATTTCAAATGTAAAATGTCCATTTATATCAGTAGCTGAGCCAATATTTTTGCCCTGAATATAGGCATTGGCAAACACCAATGGTAAACCGGTTTCGGCATCGCTTACCTGACCGTTTAACAAACGGCATGGTTTAACCTGTTCTCTTATCCGACGAATAATAATGGTATTTTGATTCAGAAATTCATGCGATAACTGATAGGGACGTAACAATTTTTTTAAGGCAGTATTTGGAGACTCTCTCACTACATCGCATGCAACAACAATATCATCGATAAGGGCATCATCAAAAACGAAATTGAAATTATGTTTATCGGATAATTGCCTCAACACTGTGGTCAGAGGTTCATTATTGAAATGGAATGAAATTTGGTGTTTCTCGGGTTCACTGCCGGTCAACTTGTAACACAAAGAGAAGAAGCAAATAAACAAAATTAATATATTGAGTCTGCTTTTCATCTTTATTTTTGCATTATTCTGTCTAACTGCTGAAATCAAGTTCATTACCAGAATCCTTGTTCTCAATTGAGAATTCAAAAAGGATTGACCCATCAGCAAAGTTACATTCAGAATATTGTATGAAATTGAATGCTCTCGTTCCCATAAGGTAAGAATGGAGCAATTTTCTCAGGACCCGATCTCATGTCTCACTTGATTACATTTCCTGACAAAAAGTATTCGGTTAACCATGATAAATAGTTATTGATCATCCACTGCATTTTCTTTATATAAAATATACAATCCGTGTTCATATCTTTGCTTAATATCCAGCGTTAAACATATAGAATATAATACTTTTTCCAAGGGCAGTCTATCAAAAACCGCTGTTATCGTTTTTGTCTCCAATTCCGGATTTTCAATGGTGATATCAATATTATAATAACGACCAATTTCACCTGCAAGTTCGGAAAGCATTGTGCGATTAAAAACCAGTTTGCCTGTACGCCAGCCCAGCAATTTTTTCGCATTGACTATACGTGGTTTCGACGGGGGCCGGTTTTGGTAGATTTCACTCATTAAATCCTTCGTCAGAATAACGCTACCAGCACTTTTGTTAGCCGAAAAGCGAACCTGACCATCTTCAACAATTACCCGCGTTTGTGAATTTCTTGCCCAGATATTAAAACGAGTTCCAAGTACAGTAACGGTGCCTTCTGATGTTTGCACAATAAATTGAGATTTCGATTTTGCAATGTCAAAAAATGCTTCGCCCTTAAGTCTGACCTGGCGTTTTTTGCCTGTAAATATTTGAGGATAGGATAATTCTGTTCCACTATTCAAGTGAACCTTCATCCCATCAGATAACTTTATTTCTTTATGTTGGCTATTTGCCGTCGTTATCGTTTTAGTGCTGTGAATGGATTGATGATACCAAAAAGTAATTGCCCCTATCATGCCAATGATGAGAGCAATATAAACCAACCGACGCGGATGTAAAAATGAAGCAATCCGTTCGCTAAGCGCCTGCCACCCAAGAAAGAAGGTGTCATGTTTTGGTAGTGGTTCTTCCGGAAACTCAAATGCATTCCACTCCTCATATACGTTGGGATCAGCCGGAAATTTCATCTGCTGTCCTTCGCTGATAATTTTGGCGATCAGGTCGTACTCTTCCTTATTTTTAACATCTGCATCCAACCATACCTTCAATTTTTTTTGGTCACCAGGCGTAATATCATCTGCCAGCTTATTCATGATCTCAAAGATATATTTATTTTTTTTCTTCATACTGAATATCATTAATTTGCAATAGTTATTCATTTATTAATACGTGCCATCTCCTCTTCCATCATACATTTTTTATATTTCATTGCTTGGTGAACATGACCTCCAATAATTTATCCTAGTTGTTCGCGTAATATTTCAATGGCCATTTTCATTCTTTTCTCCACTGTTCTTTTTGAAACCGAACACATTTCCGCAATTTCAAGATAGGTATATTTTTTTACATGGTGGAGTGTAAAAACGATCCGGCAGTTTTCCGGTAGTTTTTCCATTGCGATATTGAATTGTGTTTTAAAATCTAAATTTTCGTTGGATCGAGTTTCACGAAGTTCTTCCGACCGGTCGAAATATCTGTTTTGGACTTGCTTTTTACGGTAGCTGTCGATTAGTAAATTATTTGCGATGCGGAACAGATAGCCTTTGATTGATTTTTTTGTATCCAGATTCCTGCGATTCTGCCATAATCGTTTAAAAATATCCTGAATGATTTCCCGCGCTATTTCGGAAGACTGAAGCCGACTGACGATATAATGATATAGTAATTTATAGTAACGAAAGTAAAACGTCTCAAACGCATGTTTATTTGATTTTTTTATTTCGCTTGCAAGCTGGCCGTCGGATAGAGTATTCACCATTGGTATTAATTACATAAATGAGTGTATTATAGAAGAGAACTTTTTTATTGATTATGATCTTTAATGGATGACCGGCTGTAATGTAAATTTAAATGTATGTTTTATCAAGAATAATGTGAATGGCTTTCATGTTGAGTGTATGCCCTAATACAAAAGGTATATTTTATTTCAAACGGAGATCGGATATCCAGTCCCACCCGGGAAACATACACTTTACAGACACGACTATTTCTGCTAGATATGGCTTGAGTATATGAGAGAGCGCCTGGGGGGGAATCGTTGATATTTTTATGAACCGGGGTATTTCCTACCTGATTCAGGATTCAGACATACATATTTTCAGTATGTAGGTCTATTCCGTAATAGTATTTGTGTTGTTGGGTATAAAAACGTATTTTGTCGTTCAAAAGTTAATTTGTGGTTGTAGTGAAGATGATGATGTCACTTTTAAAGGACAAGAATAATATCAATGGCATCAAGCGGACCTCGTAAAACGGGGCCGTTTATGCCATGACCGTTAGGCTTTATACCTTCTCAAACATTTATAGATGAATTATGAATCTTCAATTGATCAAATACAGCATTTTTTTATTAACACTTTCACTTGGGATTTTTAATTGTCAAAAACAAGCAAATAACTTCAGGCAAACTATTAGCCTGGCAGGGCAATGGCAGTTTTCATTAGACACCTCAAATGTTGGAATCCAGCAAAAATGGTATATGAATGACTTGAAAGACACTATTGAATTGCCAGGCACGACAGATCTAAACAATAAAGGCTTCCTTAATAGTGATACAACAACCTTACATTTGAACAGACTTTATAAATATGAAGGT
>Ga0209635_10002620_pt1 | contig 13843 bp, 11 predicted proteins | sample DeeMarSWOR230_32_FD_187463 | JGI IMG/M metagenome (GOLD analysis project Ga0209635, IMG submission 187463) | Marine sediment microbial communities from White Oak River estuary, North Carolina - WOR-2-30_32 (SPAdes) (version 2) | ecosystem: Environmental > Aquatic > Marine > Intertidal zone >... | reverse complement strand
CGGCGAGTTCTGCAGATCCTTCGCCTTCTCCTTGCTGATCTCGTACGCCTTGAGCCCGGGTAGACGCTCCAGGAAGTCGTCTGCGTAGGCCATGACCGCGTCGCGTACGTGTGCCCTCACACCGCGCTCGGGCTCCAGCCTGCGGCTGATCGCCTCCAGCTCTCGAATGCGTTCAATCATAGCCCTCACGCTCACCGCACCGACCGGTACCCGCCGGGCACGCCCCTCGGCGACAGAACGACCTGCCACAGCTGAGTGCTCCGCGCCCGGAACGCCCCGGCACTCGACAGCAGGAAGTACTTCCACATCCGATAGAACCGCTCACCGTACCTGTCTTTCAACTCGGGCCAGCTGGCATCGAAGCTCCGATACCAGCACATCAGCGTCCTATCCCACGCACGATCACCGGCGACCCGAAGGAGGCGCAGGCGTTCCTGCAAAGTGGTCTGGCCGCGGGACACGAGGGCATCATGGCGAAGGCCCTCGACGCCCCTTACGAGGCCGGTCGCCGCGGCAAAAGCTGTAGCTCGCCGGCGTTCCTCGCCGGGATCACTCCCAGCACCTTCAGCTCCGATGGGTTGCCGAGCTGCAGCTTACCCACCCGCTTCCGGAGCTGACGCTTCCTGGCGACGCCGACCTTGATCTCGCCGCCACCCGTGTCCTGAATGAAGTAGACGATTCTCACGAGGCACCACCACCCTGCAAGACGTTGACCGCGAGTCAGGTTGCCGGCTGGAACCTAGTCTGCTCGCTCCGACACATACTGCGCCTCACCAACGCTCTTAATCAAGCTGTGGGTGGTACTCCGTTGAGCGTCTCTCCAGCATCATTCCTTTACCGTGGTGGTAACGAATCGTTACCATCGGAGGCTCGGCGCGCTGGCGGCCCTTCACAGCATATTTCGAATTCCCAAGCGGTTACGCCATTCGCTGTCACGGCATCGAGCTTGCCTGGCTGTGGGTGTGGGGTGGCGCGCTCAGGGCCGGCCCTATAACGTGAGCGCGTTAGCCCTGAGCCCGAGGGCACGTGCCTCATGAGCTTCCGTGCCAAGCTGCTTGCTCTCTTTGCCGTCCTCGGCGTGGCGCCCATCGTCGCGCTCGGCGTGTTCAACTATATCCGATCGATCAAGGCGGTCGAATCGCTCATCGCCTCGCGTACGGCGACGATAGCCGAGCGAGCCGCGACCGACATCGCCGAGAGCTACGCTTTTCGCCAGTCCGACCTCCTGCTGCTGGCCGAGAACGCCGAGACCCAGCGTCTCTGCCAGGCCCGCTTGACCGGCGATGCGGGAGCGATAGAGACGGCCTATGGAATGGCGGATGCCTACCTGCGCCGTGCCTGGGAGGTGATCGCGCCCCCCTACCGCTGGATCGAGTTCCGCGACACGGCAGGGGACCTGCTGTACTCGCTGGGCGTGGACCGTATGGAGCGGACTAGGGCGGAGGAGTTTGGAGGCCCCGAGCTACAAGACGTAATACTGGTCGTTCAACCGATTCGGGATATCGAGGGCTCGGGCGAATTCGGAACGCTGGTCGCCGCAGTGCGGGCTCGTGCGCTGATTCCCGACGACGCGCTTGCGGCGTCGTTCGGCCGCGCGGGCTACTCGGTGATCCTGGACCGGGCCAGCGAACAGGTGCTTTTTCATCCGCGCCGGGCCTTCCTGAGGCAGCACGCCGCGGTTCTCCTGGGGTCTGCAAACTGGGATGTGGACGCGACCCTGTTCTCCGTTGAAACGGGCAACTTCAGCTACGAAGAGGAAGGGGCAACGCGGGTTGCATCCTTTGTCAGCCTGACGTCACCGCCGTGGACTGTTCTCTCCTCGGCTTCCGTCGACGAATTCGCACCGCCGTTTGCGCGGACCCGGCTCGTGAACCTTGGCCTCATGCTCTTGGTGGCGGCGGTGATCTCGGTGGCCTTCCTGCTGATGACCCGGAGGATGACAAGGTCGCTAAGGTCGCTCACAACGGCGGCCGATGAGGTGGCCGCGGGCAACTTCGAGCCGACTCTTCCGGCCGCAGGCGGTGACGAGGTTGGGAAGCTCTCGGCGGCGTTCGCCATAATGGTGGAGCAGGTACACGACATGTTGCGGCGGATCCAGGAAGGCCGGCAGATGGCGGTGATCGGGCAATTCGCCTCGCAGCTCTCGCACGAGATCCGGAACCCGCTCACCTCGATCAAGCTCAACCTGCAGAGCCTGCAGCGCGACGCGTCGAGCGGCCGGATTCCCGGGGATTCGGCTCGGCCCGTCGTTATATGCCTGCGCGAAGTTAGCCGCCTTGATCGGGTTGTCCGTGGGGTTCTCAACGTGGCCCGCACCCGCGCACCGACACGGGAGCCCTGCTCGGTCCACGCCGCGGTCGCAGATGCACTCGAGGTACTGCGGGCTCAGCTCGAAGAGCAGGGTGTCGATGTGCAGGAAGATCTCCGGGGCTCTGAGGACACGGTTCGCGGAGATGCGGAGCAGCTGAAAGGCGTGTTCCTGAATCTGTTCCTGAACGCGGTAGAGGCGATGCCTGAAGGTGGAACGCTGCGGATCTCCACCGAGACTCGGGACGCGGCGCAGGAGCGGGCGCGAGTGATACGTGTGCGTGTCGCCGATGAGGGGCCCGGCGTATCGCCGGAGTTGAGGGAGAGGATCTTCGAGCCGTTCTTCAGCACGAAGGAAGAGGGAGTCGGTTTCGGCCTCGCTCTTGCACAGCACGCCGTAGAGGAGCATGGAGGCAGGCTGAAGCTGGAGGAGAGCGCGACGGGAGTCGGTGCCGTGTTCGTTGTTGAGCTTCCGCTCGCCGTTCCGGAGCCGGAATCATGAGCGAGCGCATCCTGGTCGTCGACGACGACGCATCTATCCGCGAGACCTTCGAGCATCACCTCGCTCGGCAGGGGCACGAGGTAGCGACCGCGCAAACTGCAGAGGCTGCGCTGGCTCTCCTACCGGATTTCGAGCCGGTCCTTGTTATCACCGACATCCGCATGCCCGGGATGGATGGGATCGAGCTGCTCCGACGTGTGCGGGAGGCCAACAAGGACATAGACGTTCTCGTCATCACGGCGCACGAAGATATGAAGACGGCCGTCAGCGCGATGAAGGCGGGTGCCTACGACTACCTGGTGAAGCCCCTCGATCTGGACCAGATCGACCTGTTGCTCGAGCGCTGCTTCCGGGACCGATCGTTGCGCCGCCGCGTTCGCCATCTCACCGCCGAGGCCTCGGAGGGTCATGAGCTCGAGCACCTGGTGGGCCGGGAACCGGCGATGATCGAGATCTATAAGTTGATCGGCGTGCTCGCCGAAAATCGTGCCACCGTGCTCATCCGCGGCGAAACGGGCACGGGCAAGGAATGCATCGCCCGGGCGATCCACCTCAACTCGCCGCACGCCGCCGAGCCGTTCGTCGCGGTCAACTGCACGGCCATCACGGAGACGCTCCTCGAGTCCGAACTGTTCGGCCATGTGAAGGGGGCGTTTACCGGCGCCGTGGAGAGCCGCAGAGGATACTTCGAGCTGGCCGGTTCGGGCACGGTCTTCCTGGACGAGATCGGCGACATGGGCCCCGAGCTCCAGGCGAAGCTTCTGCGCGTGCTGGAGGAGCGCGAGTTCTATCCGGTCGGCGGTGAGCGGCCGCGCAGCACGAAGGCGCGGGTCATTGCTGCGACGCACCGCCCTCTGGAAGAGCTGGTGAGAAACGGTTCCTTCAGGGAGGATCTCTACTTCCGGTTGAAGGTGGTCGAGATACAGGTGCCCGCTCTACAAGACCGCAAAGGCGACATTCCACTGCTCGCGAAGCACCTGCTGGGCAAGATCCGCCGCAAGCTTCACCGGGAGCTGCATGGCATCGCGGATGAGGCTATGAAGGTTCTTGAATCGTACGACTGGCCGGGCAACGTTCGCGAGCTTGAGAACACCCTTACCCGGGCTGCGGTCCTCGCGCGTGGTCCGATCGTAGGCGCCGACCAGATCTCACTGACCGCAGCGGCTCCGTCTGACGAGAGGGGGAGACCGGAGGGTCCGACGGACGATTCCCTCGAGGCCGTAGAGGCCGCTCACGTTCAGCGGATCCTGAATCAGACCGGGGGGAACAAGCGGCAAGCCGCGCGCATCCTCGGAGTCTCTCGGCCTCGCCTGGATCGCCTTGTCGAGAAGCACGGGCTGGACGTATCGCGGTAACGAGGCGTGACCGCGGTGGCAATGTTTCATTACCATCCAGACGCTGCCTTGAAGGCCCTTCGGTGGCGAAATCATTCATACTGCAGGGACTTCCTCCCACTGACCGATCTGGCACCCCATTTGCTCCTCCGAAATCTGGAGCATTCGATCTGACTCCGAGCCCAGTATCCCGGGAGGATCACGATGTTGGAGTTGAGCCGCGTAGTCGCGCAGGGCTTCGTCGGCCTGGAGCCCGTGGCAGTGAGCGCGTCCTGCTTTCTTGGCGGCGTGCTCGTCGTGTCACTTCTTACGCTTGCCGCGTTTGCGGCGCTTGCCATGGAGTGCGTGAGCCGCAATGTCACAGCCCACCGATTCGTCTCCACCGCATTGATGCTTGGGATCGCCGTGGCGGCGGGCGATTCACGCCTGTGGGCGCAGAGCGACTCGGGGCAGGATGTTCCCACGATCGAGCCCCGCTACACTCGGCTGTTCGGCGCCGATTCTCTGGACATCTTTGAACCCTCGATCTCTCCGGACGGGCGTTGGGTGGCTTTCGAGAACTTCGAGACGGCCGACAGGATCAACCTCTGGATCGCGCCGGCTGACGGAGGCGAGCCGATGCGCCTGACGGGTGGGCGATACGTGGATTCTAATCCCGTCTGGTTCCCTGGCAGTGACCGCATCGCCTTCGGGTCCACGCGAGCCGCGGGCTCGGACCAGAGCGGGTTGTTCGTCATGACTCTACCCATCGACCCGCAGACCGGTCGCGCGGCAGGCCCACCGCGTCAGGTGACCATCGAGCCAGAGTTTACAGCCGAGCACGCGGTCTCTCCGGATGGAAAGTGGATCGCCTACCTGGCGGTAGGCGAGTCCGCGGACAGGGCTTTGAGAGTTCTTCCAGCGACTGGTGGGACCGCTCGCACGTTACTTGAGCGCGAGTGGATGGGGAACAACGCAGTCTGGTCACCGGACGGGCTGAGCCTCTACATCGTGTCCTATCGAGCCGACCCTCCGCTACAGGCGCTGATGCGAATCCCCATTGACGGGAGTAGCCCCGACACCGTCTCCACATGGTCCGGATCCCCGTGGTCCGCCGGCCGTACCCGGCTGAGCCCGGATGCCCGATACCTCTATCAGATAATAACCGAGCCTCTTCGGGATTACGTCATCGAGCTCGCCACCATCGAAGGGCAGTCGTTGGGCCGCTTGTCCCTGCCGAAGCGCATGTCGCCGTCGGAATTCACGCACGACACGCGCGCCATCCTCGCCGTCATGCGGGATATGGTGGCGCCTCTGCAGATCGTTCCCGTAGGTGGCGGCCCACCACGCCAGCTGGCGGAAGCGTCAGCCTACGACTGGCCCATAGGCTGGACGCCTGATAGCAAGCAGATCCTCTTTGCGACCGAGCTCAACGGAGAGCGGGTGCTGTTGCTCGCACCGATCACCGGCGGCGTGATGGAGCAGGTTCGGATTCCTGACCGCTGGCAGGTGAGCGTCGGGCCCACACCGCCCTTCTGGCCCAGCCTCTCCGGAGACGGACGCCGTGTACTGTACGCCGCGGAAGAGACGCCCGGTGCAGAGCCGATACTCGAGATCTTCGACAGGGAGGACGGCAGCTCCCGGGTAGTGCGTCGATCGCCTTGGGAGGACCCGCAGTGCAGCGGCGCATTCTGGGATGGCGAGAACTTGGTCCATTGTGAGAAGAGCGGGGACCGCTACGAGTTCCGCGTGACCCCTCCCGACGGCCCCTCACGCCTCCTCTGGGCCTTTGGCGCCGACGAAGGGGTCCCATCTCTCGCGGTCCGTGGTGACCGGATCGCCTTCACCAGGCAAGCGGACGGTGAAAGCTCGCTCTTCGTCGCCACTGCCGGCGACGAGCAAGCCCGGCGCACCCTAACACTCAAGGGTGTGATCGAGGCCCCGGTCTGGTCGCCCGACGGGAAGCAGATCGCCGCCGCCTACGTCCGTCCCGGTCTCACCCGTGCCGCCTACGTTATGGACGTGCTTGTTGCCGAGGTGTCGCCGTCGGGCGAGCTGATAGGCGAGCCCAGAATTCTCCAGCTAGATCCCGGCCCCAAGTGGTGGTGGTGGCTCCAGTGGCTGCCAGACGGTAGTGGGTTCCTGTTGGTGGGTATGGGTGCCAAAGGGACGATGGACACTGACGTGTGGTTCGTGTCTCTGGATCCCGGTTCTCGACCGGTCGCCCTCACGGGGCACGACCCTCACAGCGTCTGGGGCTACGTGCTCTCGCCTGATGGTCGCTACGTCGCCTACTCCAGCGAGATGTCCCGGGGAAGCTCGCTCTGGCGGGTTGACCTGGACGAGGTGTTGACCGCCGGAACTCGCTGAGCAACGGCCCCGAAAGTCTGACCTGTCACTCTTTCTTGCGCTCGCAAGACCGCGGCCAGCTCGTCGGGAAATACGAGCGAGGCTAGGTGCGGTCCTTCAGGACGGACAGGTAGGCGCCCCAGGGGCCGACCTGGTCCGAGTAGCCCTTCGCCATGACGCGGGCGACCTGGGCGATGTGACCCAGGTCGTGGACCATCCAGGTCGCCAGCAACTGGCGCAGCGTAACCCGGCCGAGCTCGGGGTGCATTCCCGTTAGCTCCATCTGGTCCGGCTGCAGTTTCATGCCTTCCAGTATCCCTAGGTTCTCCTCACGCAGTGCTTCGAACGTGTCGAGTAGTTCGGCCAGCGTTTTGCCCCGACTATCCTGGAACTGGGCGAAGCGGTCGAACGGTGTGAAGGTCCGTGACTCGCCTTCCTCGAGGATGATGCGGGTGCGTGCGATCCAGTCGGTCCGCTCGCCGTGGATCAAGTGCCCGACGACGTCGAACGGGCTCCAGGAATCGGGCCCTTCATCGCACCTGATCCATGGATCGGAAACGTCTGCCAGCAGGGCGCGCAGCGTGGCCGGCGTCGACCTGAGGATCTCTACTGTTCGATCCAGCTGGAAATCCATCTTGGATGACATCTAGGTAACCTCCGTCGAGCACCCCGTCTGATCAGCAAGCAGTCCAGCCCGCACGGCTGGGGTCGGCACCTGGTGTCTATATAAGGAACTTACTCGGCGATCGCCGCGTTTCTAGAGGTGAGAAGGCTGCGGACTGAACGGGCTGCAACCCTGCGGCGCTTTATCGCGTCCAATAGTGTGAGAGGGGCGCTGAAACCGGGTGCCCGAGGCCATCGTAAGGCAGACAAGAGAGATCGAAACATAAGTACAGGAGACGTACTTAAGGGATACTCGAGATGAATAGGAATCCTCCCTGTCCAGGTGGCACTGGACAGCAATCCCACTTGAAACCCTACCACTAACTCCGCAATGTGATGGGGCCGGTCGCTGGGTCGCACCGGCCCCGTTTCTTTCCTATTCCGCCGCAGTCCAATCCTCGCGCCGACGTTTCAAGCGGTCGAGCTCTCGCCTCTCCTTCTTGCTGGGCCTGCCGCCCTCGCGGATCGCCGACGGTAGCATGGAATTCGGAAAGATGTAGCGCTCGGTCCACGGGTTGGCGCGGGTCACAGAACGGTTACCACCTATGGTATGCAGCAGGAACAGCCCGTCCTCCTTCAGGCAGTCCCGGACCACCTTCATGTACGTAACGTAGTTCTTGTAGCCCACGTGCTCGAACATGCCCAGCGACAGCACGCGGTCGAACGGCCCCTCCACATCCCGGTAGTCCTGCAGGCGGATCTCGACCGGCAGCCCACGACAGAGATGCTGCGCGTGACGGGCCTGCTCCTCGGAGACGGTGATGCCGACGACCTCGACGCCGTAGCGCTCGGCGGCGTACCTCGCCGTGCCGCCCCAACCGCAGCCGATGTCCAGGACCCGCATGCCGGGTTCCAGCTCCAGCTTCGCCTCCTGCGCCTCCTCCAGCGTCGTGGCCTCTTTCCAGTAGCCGCTGCTGTAGATCAGGCGTGAGTCGAGCATGCGCTCGCAGAGGTCGTTGCCGATGTCGTAGTGCCGCTTCCCAACCTCATACGCACGCGACGGCTTCTGTAGGTTGAGCAGCCTGGCCTGGGCCAGCCAAACGACTTCGCGCAGAGGTCGTACCTTCGTATCCAGCTCGGCCGTCAGTACCCGCTGGAAAAACTCGTCCAGCCGCTCGCAGTCCCACCAGCCGTCCATATACGACTCGCCCAGGCCCAGAGCGCCCTCCGCCAGCACCCTGGCGAACAAGCGCTCGTCGTGCACCTGGATGTCCCAAGGCCGCTCACCGCCGATCTTCACGTCCGCGTGTGCGAGCAGCGTTTCGACTCTGTGCCGCAGGCTCCTGGTCCGCGCGATGGGCCGACGTCGCGAGCGCACACGGGTCTCGACCGAGCTAGCCATGTTCACCGCTCCGCAGGAGATGTTTCTGCGAATCCGTTCTCACCCAGTCTGGCCCGCGGGAGCCGGGGAGTGCAAGGGCAGCTGGGCCCCCGGGATAATAGACGGGCGCCGGCCCACCTTTGAACCGGCGCCCTTCCCTACTCCGGGACCCGAATCCGTCTACCTCTTGCGCACCGCCGGCATGTCGCGCCCGCCCTGATGCAGGATGAGTTCATCCACCGTGCCGGCGGGGCCCCGTACGAAGGTGATCTGGGCGTCGACCTCCCTGATGAAGAACTCAGTCTCCGATTCGGGGAACAGCTGGACCTTCTCCTGGCCGGTCGCCTGGGCCATGAGCACCTCATCCTCGCGTGTCACCGTGAGCTCGAACCCGGGCCCCAGCTCGTAGACGCCCACGTAATCGTCGTAGATCGCCGGGTCGAGATCGATCGCCTCCCGCACCGGCACCTCGTCCGAGACCTTGACCGCCTCCTCGGCTTCCTTGCTGCCACCCTGGTACATCAGCATACCGGTGACCTCGCCGTCCTCTAGCACGAACTCGAAGTGCGAGAGCGAACCCTTGTAGAAGAAGTGCGTCTCCGATGCCGGGAAGGCCTCGACCCTCTGACCACCTGTCCGCTGCGTGTACAGCTGCCCGTCCTCGACGGTCACGATCCGCTGCGCCTCCTCGTCGATCTGATAGACCCCGACGTAACGCGCCAGAACCTCTTCGTCCAATGCGATCTCCTCGAACTCGGGGTACGGATCGCCGATCGCGAGCGCCGCTAGCTTGCTGCCCGCCATGCTGACGTTCTTGCCCGTGTTGTTGGAGAACGCCGCCACGAACACCTTCTGCTCCGGCAGATAGATCGCGTCCGTCACATAGCCGAAGATGCCGCCGCCATGCCGGATCGCCGCGTGACCGCGCACGTCGCCCACGGCGAGTCCGTAGCCGTAGCCGGTCGAGTTCCCGTTATTCAGCGTGTATGGCGTCGTCATCCGCTCCAGCGATTCGTCGCTGACGACCTGGCCGCCGAACAGCGCCTGGTTCCAGCGCAACAGATCTTCCACCGTGGTCATCAGCGCGCCGGCCGCGTAAGGCTGGGTCATGCTCAGGAAGCTGGCGTTCGTGTAGGTGTCACCCTCGAGCGAATAGCCGGACGCGCGCCTCGCGATGATCCGGCTGTGGCTGCCGTAGTACGAGTCGTTCATACCGAGCGGCTCGAAGATCCGCTTCTCGATGAAGTCGGCGTAGGGCATGCCGCTCGCCTTCTCGATGATCGCGCCCAGCACGATATAGCCCGAGTTGTTGTAGGCATAGCGCTCGCCCGGCTCGAACTCGACCGGCAGGTCCTTGAAGACATCGATCAGCTCCTCCACCGACACATCCTTCCGCGCCTCGCTCGCCACATAGCCCGGGATCTCGGTGTAGCTGACGATGCCCGACGTATGCGTCAGCAGGTGCTCGACGGTGATGTCCTCCCCGTAGGCCGGATAGTCCGGCAGGAACTTCGTGATCGGATCGTCCAGCGCCAGCTTGCCCTCCTCCAGCAGCATCATGATCGCCGCCGCCGTGAACTGCTTGGTGATCGAGCCGATCTCGAACACCATGTCCGGCTCCAGCGGTACCCCGAGCTCCAGGCTCGCCATGCCCGACGCGCCGAGGAAGACCACATCGCCGTCACGCGCGACCAACGCGGCGGCGCCGGGCTCGTCGCCCAGGTAGAGCGCCGCGAGAACGCTCTGATACTGCTCTGCCGACTGCGCCGACGCCGACAGCGGGACCAGCGCACTGAGCGCGAGGGTCGGCAACAGGGCGATGACCAGTGCTGGTTTCCGCATCATCGTCACCTCACTCTGAGTGTCTCACGAAGACCGATCAGGGTTGACAGAATCGCTACTCCATACGTCCGGCGAGTCGCCCTTGTGTCAGCGGTTCCGCGCCAGGGCAAAGGGGCGGCCTCCTAGACCGCCCCTGCTTGTTCGACAGCGCACCAATACCTCGGAAGGCTCTACATCCTCTCGATGATCGCCTCCCCGAACCCGGAGCACGAGACTTCCGTGACCTTCTTGCGACCCTCGCGCTGCATCAGACGCGCCAGGTCATACGTGACATGCGCGTCCGTGATCGCCCGCTCCATGCCCCCGAGGATCAGCTCGGCCGCCTCGTTCCAGCCCATATGGTTCAGCATCATCACCGCCGACAATATGATCGAGCCCGGATTCACCTTGTCCTGGCCCGTGTACTTGGGCGCCGTTCCGTGCGTCGCCTCGAACAGCGCCACCTCGTCCGACATGTTCGCGCCGGGGCCCAGCCCCAGGCCGCCCACCAGCGCGATCGCGGCGTCCGACAGGTAGTCGCCGTTCAGGTTCGGCAGCGCGAAGACGCTGTACTCGTCCGGCCGCGTCTGGATCTGCTGGAAGATCGAATCGGCGATGCGGTCCTTCACTAGGATCTTGCCTTCCGGCATGACCCCATTGAACTCGTCCCACAGCTGCTTCTCGGTGATCGTGACGTCGCCGAACTCGCGCGAGGCAAGCGCGTAGCCCCACTTGCAGAACGAGCCCTCGGTGAACTTCATGATGTTGCCCTTATGCACCAGCGTCACCGAGGGAAGGCTCTGGGCAACAGCCCATTGCAGGGCCTTGCGCACGATGCGCTCGGTGCCCCAGATCGAGATCGGCTTCACGCCGATGCCCGAATCCGCGCGAATCTCCCGGCCCGTCTTCTCCTTGACCAGCTCGATGATCGCCTGGGCCGTGTCACTGCCGGCCTCGAAGTCGTGACCGGCGTAAACGTCCTCGGTGTTCTCACGGAAGATCATGAAATTCACCTTCTCGGCGTACTTGTTGGGTGCCGGCACACCCTCGAAGTAGCGGACCGGGCGAACACAGGCGAAGAGGTCCAGGTGCTGCCGGAAGCGCACGTTGATCGAGCGGAAGCGCTCCGTGACGCCGTCCTCCTTACCGCACTTCTCGCAGGCCCCCGGGTGATACTGCTGGTGCGAGCAGTTGAGGCAAACATGCGTTTCTTCCCCGATCGGCGTCGTGAACGGCCCCTTGATCGCGATCCGCAAGTAGCGGATCGCCTCCACCGTCTCGTCCGGGAACTCGCTGCCGTACTTGTGCAGCCCTTCCAGACCCGCGTACAGCTGGCACCAGGCGATCCTCCGCTTCCCGCCGTACGCGCGCTCCACCGCCGCGTCCACCACCTTCCGCATCACCGGGCTGATGTCCAGGCCGATACCATCGCCCCGCAGAACCCCGATAACGGGGTGATCCCCGATAATCAGCTTGCCGTCCCGGTATTCGATGAGGTCGCCCTCCGGGACCTTCACTTCCTTGAAGTGCATCGTGGCCTTCCTTCTCTGTTGTGGAGCCGGTTGGGGCAGGATACCGCCGCATCATACGGCAACAGATCACTCGAAACAAGGCGGATGCTCACCCATCGCCGCCGATCACCGGCTAGCATCCGCGCCGTTCCGAGCTACTGGGTGCCGGCGTTCCCCGTGTTCCTGAGGTCGTGCCGGAACTTCGGCCACGCCTCGTCCGCGAGGCCACCGCTCGCGCCGTAGACCGCGTACAGCCGCCCGTCAAACGAGCCGATGTAGAGCGTGCCGTCGGGACCGATCGTAGGTGAGGAGACCACAAAACCGTTCGTCGCGAAGCCCCACCTGCCGGTACCGTCCGGATTGATGGCGTAGAGGAGGTAGTCACCGGAGCCCACGTACACCGTCCCGTCGGCACCGATCGCCGGCGACGAGTACACACCGAGCCCGGTGCGATAACTCCACTTCCTGCTGCCGTCCGAGTTCACCGCATACAACCTGCCGTCCAGCGAGCTCAGATAGATCGTTCCGTCGCTCGCCACGGCGGCTGACGAATCGACCTCGTCTCCCGTCACGAACTCCCACTTCTTCGTGCCGTCCGGATCGACGGCGTACAGCCTGCCATCGATTGACCCGACGTAGATCGTTCCATCATCCCCGATGGCCGGCGAGGACGAGGTGATCTTGTCGCCGGCCTCGAACGTCCAACTCACGCTGCCACCCGGGTCCATGGCGTAGAGCTTGCCGTCGTACGACCCCACATAGACGGTGCCATCACTCGCGATCGCGGGCGATGACGTCACGCTGTCTCCCGTCGTCAGCGCCCACTTCCGGGTACCGTCCGGATTGATGGCGTAGACGTCCCCATCCTCCGATCCCACGTAGATCGTGCCATCGCCACCGACCGCCGGGGACGAGCCTACCCGGCCACCCGTCAGGAACCGCCACCTCAGGCTGCCGTCCGGGTTCAGCGCGTACAGTGCGCTATCCGCCGCGCCGACGTAGACCGTCCCGTCCGCTCCGATGGCCGGTGAGGAGCCGATGCCCGCCCCCACCTCGAACCTCCACTTCACGCTCCCGTCAGGATCGACCGCGTAGAGGTAGCCGTCCCAGGAACCCACGTAGACCGTGCCGTCGCCGCCCAAGGCCGGGGACGAGTTCACGACGTCGCCCGTCACCACCCTCCACTTCATGTTGCCGGGCTCCGGCGGCCCGACCTCTGGGCCCTCGGCGTCCACTCCGCAGCCAGCGATAGCGATAACGACCGATAGAAAGAGGACGGCGGCGATGCGATGTCCAACTAGCATTTCGACCCCCTGCCACTCGCAACGGCAGCTCTAAGAGCCAGGTATCACTGACTATCCAAATCTACAGCGCTCAAAGCCAGCTCGCCTCTCCGTGGGCCTGACGTGTCGCTACTGGACGGCGTGATCGCTGGCCGGTAACTTTTCTATGGTAGCCCAGCGGATACGCACCGCAGGTAGCGCAATCTGCTTTGTGCCCCTCGAGGCAGAAGCAAGTCGACGACAGGGGGTGACAAACATGACGCGCTCCATCCCACTACTGGCGCTGGTGCTCGCCGCGCTCGCCTGCGCCAAACGGCCCCAGATTACCCCCTGAGCAGGCCAGCAGGGAGTTCACGACAGCGGCCTCCCGCGAGCAGGTGGTCGAGGCCGCCAGAGCGGCCTTGAGGGACTGGGGATTCTTCTCGTATGCGATCGGCAGCGATGGCACCGTTGTTGTCCCGGGGAGAACGATCTCGGCCGAGCTAGGAGCGATAACCGTGCACGGCGAGAAGGTCTCCCAGCGAGAAGTCGGCAACTTCGCATATAGCGGGCGCATCTCCTGGACCGTGATCGACATCACGGTGGTCGGAGTGGCAGACAGCACACATGTGACGATCGTGCCGACGAGGTACTTCAGCATCAACCGTTGGGCCCCGCGTCACCCGGAGCCCGCGAGCGAAATAGAGGTCGAAATGTCCCTGCGCCTGGCGAAGAGCATCGAGAAGGCGCTGAGCAAGAACAACTCCTGACTTCGTCGGTGCAGGCGTGCTGTC
>Ga0209635_10002619_pt1 | contig 13846 bp, 12 predicted proteins | sample DeeMarSWOR230_32_FD_187463 | JGI IMG/M metagenome (GOLD analysis project Ga0209635, IMG submission 187463) | Marine sediment microbial communities from White Oak River estuary, North Carolina - WOR-2-30_32 (SPAdes) (version 2) | ecosystem: Environmental > Aquatic > Marine > Intertidal zone >... | reverse complement strand
GGCTGCCGTTCTCCTGCTGCTCCTGTTCGTGATCCCGCGATTTGCGGTAATCCTTGGGGATGTCGGAGGGACGCTTCCCTGGACGGCGAGCACGCTGCTTTGGGTCGGTGACATCGTGAGTAGGGGCTGGTGGCTCGCAGCTTTGGGTGCGGTGGCCGGAATAGCGGCTGTGACCCTTCACCGTCACACCCCGATCGGTCGAGTGGTGCAGGATCTCTGGCTTGTACGTCTGCCCATCGTGGGATCCCTTCGGGCGAGAGTAGCGACGGAGCGAGTGGCGCGCACCCTGGCGGGCGCGCTGGCCGGTGGTATCCCACTTCTGGAGGCGCTCGACATTGTCAGTGATGCGGCCGGAGACGCGGCTTTTCGCCGGGAGCTCATGCTTGCGGCGGAGAGTGTGCGGCGCGGCGAACCCCTGTCGGCGACCCTGCGGCGGGGCCGTGTCGTTCCGGAGTTGGCCATTCAGATGATCGCCGCTGGAGAGGAGAGCGGGCGAGTCGTGCCGTTGCTTGAGCACGTGGCCGGTGCGTATCGCACCGAAACGGAGCAGCAGCTGCGCAGCCTCGTGGCCGTCGTCGAGCCTGTCATCATTGTGCTCTTCGGCGGCCTCGTGGGTTTCGTGGCGCTCGCCCTCTTGCAGACCATCTATGGGATTGGGACGACACTGTAGGCTCGGCGGCGCCTTCACGCTCGTGGAGCTGCTCGTAGTGCTGGTGATCGTTGGTGTGGTCACGGCCGTGGCGGCGCCCAGTGTCGGGGCCGTCTTGAGAAGGCTGTCACCCGAAAGTTCCGGCGACCGGCTCGCCGCAGTACTGCAGGTTGTGCGGTCGGAGGCCGTGAGTCGTGGCCGGACGGCCTGTATCGAGATCGACGCCGCAACCGGGGTCTACCGCGTTACGCTGCTCAGCGCTTCGCGGGACTCAGTGCTTTCGACAGGGCAGGTGGAGGCCTCGGTAGGCGGTGAGGCTAGGGGATCTCGCGTCTGCCTCTACCCCTCGGGAGTCGCAACCTCTGGCTGGCGCGTGTGGCTAGGCGAGGACCGTGGCACAGCCGTGGAGGTGAGTCCCTGGGATGGCAAGATCTCGAACGTCCGCTGACGGGTTCACGCTGCTCGAAGCCCTGGCCGCCCTCGCGGTGTTGGCCGCCGTTGTGGTCGTGGGTCTCGAGAGTGTCGGTCTCGGCGCTGCTGCCCGTAAGCGGGCAGGGGAGTACGCGGAACTCCGGCTCCTCGCCGAACGGAAACTTGCCGAGGTCACCGTCATGTTCGGTCCAGATATCCAGGAGATGGCGGGCGTAATCGAGGGATATTTCGAGCCCCCGTTCGAGGATGCCGTATGGGTGCTGGAGGTCAGTGAAGAGGAAGCCGGGTCGGGGCTCTTCGTTATCGACCTGGAAGTGCAACGCGGGAATGCCGCGCTAGAGGTATCCACACTCCTTAACCGATTCGGTGAGCTATGGGCCCAGAGACGCGGCGGCCTGTAGGCCGTTGCCTGGTGCTTCACTCGCACGGCTTCACGCTCCTTGAGCTTCTGGTCGCCCTCGCCGTCAGTGCCGTGGTGGTTCTCGGCGTCAGAGCTGCTGTCAGCGTGTCAGTAGATGTCGCGACGCGCGGGCGCGATGTGGCAGACGAAGCCCTGCGAGTCGAGGCAGCGCGCGCGACGCTCCGCAGGTGGCTTGAGAGTGCTTACATCGGGAGTGCTGTGGAGGGCTCTCGCTTTGACGGGAGGGACAAAGAGATCCTCGGCCAGCCGGCGGACGAGCTGGCCTTCGTCACGCTGGACCCGGCGCTGCTGGACTCACGGAGGGGTTCCGCTGTTTGGATCCGGCTCCGCGTGGCATCCGGCGACAGCGGTCTTGTGGCCGAGTATCACAGTGTCGCTCGGAACCCGTCACCCGCGGGTGATAGGGCCGTGAATCGGGGGAACAAGCGAATCTCAATTCTGTCCGAAGTGCGTGCGTTAGACGTCCGCTACCTCGTAGCGCTGGGCGACGAGTCGCGCTGGTTCAGGGGCTGGTCGTCCGGGGTTCGTCTGCCGCGAGCGGCGGAGCTTCAGTTCTACACTGCAAGGGGGGACACCACGTCCACAGGGCTTGCACTACCGCTCTTGGCGGCATTTCCGAGGCAGGGATGAGGAACGGACGCGAGGCGGGCTTTGCGCTCATCGCCGTGCTCTGGGGGCTCGTTCTCGTCGGAGCGCTGGCCGCGGCGTATCTCGGCGAATCCCGGCACGTGGTCAGGGTGAGCGAGAATCGAAACGCGGAGTTGAGGGCGCGGCACACGGCGCTGGCCGGGCTCGAGCGAGCCCACAATGCCCTCGAGCGTCTCCACGTGCTCTCTCTAAATGCCGCGACTCGTCTCGACCCCGTGTCACAGGCGCACCTGACCTCGGTATGGAACGACCTTGACCGAGCGTTCGAGGAAATCGCAAGGGACTGCCTTCGGGACGCGTGTTACGAGTTCAGGGTTCGCGACGTGGGTACTGCCCTGAACGTGAACCTCGCCTCCGAATCTCAACTCCGGCACTTGTTCCTCGCTCTTGATGTGGACTACCGGGAGGCTGATATCGCTGCCCAGTCGATCGCCGATTGGATCGATGCCGACGATGTGCACCGCGCGCGCGGGGCCGAACGTGAGTACTACCTGGGGCTCCCGTTTTCCTACGAGCCGCGAAACGGTCCGATCACGGATCTGTCGGAGCTCAGACGAGTCCGTGGTCTCAGCGGTCAACTCTACGATCTCGCCGCCCCGCACTTGAGCGTCGAAGGGGACGGCAGGATCAACCTGAACGCGGCGCCGGAACCCGTACTGGCGGCTGTTCCCGGGCTCGGTCCGGAAGCGCTGCGCGTTGTTCTCGACGGTCGCCGTCGCGGCGTTCTCCTATCGAACGTGTTCGAGCTTTCTGTCCGCCTCGGCCCCGACGCGCAGGCCCGGCTGCAGGACCGCGTGTCGGAGTTCATGCAGGTCGCTGTCTTCCTGCCCCGGCAGATCGAGGTCATAAGCACGGGACGGTCGGCCGGCCGTGGCATAGCCACTGAGATCCGCGCTGTCTACGTCCGTTCCGGCGAGCGCGTCGCGCTCCTGAAGCGATCGCGGTCGTACCCATGAGACTGTCTGAGCGGGCTATCGGGTTCGAGCTGACGCCGCGTAGGTGGCGTGCTGTGCATCTGGAGGCACGCCTTAGCGGCACGCGGCTAATCGGAAGCGTCGAGGGACACTCCGACGGCAGTGATCCGGAGAGCGCGTGTGATGCTCTGGAGAGGGCTGTCCGATCACTGGAGGTTAACGCCGGGACCCGGCTGGGAATCGCGGTCGCACGCCCGATCGTGCATCTCAAGCGGATCGCGCTGCCGAGAGCATCCCGCTCGGAGATCGTGCAGGCGGTCCATGCCCACGCGCCCTCGATCTTCGCAGTTGGCAAGCAGGCCGTCATCGCTGATGTCCGCTCGGTGAGCGGGAACAGGCGGCAGAGGATGGCTGCAGCGGAAGGCGTCGTGGTCGCAGCACCGGCACTGCTGATGGAAGCGATCGCGCAATGCTCGCGCACGCTGGGGCTCAGGCTTTCCTCGGCTGACCTCAGCGCAGGCGGTGTGCGTGTCTTTCTTCGGCGTGGGACTGAACGCGTGGGTCTGTTGCACGAGGCCGGCCTGGAATGGGTGCGCTACGGGCGAGATCGAGCGGTCGAGGCTTCACGCTATTTCCCGTTCGCTGCCATCGGCGGCCCCGGCGCGGGGGCGCCACAGGCGATGGCCGGGCTGCCCGAGGTCGTAGGGGAAGAGATCCGGGCGGCCCGCGCGGTTCTCCTGGGCCCGGAGGAGCTGCTCCGGTCATTGCGCTCGGCCTGTAAAGAGGACGGGTCGGCCCTGCACGGTGCTCAGCTGGCGCGAAGAGGTATATCGGGGCTCGATCAGCTGCAGTTCACGGCTGCGTGTGGCGCTGCCCTCCAGGCGCTGGGCGCGCGCCGCGCGTTCGATCTCAGGCCTGATTGGGCTCGACAGGGAGATGTCCGGGCAAGCCGACGGCGGCGGGGCATCCTCCTCAGTTTGTTCGTGTTCTCGACCGCCCTGTACGGGCTGAGCGCAATCTACACCTTCAGATCGCAGGTAGGTGGGCTTGAGCACGCCGTCGCCACGCTCCGGCCGCAGGCGGAAGAGATCCTAACGCTACGTCAGGCGATGATGAGTGCGATCGAACGGGCAGATCTGCTAGCGCGGCTTGAGCTCACTCAACCGAGATGGACATCGGTGCTCGCAGAATTGGCGGGGGCATTACCGACCGATGCGTACCTTACCATGGTCAGCGCGGATGGTGAGGGGCTCCGGCTCGAGGGCTACGCTTTCGCGACTTCTACGGTGGTAGGCGTACTGGAGCGCTCGGAGGTGTTCGATTCGGTCCGGTTGGCGGGCCCGGTGACGCGGGAGCGAACGCCGCTGGGTGAACGCGAGCGGTTCACGCTTGATCTTCTCATCGCCAGTGGGAGGTACGACTAGTGAGGCTGTCACGACGAGATCGGCGCGCGCTTCTGTCTGGGACGGTCACCGTGGCCGTGGTCGTGACGTACACAGGGGTGATCAAGCCGATCCGCCGCGTTTCCCTGGATCTGGAGCGTCGCCGAGACATCGCCAGCGAGTTCCTGGCGAGGTACCGGGGTCTCATAGCGGCAAGCGAGGCGTACGCGGCAGCCGCCGACACGGCGAACGCTCGATTGTCGCGTCTCTTGCCGGAGACGTTCGTGGGCAGTCCCCAGGGTTCTGTGAACCAACTCCTTGAGATGTTGGATAGAGCTGCAGCGGCCAACGACGTGCGCATCATGCGTGCGAGTCCCGTGCCGGTGGACTCGGTGGGTTCGGGAGTGCTGCGGATCGGTGCGGCACTGGAATGCGAATCCGACCTGTGGGGAGTGCTGGGGTTCCTCCGTTCCCTGGAGACGGCGGGCAAGCTGTTTCACATCGCCGGACTCCGCGTAGCGGCGGCTGGTGGGTCCGTCCGTGGCGACGACATCGAAGCTCTGAGGTTCGGCTTCACAGTGCGAGCCTTTGTCCTAGTCCCGCTAGATGAGGCAGAAGATGCTGAGGCGACTGCTCGATAGGCTCTTGGCTTGGCCCCGCGGCGAGCTGGCGCTGCTGGGTCTGACAGCCGCGCTGTTCGTCGCTGCCGGCGCACGCCTTGTCGCCAGGGGAGACGAACTCCCGGCAACGAACGGTGGCTCGGCTGATGTTCCGATCTGGACGCCAGTTCGTAGTGCGCTACCGCATATCGCGGATGACGCGCTAATGGCGGCAGTCTTCACCGATCCCTTCCGGCCGGGTCGGTCCGCGCCTGACCAGCGGTACCGACTCGCCGAGCTGAACGCGGCAGAGTCAGCGGAGGCGCGGGCGCGCGGTGAGCAAATCGTCCCAGTGTATGGCCTATACGGGACGGCGGTCTGCGGGCAGGTGAGGCTTGCGGTCATCGGCGGTTCACCTGGCCAACGCCCCATGCACGTGTACCAGCTGGGGGACACGATCAATGTCTTTCGCCTGACGACAATCGCTGGCGACAGTGTCGTCTTGACGGGCATCGATACGACGTTCGTCGTCAGGATTCAGAGGCCGTGGATGAAGTAGGTGTGACCCATCAGGTGAGCCGATGAGAAGAGTCGTCCTTATCCGACTAGCCCTGCTCCTATCAGCCTTCCATGCGGAACTGCTCAGGGCGGCTCAAGTTGAATCTGGACAAGCAGTCCAGGAGGTTCGCCTTGATTTCGAGGATGCCGAGTTGCGTGCGGTGGTATCGGCACTCGCCGAGCTCATGGGCGCCAACGTGATCTACGGAGCGCTCCCCAGTCGCACGGTCACTCTCAAGACGAATACCCCGGTTCCGAGGGATAGCCTGCGACCGATCTTCTTGAGCTTGCTCCAAGCCAACGAGCTTGCGGCAGTGGAGGAGGCAGGCGTACTTCGCGTGATCGCGGCACCGGAGGCAATGCGGCGCACCGGTCCGTCCGCACCGCCGGAAGGTGAGCTGCGGCTGTTCGTAATCCGGCTCAAGCATGCGCACGCGTCCGAGGTCGCGTCGCTTCTGAGCGCTCTATTCGGGCGGGCGCTTGCTGAGGTCAGCGCACGCCCAGTCCTCGGTGGGGTTCGCCTGTCCGAGCAACTCCGCGAGACGCTTGTCCAGCCCGGGCTACCTCGGGAGGAGCTGCGCGGTGAGCCCGAAGGAGGTGGAGTCGCTCGGTCCGGTGAGTTTGCGCGCGGCCTGCAGGCGGAGGTTCGCGGCGAGGTGACCATCGTCCCGGACATATCAACGAATTCCCTTCTCATTCGGGCTGTGCCGGCAGACTTCGAGGTCATCCGCGAGGCTGTGGAGCATCTTGATGTGCGACCGCTACAGGTGATGATCGAGGTGCTGATCGCGGAGATGCGCCGCGACGCGCTCACGAAACTTGGGCTAGAGATACTCCTACCGGAGCAAGGACTGGAGGGCGTGCGTGGCCTACGGGTCCAGGGCGAGCTGCACGAGCGGGTTCTGGGCAACCTGGTGATCCAGATCATGCAGCTGGATGGCGCCCGAATCGAGGCCTTGTTCGAGGCTCTGTCAACGAGTTCCGACGTGACGATCCTCTCGCGGCCCGTCATCGTGACCGCCAACAATCAAGAGGCACACATTCTGGTGGGCAGCGAGCGGCCTTTCGTGCAGGTTGCACGGGCTCTCCCCACCGAAGCTCCGGTCCGCGATCAGATCATTCAGTTCCGTGACGTGGGCACCAAGCTCAGCATCGTGCCGACGATCAACTACGACGGATACGTGCGGCTCAGCGTCGTACAGGAGGTCAGCCAGGCCACGGCCGAGACGCAGTTCGGCGCGCCCGTCATCAGCACGCGGGAAGCAGCGACGCAGCTGCTGGTGAAGAGCGGGCAGACCGTTGTCATCGGCGGGCTCGTGGACCAGCAGCGGGAACACGTCCGTTCAGGCATCCCGCTTCTCAAGGACTTGCCCTTCGTCGGGGCACTCTTCGGATCCAGTAGCTGGAGAAAGGTCGAGACGGAGCTGTTCCTCTTCTTGACGCCCCATGTGTTGGAGAGCGACGCAGACGCAGACCGGGTGCGAGAGAGCGTCGAGGAGACGGCTCCACGAATTCGCGAGCGCTTGCCCGAACCCCTCATCCCACGAGACACCACACACGCAGGTACGACAGGTGCCAGCAAGGCGCCGCGACCGCGCAGGGGAACCGATTTGTGAAGTGCTGTCGGGTTGACGCCGCCACGCTGGCAGCTCTGAGCGACCAGGCGCCCGAGACATTGCACGGAATGCTTGGTCGAACGCCCGCCATGCGCTCCGTGTCTTACCGCATCGAGCGGTTTGCACGGCTGCCGATCCCGGTCCTTATTCTGGGAGAAAGTGGCACGGGCAAGGAGCTGGCGGCTCGTGCAATCTCGCGCATCGTAGGGTCGGAGAAGCCGTTTGTGGTGGTGAGCTGTGCGGCGATTCCGCCGACGCTCATCGAGAGCGAGCTCTTCGGCCACGAGCGGGGCGCCTTTACGGGTGCCGTGCGGCGGCACACAGGCCTTCTCGCCCAGGCGGACGGCGGGATCCTCTTCCTCGATGAGGTCGCTGAGCTTCCCCTCCACGCGCAAGCCAAGCTTCTCCGAGCGATCGAGACCCAGGAGTACAGGCTCGTGGGTGGGGAGGTGACCCAGCGTTCGAGGTTTCGGGTGATTGCGGCCACGCACCGCGACATCGACGCTATGGTCCGGAAGGGCGAATTCCGGGACGACCTGGTCCACCGCCTGGGCGCTGCCCGGATCGTCATTCCGCCGTTGCGCGAACGCCTCGATGACCTTCCTCTGCTGGCGGAGCGCTTCCTGTGTTCGTTTCGCGAGGCAAAGGGGGACGAGGGCCCTGTGCGGCTCACACGGCCAGCCCTGGAGTTGCTTCGGCGGGCCGAGTGGCCTGGCAACGTCCGGCAGCTTCGGAACGTGATTGAGGCGGCTGCGGCCATGGCAGCTGGCAATGCCGTCGAGCCGCAGCATCTGGCCGAGTTTCTCGTGAAGAGCGATCGACAGACTCTGCAGGATGGATCTGTCCCGACCCTTGCCGATGCCGTGCGCCGGGCCGAGCACGAGACGATCCGCCGGGCGCTTGAGCGCGCGGAGGGTGACCGCGCACTTGCGGCCCGCTGGCTCGGGATCAGCCTGGCGACGCTTTATCGCAAGGTGGCCCAGCTGGACGGCGCTGTGAGTGAGGCGGTCCACTCGCGTACCTGAGAAACCGGCTCTCAGGTCTGAGAACTGCACCAAGCCCCAGGCTCGCCTCGCTATCTGGGCGCCCGACCCTCTGGAATCGCAGCGAATCCGCGCCGTCTTGGACCCCGCGACAACCAGAGGGGGTTGTGGACTGAACAGGCTTCCGCACTGACCCGCCGCCTTCCGATTCTCATTCCTGAGAGCTTGGGTACCGGGCGTCTGCGAAGCGGATTCTCGTAACCTGCTGCATCACAAGCCGCTAGCTCGCATCGAAGGGTCTGGCGCGGTTCTTCCTTAGGGGTGCGGTCGTCTAATTCACTCACGCCGACGATCGTTCGATGGCCAGACTCGGAGGCTCCAATGTCTACTGGATCACCCGCACGTCGTGTTCCCCTGCTTCTCGCTGTGATTCTGACGGCACGGCTGGTTTTCGTTCCAGCGCTCGGCGCGTCGCTGCGTGGGCGGGAAGACCCCCTGCCTGAAGTCACCCCGGACGGTGCTGACGCAACGGTTTCGCCGTACAGCGAGGGGAATGTGGCAACGTTCAAGGTAAAGAACACGAGACCTGACTTTGGCGAGTGGTACTGGCTCGAGTGTTCGATTGGCATCAAGGTGGTCGCGTGCGAGGTCCCCTACCGCTGGCTCTTCTTGGGGCCAGGTGACTCGGCCTATGTGGACGTGACCTATTCGGCCGGGGAGATGGGAGTGGGATATGTGGCCCTCACCGCGGTCGGGGAAATCGACGGGACAGATGGCTGGTACGCTGTCGCCGTAGGCGACCCGGCCGTCGTCTGGGCGCCGCAGAACCGTTCGACAAACAACGGTTTCAACGTGGATCGTTCCCGCTGCGTTTCGACGCGTGCCGGAGGCCCGACCGCCTTCCAGTGCGGGGACCTTGTGGCAGTGCATGCATTCCCTGGCTATAGATCACTGAACGAGAGCCGTTCGTTCAGTCTGGTCTACAACAGCAGCACGGCTGACCCTCGACCCGTATTTCTGGCTGATCTCCCGCTTCGCGAGGGCGAGTCGGTGCCGGAGCGCATAGTGGTGGAGGTGGATCTGGAGCGTGACGGCGGCATTGACAAAACCGTCTACTTCGACGGCCCAGCATCGGTGACCAAGGTCGAGGCGTTCCGCATCGCTGTGCCCGTGGCTCCGTCACCTGGCGGCACGCGTGTGGTGCCGTACCGTGTCACAACCACTTACGAGTACCCGAAAGATCCTCCAACCGAGTACATCGTTGACGGCATGTTCTTGGAAGTGGACCGGCAGTCGGCTCCTTATGGCGCTGGCTGGGGTGTTCTCGGCGTGCCCCGGCTTTATCCGCAATCCGATGGCTCCGTGTTGCTGGTTGATGGCGACGGTTCTGTTCAGCGATTCACGCCCACGGCCGGAAAATCGTTCGATCCACCTCCGGGTGAGTACTCTGAACTGGAGGAGGACGGCACCTACGTGTGGCGAAGCCAGGGACAGCTTGTTGTTGCCGAGTTTGACGCTTCGGGTCTTCTAAGCGAAGTCTACGATCGTGCGGGAAACACGGCCCGGTATTTCTGGACCATCCGGAATGGTGAACCGGCCCTGGATTCGATTGTTGATGCAGCCGGGAAAGTTGTCCGTCTAGGTTATTCTGGGGACAAGTTGTCGAGCGTCACCGTCCCGGGCTACGCCGCCTTCCAGGTCCGAATTCCAGCAGCCACGTTGGACACCATCAGTGATCCTGACGGGATTAAGACGGTGATGGAATACAGCTCGAACCGTCTTACGTCCTGGCGGGGACGTGCACTCGGAATCTGGCGTTACACGTACGACGAGCTAGGGCGACCAGACTCCGTCTACTGGCCGAACTACGACCCCATCGATCTGCACTCCCATGTATTGGAGGGAGCGCCCTTGGCCGGAACGGGGACTCCCGCGAACCCGGCCGAGCTCGGCTGGCCCGACTCGGCCTACATCGGTTACACGGACGGCAATGGCAACCGGACGCGGTTCTGGGTCGATCGGTTCGGTGCGGTCGTGAGGATTCTTGACGCGAAGGGGCTGGAGACTCTTGTCCAACGCGATACGCTCTCCTTCCCTGAAAAGATCACCTGGCCGAGTGGAAGGGTTGTTAAGGAGGAGTGGAACACAGCAGATGGCACCCTCAGCGAAGTGGTGGAGGTCGGACGCGGCAATGCCACCACAATGTACGAATATCATCCCAGTTTCAAGCTGGTCACGGAGATCATACCGCCGACAGGATGGAGTCGGGCTGTTTCGTTCGGTTACGATCCAACCACTGCGCGCCGGGTCTGGATAGCTAACGCTATGGCGGACACCGTCCGCTTTGACTATAACGCTCGCGGTCTGGTGTCACGGATAAGGGAGCCACTGGACACAGTGTCCGTGGAGTTCCGTTATAATTCCGCCTGGAACCTCTCGCACGTGATCGAACCGCACCCGGGCGGTGGAACGGATACCACGCTGATCTCGTACGACGCGACGGGTACCCGGATCAGTTCCGTCCAGGATCCGCTTGGGAATATCAAGTCTGTATACTGGGATGCGGTGGGCAGAGACACAGCGTTCGTGCAATCCGGCGGTGCTCTCATGGCCCGGACGCGATTCGTGTACAATGACGTCGCCAGAAAGCGCCTGCGTTACGATCCGGAAGGCCGCAGGACATCGTGGGAGTACAACCCAGCGGGCGACCTAGTGAAGCGCTGCGTCGGACCGACAGACGAACTGTGCGCGACTCTGTGGTACGATCCTGCGGGCAACCTCGAGCGCTTCATCAATCGCAATGGTCAGAGCATAGTCTATCAGTACGACGAGCTGAGACGCCTTCGACTCAAGCGAGTACCACAGCAGTGCCCTGATTTCGGCCCGTGTCCCGGTGGGTTCTACGGAGATAGCGTCACTTTTGATTACGATGTAGACGGGAGGCTTCTCAGTGCTCGAAATTACTACGCGGACGTGGAGTATAGGTACAACGAGGATGGCACGCTCAAGCAAGAATGGACGTGCATCCGTAAGTGGAGCTCAGGCGGCTACGGCCAGTGCCGAAACTACTACTATCGATACGACGTTGATGGGCTCCGACGGGCACTGAGCTACTCTATTGCGTTTAGCGACAGCATCTACTGGCAGCGGAACGCCCGGGGAATTAGCGCAATCGGCAACACCTACCACCGGCCGAACGGTGTCAAACTGTTGTTCTCGATCGAACACGACGGCAATGGTCGGCTGACGAGGGTGGACGCCAATGTCCCGTCGTGGTACGACGAGCGATTCTACTACAACGACAGAGATCTACTTGTCCGGCATACTGTTGGCGTGAGAACAGTGGACAGCCTTCTCTACAACGGAGCGGGACAAGTAACCTACGCCCAGTCGTTGGGCGACGGGTTCAATAATTACGAATACGACGGGCTAGGCCGGCTCGATAGCACTTGGTGGGGCTATACGAGGACCGAGGAGTTCACGTATGACCGGTCGGGCAACCGCACGCGCTGGCATCGGGCTGGGGAGATGACGGACCTGATGGGATACGTATACGATGCTTTCGGCCAGCTTGACACGGTTCACGACTCGCTCGATCATTGTGACATCGACTATTACTACGACAACGATGGCCGGAGGACGCGATCGTACAGCTGGTGCGAGAACGACGGTCGACCTGAAGACGTGTACCGGTACACAGCCGAAGGGCGCATGGTGCAGCATAAGATGACTCATGACGCACCGGGTGGTCGTCGATCGGAACGAAGGGTTTATTGGTACGACGCGCTCGGTCGCCGGATCCTTCTCTACTCTCCGGACAGCACGTACACGGGCGCGCCTGTCAATGACAACGGGGTGTGGCGCTTCTACTACTCCGGCAGTGACCTCGTCGCGCGCTCGAAATCTGATGTCCAGTGCCCGGATTACGAGCTCCTGAACCCGTACACGGAAGGAACCTGGTTCACACCGGGCCTCGGGCCCAACGAGATCCTGGCAGCTTGGCATAAGGGTAGCCCGGCGTACACTCACCAGTTCCACATTCGTGATCATCGCACTTCGGTCGTCGAGGTGCGAAACGAGGATGACCAGTACCTTACTGGGGCAGCGTATAGCAGCTTTGGGCTCGTAGCTAACGGTGATCCGCCGCAGGAGGCGGGCTTCGCTGGTGGGATGGCGGCCGGGGGCCTGGTGCAGTTCCACCATCGGTACTATGATGGTGTAGTGGGGCAGTTTACAAGTGAGGATCCAATAGGCTTCGCTGGCGGGTCAAACCTCTACGCCTACGCTGCGAACAATCCAGTAACCTACACGGATCCGTTCGGGCTGTGTCCCGTCTGTCTCCGTGCTTTGGCGCAGGGGTTCGCGCGTTTGACGGGCCCCACATGGGACCCGGATACCAACGAGCGAATTGAAAAATTGCACCCCGATGTACAAGCAGCGGCCCGTCTGTTCATCAACCTGGCTGATCTTGGGGGGGTCAGACTACGCGTGACGGAGGGATACCGAGGGTTGGAGGAGCAGAACGCGGCATATCAGGCAGGGGCATCAAACGCAATGTTTGGCCAAAGCTACCATAACTATGGTTTAGCTATCGATGTGGTTGAGATGGTCAACGGGCTGCCCAATTGGGACGCTGATTGGGATGCCATTGGAGCGCTTGGCAAGGGACTCGGCTTTGAGTGGTCAGGCGAGTGGACGTCATTCGCGGAGGAAGGGCATTTCCAGATGAGGTTCGGTCAGCACTGGTCAGAGCTGTACCCGAAGACTTTCATTTTCCCAATGTTACCAGTGTTTTACGCCAGATGAGGGGTAAAAGCCATGCGTGTGGAGACGAGGCGGTCATCAGTCTTGCTCGTCAGCTTGTTGGCTGTAACGCTGTGTAGTCTTGTTGCGACATCCGGGTTTCCCAACGCACCACAGATCAGGTGCAATCCGAGAGCACTTGGACACGCCATGGTGGTTGACACCGCCAAGCTCGTGAAGGACACCGTATACGAGGGAGCGTCTGACGTGTCGACCGAAGGCATGTCGGTAGAGGCATTCAACGATGAACGTGACACGCTCCGCGTTCTCAAGGTGACGTACTTCGGTGAACGCGGTAAGGGAATGGACATCTACTACCTTCTGTCGCCGGAAGACTATGTGGTTGAACACATCGAACAATACTACAAAGAACCCTATCCCGCCGAAGCAGAAGTCGTGTCGCTGTTCAAGCAGTATTTCTACGTGTGTGGCGGAAAACTCGTAGACTTTCGTTATCAGGAACGGGCAAGTAGGGTGCAGGAGTACCTCAGAGAGTTCTGGACAGGTTACAGGGGACGCTGATAGCAACCCCTGAATCTCGCTAGGGCTTGTCGAGTTGACCTCCCGGAGACGTGATGCGTAGCCTGCACCGAAACACGATTACACTGGTTCGCCTCCTTGAGCTGCAGGGGGTGTACCCCAGTATCCTGCTCCCAGACGCGGGAGCCAATACCGGTGAGAGCGCGGTGACACTAGTGGTGACAGCGCCCACCAGCGCTGGCTGGCGCTGGTCAGCGTTCAAGCCTCGAATACCCGCATAATCTGGCGCTCACTGGCGCTGGCTGGCGCCAGAGTCGGGCCTGATAAGCGTGAGGTCGGTGGTGGAGACTCACACCGCGCC
>Ga0209635_10002617_pt1 | contig 13851 bp, 5 predicted proteins | sample DeeMarSWOR230_32_FD_187463 | JGI IMG/M metagenome (GOLD analysis project Ga0209635, IMG submission 187463) | Marine sediment microbial communities from White Oak River estuary, North Carolina - WOR-2-30_32 (SPAdes) (version 2) | ecosystem: Environmental > Aquatic > Marine > Intertidal zone >... | reverse complement strand
GCCGGCTTAAGTTATCTCAGAATACTACCGAACTGGGCGGATTCATTTTAGCACAGATAGCCAGTGTCAAGAGTCGTTGCGAGGGGAAACGAATTTCGATTGATGCGGACTTGCCAGATGGATTGCCAGTGGTACTTATCGACAGGGACCGTATACGTCAGGTGCTGCACAATCTCATTGATAACGCCCTCAGATACACACGAGCTGGTGGCACCATTAAAATCGGCGCAAGTTATAAAACAAATGGCTTAGTTATTGTGTCTGTATCAGATTCGGGAAGCGGCATAGCTGCCGAAGACTTACCTCATGTTTTCGACCATTTCTACAAGGCAGACCGGTCGCGACAGAGGGGGCATGGTGGAGCCGGCATAGGCTTGGCTATGGTGAAGAGGCTCGTGGAGTTGCACGGAGGGACGGTTTGGGTGGAAAGCCGTAAGGGCAAGGGAAGCACCTTTTTCTTCACATTGCCGGTGGCACGAAGAGACAGGCGTGCAGTTATTCTTTCAAAAAGCCACAAACTATCAGGAACAGTGCCAGATAATATGTAATCATAACAATGTAATCTACTGCTGGCACCCGCACCACAAATTTGTTGATGGCTATGATTGAATCGGAGATGATGAACGAGGCAGCTCCGTAAAGGGTGAATTTATTCTTTGCCCCTCTCAGTGCTGCAAAAATGCCCATCAGGATTATTGCTACCAAATAGCAATAGACTGGTATTGCCATTTCTCCAAGCGAAGGTGTCAAGGTTAAGGCTATAACTAAACCGTAGACAGCGAAAACGACGATTATGGGTATCCTGGATCTCTGCATCTTGAAATCCCTGGAGAAAGTTGCGATGAACATAATCTGTGCAATTAGAAAGAGCCCCAGACCGATAACGAAGTACTTTCCTGCCTCTAGTTCTAAGGCTACATCGCCAGCAGCACAAAGCAGAAGAGACACAAACAGTAGCTTGCCTGTTATCCTTCTAACTGTTATCAGGGCTAGTACTGCGAGGCTTATTGCAGGTATCGCTTTAATAACGAAGTCACCTGCATAGGGTTGAAATGGCATGGCGGCAATGAAAATGAGAGCGAACGCGGCAAAGATATAGAGCAAGCTTTTTTGTACAGCAGTCATCTTATTCACCTCCGAATGTTGGCAAAGGTCGTCTTCATCTGTGTCTGTCATATTATAATCCCGTTGTCAATGTACACCGTCTGTTTATTATTTTGCCTTTAACTCTTTGCCGATACTGAATGCTTTGGCTATGACTTCTCCGAAGCTTTGATACTGACTGGCTGGGGCTGTGGTGTAAATAAAGGGCTTAATCTTATTAACATCTGGTTTACCATCGGTGAGGCAGCTATCTGAGACATGGGTCTCCTCGATTCGGCCGATGACAAACGAATGACTACCTAAGTCCAGGATATGCGCAACCTCGCACTCTAGATTGATGGGACACTGCTCGATAAGCGGAGCAGTATCCAGTTTGCCGTAAAACACCTTGAATTGGCAGACCTTTGCTTTATTGACCTTAGCCCCGGATATGATGCCGCAGTAATCTGTTTCCTTTACCATATCTATTGATGGTATGTTAACAGAGAAAGTCATGTTTTGCTTGATGCCTTTCAGTGTGTAGCGCTGGTGGCGTATGGCTACAGAAATCATTGGCGGCTCGCCGCTGGCAATACCGCCCCAACCGACTGCCATAAAATTTGGTTTATCACCTATGTTTGCCCCGACCAGTAATGCCGGCATGGGATAGAGCAATGTCTGCGGACCCATTAATATCTTGCCCATAGGTTTCCTCCTTATAAAACATAATACTTGCCAGGTATCTGAACGCCTGAAGATTCTGCCTGAGATTATAGCTCATTCTGGGCTGGCGGCAAATTATTGACAATGAAGCCGTATGTTATACTTAATATGGGGCATTTGAATGTAGTCAAGAAGTAATAGTTGATGGTGTTCACTAACTGTCTGTTTTCAGTGCGGTTGTGATTCTTTAGTGTAGCGTTTATGTAGTGAGGCTAGAACCTTGCCCTAAATTAGTGAATATAAAGACAATGGAGGTGATTGATGGCTACCAGCGAAAAATTTACCATATCAGGAGACGAGTTGGTTCATAAAGTCAAACAGCTTATACATGAGGGTAACATCAGGCGTGTGCGTGTCATCTATGAAGGTAAAACTGTGCTGGAGCTTCCGCTGTCAATAGGTGCACCGGCAGCGGCGATAGGGATTATGGCTGCTCCGGTTCTGGCGGCCCTGGGTGCTTTTGCTGCTTTGGTCACAGAATGCACCGTCGAAGTCGAGAAGATCGAAGAATAGCAGAAGTTAAAATCATTGCGAATGAGGGGCTACGTGATTTTGAGGTGTGTGATAGCCTCTCCAATAGAAGGTGAAGCGTAGCTTGTAATCCTTGACATTCTTGGGACATTGTAGACATAATAGCACTGTGGTTGTGTTTGAGAAAAAAGCATTAGTCGATGCAGGTGACAGCATCCTGAAGGAGCTGGCAGATGAAGAGCGATGATGGAAAGAAAGGTAAGCCGGCCAAGAAGCCAGTAGCACGTGCGCGTTCTTCCAGAGCCAAAAGTAGGCGTGGTGTTTCTCCCAGTACTGCTGGCAGCTTAAGCATCCAGGCTGGAGGTGTAAGCCTAACCACAGAGCGCAAGAAGGTGGAAGATGTGCTGGTTGACGAAGCGGCACGACGGCATATTCTGTTTGACAAGGCCAGAGATGGGATAGTTGTCCTGGATGAGGACGCCAAAGTAGTTGAGGCTAACCAGCGATTTGCTGATATGCTGGGATACACCATCGAGGAAGTCCGTGAGCTGCACACCTGGGATTGGGATGTTCAATGGACACGCGAGGAGCTGCTCGAGAAAGGACGTAGTGTTAACGAGGCCGGTGCACTTCTGGAGACGAGCCACCGCCGTAAGGATGGTACCATCTTTGATGTTGACATCAGTGTCAACAGTGCTGTGATTGCGGGGCAGAAGCTGATCTTCTGCGTGTGCCGTGATGTAACCGAGCACAAGAAGGCAGATGAGGCGTTGCGAGATAGAGAAGCGAGATTCAGGTATCTTTTTGAGCATAGCCAAATCGCTAATGCATTAGTAGGATTAGATGGCAAAATCATAGATGTAAATCAGGCAGCTGCAGATTTATATGGATATGATAAGGATGAGATAATCGGAATGAACATAATGGAATTCATGACCCCGGAGAGTGAAGTGAAGGTTGCCGAAGCTTTTGCTCGCGGTTTAGTGCATGCCACTGCGGACCCCGTGGAAGTGGAGGTTCTTACCAAAGAAGGCAAGCGCACCTTCTTCTTCCCTGGGGGCTATCATACGCTGTGTGAGGGCGGTAAGGAGATAGGCTTTTTAATTAGCGCAGTCGATGTCACCGAGCGCGAGAAGGCGGAGGCGACGTTGCGAGAGAGCGAGGAACGGTATCGCTTTCTGGTAGAACTATCTCCTGAAGCCATTTTCGTTTCAAGTGGGGGGAAGCATGTCTTTGTAAATAATGCCGCAGTGAAGTTATTGGGTGCATCTGGTCCTGACCAAATAGTTGGTAAGCCCTTAACTGACTTTGTCCACCCGGACTATCGTGAGATTGTCACCGGGCGAATTCGAAAATCACTGGAAACAGGAATACCACCTACCATCATTGAAGAGAAGTTCATACGGCTTGATGGTACAGTTATTGATGTTGAGGTGAGATCAGCTCCTCTGGTTTACCAGGGAAACCCGGCGATGCAAGCTGTCGTCTGTGACATCACCGAGCGCAAGCGGATGGAGGAGATGCTGGTTGAAGAAGCGACCCGGCGGCGTATTCTGGTTGACGATGCCAGAGATGGGATAGTTGTCCTCGATGAGGACGCTAAAGTAGTTGAGGCAAACCAGCGATTTGCCGAGATGCTGGGATACTCCTTCGAGGAAGTCCTTGATCTCCACACATGGGATTGGGATATTCAGTGGAAACGAGAGGAATTGCTTGAGATGGGACGGGCTGCTGACGAGGCTGGTACCCTCTTGGAGACGCGCCATCGTCGCAAGGATGGCACTGTCTTTGATGTTGAAATCAGCGTTAATAGCGCTATAGTCGCGGGGCAGAAGCTGATCTTCTGTGTGTGCCGTGATATAACCGAGCGTAAGAAGGCGGAGGAAGGGATGCGGCATTTCAACCTCGTGCTCCGTGCTATCCGTAATGTTAACCAGCTTATCGCCAGGGGTGTTGACCGTGATACTTTGCTCAAAGGTGTCTGTGAAAATTTTGTCAAGACTCGTGGTTTTTATAATGCTTGGATTGCTTTGCTGGATGAGTCAGGCAAGCTGGTAACTACTGCTGAAGCTGGTCTGGGCAAGGCTTTTCTGCAGATGAGTAAAAGTTTGGAGCGTGGCGAATTTCCTTATTGTGGACGGAAGGTGCTGGCAAAATCGGGTGTTGAGGTATTTGAGGACCCACCATCTGTTTGCACTGATTGCCCTGTGGCAAAAGATTATTCTGGTAGATGCGGGATGAGCATCCGGCTGGAATATGGTGATAAGGTATATGGAATGATGACTGTTTCTGCTCCGCTTGACTTCCTTGGTCAAAAAGAAGAGAAAGAACTATTTGAAGAAGTTGCCGGAGATATCGGTTTTGCACTGTACAGCATGGAACAGAAAGAAGAGCGCAAGATGGCTGAAGAAGCGTTGCGGGACAGCGAAGAACGTTACCGTCGCCTTATTGAGACGGCATATGAAGGTGTCTGGATTATTGATGATGAGGGCAGGACAACCTTTGTCAATGCCAGGATGGCTGAAATGCTTGGATACAATGCTGACGATATGATGGGTAAGTCGCTGTTCTTGTTTGTGGATGAGGAGTGGAAAGCAGTCGCAGAGGAAAAGTTGGACCGACGCCGTATGGGGATTGTGGAACAGTATGAATTCAAGTTCCGTCGCAAGGATGGCAGTGAGCTGTGGACAACTATAGCGGCGAGTCCCGTTTCTGATAAAGATGGGAGATATGTTGGTTCTTTGAGAATGGTTACCGATATCACTGAGCTCAAGCGGGCGGATGAGGCGCTGGTTGAAGAAGTGGTCCGGCGGCGTATCCTGATGGACCAGTCCAGAGATGGGATAAGTATCCTCGATGAGGATTCCAGATTGATTGAGGCAAACAAGCAATTTGCCGAGATGCTGGGATATACCTCGGAGGAGCTCAAGGGTCTCCACACGTGGGATTGGGATACTAAATGGACACGTGAGGAACTGCTTAAGATGGGACGTAGTGTTGACGAGGTTGGTGTTTTCTTGGAGACGCGCCACCGCCGCAAGGATGGCACTCTCTTTGATGTTGAACTCAGCGTCAACAGCGTTGTGGTTGGTGGGAAGAAGCTGCTCTACTGTGTTTACCGCGATGTCACTCAGCGCAAGCAGGCTGAGGAAGCCCTACGCCGCTCGGAGCAGAACTTCCGTGATTCAATAGAAAACTCACCTTTGGGAATACGCGTTCTTGGCAAAGGTGGAAAGACTCTTTATGCCAACGGGGCTTTGCTGGATATGTGGGGCTACAGTAGTGTTGAGGAACTGGAAGCTGTGCCTAGAGAACAGCGTTATACTCCTGAGAGCTACGCTGATTACCTGAAAAGGTCGGAGAAAAGGAAAAGAGGAGAACCTACCCCGGACAATTATGAGACGAGCATTGTGCGCAGTGACGGTGAAGTTCGAATTCTATCAGCGACCCGTGGAGAACTGCTCTGGAATGGTGAAAGGCAATTCCAGATCGTGTATCAAGACATCACCGAGCGCAAGCGTATAGAAGAAGAGCTCCGCACATCGCACGACTATCTTGACCGCCTCCTCAATAGCATGGTCGAAGTCCTTATGGTCGTGGATACTGATTACAATATCATTGAAGTCAACAGAAGCTTTTTAAAACACTATGGAGGAGGGCGAAAAGACATCATTGGGCGAAAGTGCTACGAAGTACTGCATATGTTATCCGAGCCTTGTTCCACAGCACAGCGTCGTTGTCCCCTGCGAGCTGTATTGAAGACAGGGAAGCCGTTTTATGCGGAACACGTTCATGAAACTTTAGGGGAGCAGGATTTTATATTTGAGGTATCAATGTTTCCTATTGTGGACTCTGCTGGTAACATTGAGGCTTTGGTAGAGATACAACATGACATCACCGAGAGCAAGCGGGTTGAGGAGGAAAAGAGGCAATTAGAGCAAAAGGCTCAAGTTGCCAGCCGTCTGGCTTCTGTGGGTGAGATGGCGGCAGGCATTGCCCACGAGATAAATAACCCCTTGACCAGTGTCATCGGCTATTCACAGTTATTATCAGACAGAGATGATATTCCTGAGGATGCGCAGATGGACTTGAAGGCTATTGATGAAGGTGCTCAACGGGTAGCTGGTATCATCAAGAGGCTGCTTACTTTTGCCCGCCAGACCAGACCAGAGCGAACGCTTACTAACGTCAATGAGCTAATTACCAACACGCTTGACTTGAGAGCTTACCACCTGAGGACAAACAACATAAAGGTCATCGCCGATCTTGCCAGTGACTTGCCTATTACCACAGCTGACCCCGCCCAATTACAGCAGGTGTTCCTAAATATCATTGTAAATGCCGAGACGTCGATGAAACAGGCTCGCGGTAAGGGTAAGCTGCTGATTAAGACGGAGGAAGTGAATGACAATATAAGGATATCCTTTAAGGACAATGGTTCTGGTATAGCTAGAGAGAACCTGGTGAGGATATTCGACCCCTTCTTTACCACCAGGGAAGTAGGCGAGGGAACGGGGCTAGGTTTAAGCATCTGCCATGGGATAATTGCTGAACATAAAGGAAGGCTCTGGGCGGAAAGCGAAACGGGTAAGGGTGCCACCTTCATTGTGGAACTGCCCGTAATTGTAGAAGCCGGAGGGTTGGAAATGGTTGAGCCGGCTGGTGAGGAGCTTCAAAAAATGCCCAGGGCTAGGATACTGGTGGTGGACGATGAGCCGTCAACGCTGGAATTCTTAAGTCGCTTATTGACTAGTGAAGGACATGAGGTAGAGACTGTGAGCAATGCTGCTGAAGCCTTCGAAATGGTCAAGAATAAGCGGTATAGTCTCATTCTACTGGACATCAAAATGCCGGGGGCAAGTGGTATTGAGCTATATGGACGTATGCAAAAGATAGCGCAGTCCTTTGCTGATAGGGTGATTTTTATTACCGGTGATATAATGGGAACAGACACTGAAGCTTTCCTATCCAAAACCAAAGCCCCTTATATTACCAAGCCGTTTGATGTTAATCAGCTAAAAAAGAAGATAGAGAAATTTTTGACCGGAGACCAGTAGTGAAACCGACCACATAGGTGGTCGGTTTCTGAATCATAGCTCACTGTAGTACCGAGGTGGTGGCATTGTGTTGCGAATCCTGACTGTGGAAAAGCGTTTTCTGCTTCATTGAGTACCAGCCTCGGAGACATGTTTGGCATACAGGACTCTTACATTACTTTTGTCCTATACAAAAGGCTGTTACTTACCTTACTTTCTTACTATGCAAAAAGTTACCTATGGGCTATTCACAATGGCTCTGGTAGGTGTTATATTTATTTAGGAGATATTTAGATTATATTTAGACTATGTTTAGATTATATTTGTACTAAGCTGTATTGTTACAAGTTATCCAGAAAGCATGGTGACAAATCTGTGGTAAAGAAAGCTAAACAAACCAAATCCAAAGTGCTTGAGTCGGCAGAGCTGGCTGAAGAAGCGACCCGATTGCGTATCCTGATGGACCAGTCCAGAGATGGTATAAGTGTCCTCGACGAGAACGGCAAAGTGTATGATGCAAACCAGCAATTTGCCGAGATGCTAGGATATTCACTGGAGGAAGTCCGTGAGCTACACGCGTGGGATTGGGATGCTCAGTGGGGTCGCGAGCATATCCTGGGGATGATCCGTACAGTTGACGAGACTGGCGACCACTTCGAGACGCGCCACCGTCGCAGGGACGGCACGGTCTTCGATGTTGAAATGAGCACCAATGGGGCTATTATTGCGGGGAAGAAGCTGATATTCTGTATTTCCCGTGATATAACTGAGCGCAAGCGGGCTGAGGGGATGCTGGCTGAAGAAGCGGCCCGACGGCGTATCCTAATGGAGCGTTCCAGAGATGGAATAAGTATACTCGATGAGGACTCCAAGCTAATTGAAGCAAACGAGCGATTTGCCGAGATGCTGGGATACACTCGAGAAGAAATGGAAGGCTTCCACACGTGGGACTGGGATACTCAATGGACACGTGAGGAGCTGCTCGAGATGGGACATAATATTGATGAGGCCGGTGCCAAGCTGGAGACACGCCATCGCCGCAAGGATGGCACATTTCTTGATGTTGAAATAAGCGTTAACAGTGCTGTAGTTGCGGGGAAGAAGCTGGTCTTTTGTGTTTCCCGCGACATCACCGAGCGCAGGAAGGCTGAGGAAGCCCTACGCCGCTCGGAGCAGAACTTCCATGACTCGATAGAAAACTCACCTTTGGGCATACGTATTATTAGTAAAGACGGAAAGACTATTTACGCCAACCGGATGTTGCTGAATCTTTGTGGCTTTAGTAGCCTTGAGGAAATGGAAGCTGTACCTGAAGATGAGCGCTATACTCCCGAGAGTTACGCAGAGCATGTAGAGAGGATGGAGAAGATAAAACGAGGAGAACCTGTCCTACCCAGTTACGAGACTAGCATTGTGCGTATTGACGGTGAAGTTGTAATTCTGTCAGCATCCCTTGGAGAACTGCTCTGGGGTGGTAAAGAGTGCGTCCAGGTGGTGTATCAAGACATCACCGAGCGCAAGGAGGCGGAGGAGGCGCTGGTTGAAGAAGCGACCCGGCGGCGCATGTTGATGGAAAACTCCATAGTTGGGATAAGTGTCCTGGACGAGGATTGCAAACTAGTCGATGCAAACAAGCGATTTGCTGAGATACTGGGATACACCATGGAGGAAGTACTTGAGCTCCACGTGTGGGATTGGGATGATCATTATACACCTGAGGAAATTCGCGAGATGGTGCGGACTGTTGATGAGACCGGTCAGCACTTTGAGACGCGCCACCGCCGCAAGGATGGCACGTATTTTGATGTTGAACTCAGCAACACTGCTGTCGTGGTCGGGGGGAAGAAGCTGGTCTTTTGTGTTTCCAGTGACATCACCGAGCGCAAGAAGGCTGAGGAAGCCCTACGCAGCTCGGAGCAGAACTTTCGTGACTCGATGGAAAACTCACCTCTAGGCATACGCATTCTTGATAAAGAGGGAAAGGCTCTTTACGCCAACCGGATGTTGCTGAGTCTTTGTGGCTTTAGTAGCCTTGAGGAAATGGAAGCTGTACCTGAAGATGAGCGCTATACTCCCGAGAGTTACGCAGAGCATGTGGAGAGGATGGAGAAGACAAAACGAGGAGAACCTGTCCCATCCAGTTACGAGACTAGCATTGTGCGTATTGACGGTGAAGTTGTAATTCTATCAGCGTCCCGTGGAGCACTGCTCTGGGGTGGTAAAGAGTGCGTCCAGGTGGTGTATCAAGACATCACCGAGCGCAAGGAGGCGGAGGAGGCACTGGCTGAAGAAGCGACCCGGCGGCGCATGTTGATGGAAAATTCCATCGATGGGATAAGTGTCCTAGACGAGGATTGCAAACTAGTCGATGCAAACAAGCGATTTGCTGATATGCTGGGATACACCATGGAGGAAGTACTTGAGCTCCACGTGTGGGATTGGGATACTGATCATACACGTGAGGAAGTGCTCGAGATGGCGCGGACTGTTGACGAGACCGGCCAGAAATTTGAGACGCGCCACCGCCGCAAGGATGGCACGTATGTTGATGTTGAACTCAGCAACAATGGTGTCGTGGTCGGGGGGGAGAAGCTGGTCTTTTGTGTTTCCCGTGACATTACCGAGCGCAAGCAGGCTGAGGAAGCCCTACGCAGCTCGGAGCAGAACTTCCGTGATTCGATAGAAAACTCACCTTTAGGCATACGCATTCTTGACAGGAATGGAAAGACTCTTTACGCTAACCGGAGTTTGCTGGATGTGTGGGGCTACAATAGTGTTGAGGAACTGGAAGCAGTGCCTAGAGAACAGCGTTATACTCCTCAGACCTATGCTGAGCATCTGGAAAGACTGGAGAAGAGGAGACGAGGAGAACCTGCTCCACTCAGTTACGAGGTCGGAATTGTGCGTAGTGATGGTGAAGTTCGGATTCTATCGGTGTCCCGTGGAGAACTGCTCTGGAACGGCGAAAAGCAATTCCAGATTGTGTCTCAAGACATAACCGAATACAAGCAACTGCAAGAGTCTCTAGCAAAATCGGAGGAGCGATATCGAACTGTTTTGGATCAAATGGAAGATGCCTACTTCGAGGTGGATAGTACCGGTAACTATACTTTTATCAACGATGCAATGTGTCGCCAGTCTGGATATTCCAGAGAAGAGTTGATAGGGATGAACTATCGAGTTTACACGCCTGAAGATGAAGTGCCGCGCGTGTATAAAGCATTCCACCGGGTCTACGAGACAGGAAGGCCAATCAAAGGGGTTCCTATGGGGCGGATTAGAAAGGATGGGACGCGATTATCTACCGAAACCTCGGCTTTCCCATTAAGGGGCGAGAGCGGTGAGGTAATCGGCTTTAGGGGGATCACCCGTGATGTTAGCGAGCGTGCGCGGATGATTGAAGCTTTAACCGAATCAGAGGAGAGATATCGTACCATACTGGCTGAGATACAAGAAGGCTACTACGAGGTAGACCTTGCTGGCAACTTCACCTTCGTCAATGACGCAATTTGTCGTCAGTTGGGGTACTCCAGAGAAGAGTTAATCGGAATGAACTATGCAGCCTACGTACCCAAGGATGAGATAAAGGGCATATATAAGGCCTGGAATAAAGTTTTCCGGACAGGCAAGCCGATGCAATCATATCCGTTTACAGGCATTAGAAAAAATAAAAAGCAGGTGTTTTTAGAAGCCTCAATTTCCCCTTCGCGAAACAAAGAGGGGAAGATTATCGGATTTCGGTCAGTCAGCCGCGATGTTACCGAGCGTGCGCAGTATGAACAGAAGCTTACTGAAATGGCTACCCATGACGCGCTAACCGGCTTGCCCAACAGGATGTTGTTGAGTGACCGTTTTACGGTGGCGTTGGCTATGTCACGACGTAGTCGTAACAGGCTGGCCGTACTGATGCTCGATTTGGACCGATTTAAGGCGGTTAATGATTCTATGGGGCATGACGTCGGTGACAAGTTGCTGAAAGCTGTTGGGAAGCGGTTGAAAGAGACCGTGCGCAAGAGCGATACGGTTGCCCGAATAGGTGGAGATGAGTTTGTTTTAGTGCTGCCACAAATCCCCCATGTGGATGAGGCTGCCAACTTTGCCCAGAGAATCTTAGACGCCTTTCGAGAGCCATTTGTTTTTGATGACCACCGTATCAATATCACAACCAGCATTGGTATTGCTATTTACCCTGGGGCTGGGAAAGATATTGAGAGCTTATTGAAGAGTGCGGACACTGCCATGTACTGGGCTAAGGAGCAAGGTCGGGATATCTATAGATTCTACGATGGTAGCGAGGCTGCGACCTTATTGGCGAAGCGAAGAACAACAGCCTGAGCATGATTTTCCTTTGGAGTAGTTGGTGTCCAGTGCGTTGCAGTTGACCGGGCAGTTCTTTTCCAACAATTTCCCCTTTAGTACTATTTTTCCTTTAGTACTATCTTACTATGCCAAAAAGTTACCTATGGGCTATTCACAATAGCTATATCGGCTGGTATATTTGTCCCATAGCTGTATTGAGGCAATTTGCCTAGAAGGGATGGCCACAAACCTATGGCAAGGAAAGCTGAACAATTAAATTATGGACGAGTCGGCAGAAATAGCTCAAGCTTTGCTACGTTGTCCCGGACTAGGCATTTACATTGTCCAGGATGGGAAATTTCAATATGCTAACGCACTGTTCCAGGAGATGACAGGTTATACGGAGCAGGAGCTGCGAAGCATACATCCTCTTGAACTGGTTCACCCTGAGGACAGAGAGTTAGTCAGAGAGAAGGCAATAGAAAACCTGAAAGGCAGCAGTTTGCTGCCTTACGAGTATAGATTCATAAAGAAGAACGGCGAGATATTGTGGAATCTGGAGAGACTCGCCTCGATTGAATATGGGGGGAAACGGGCCGCTGTGGGGAGCTTCGTGGACGTCACCGAGCGCAAGATGGCTGAGGAATCTCTACGCCGCTCGGAGCAGAACTTCCGTGACATAATAGAAAAATCACCTTCGGGCATACACGTTTTTGATAAACGTGGGAAGTCTCTTTACATCAACCAGTCCTTGCTTGATATTTGGGGCTACAGTAGTATGGAGGAGATGGAAGCGGTGCCTAGGGAACAGCGTTACACTCCTGAGAGCTACGTTGAGCATATGGAAAGACTAGCGAAGAGGGAACGAGGAGAACATGCTCCCCTCAGTTACGAGGTCAACATTGTGCGTAGTGACGGTCAAGTTAGACATCTATCAGCGTCCCGCGGAAAATTGCTCTGGAATGGCGAAATGAGATTCCAGATTGTCTATCAAGATATTACCGAGCGCAAGCAGTTGCAAGAGGCTCTGGCAAAATCGGAGGAGAGATATCGAACAGTTTTAGAGCAGATGGAAGAAGCCTACTACGAGACGGACATTGCCGGTAAGTTTACTTTTTGTAACGATGCAATGTGCCGCCAGCTAGGATATTCCACAGAAGAGCTGATTGGGATGAGCTATAAGGCTATCACGCCACCTGAGGATGTGAAAGAAGTATTCGATCTCTACAACCAGGCATATCATACAGGTGAGCCACTTACATCGGTTTCTATTGACCGGGTCAGAAAGGACGGAACTCGAATATCTGTTGAATCCTCGATCTTTCCCTTGCGGAATGAGAGCGGTGAGATAACCGGCTTTCGTGGAATCGCTGCTGATGTTACTGAGCGCAGGAAGATGGAGGAATCTCTGCGCCGCTCGGAACAGGACTTCCGAGACTCGATAGAAAACTCACCTTTAGGCATACGCGTTCTTGATAGCGACGGGAAGAATACTCTTTATGCCAACGGGGCTTTGCTGGATCTTTGGGGCTACAGTAGTCTTGAGGAGATGGAAGCTGTGCCTAGAGAGCAGCGTTATACTCCTGAGGGCTTGGCTGCGCATATGGAATTACTAGAGCAGCGGAAACGAGGAGAACCTGTTACTCTCAATTACGAACGCAGCATTGTGCGTAGTGACGGTCAGGTTCGACATCTGTCAGCGTCCCCTAGGGAGTTGCTCTGGGGTGACAAAAAGCGCGTCCAAGTGTTTTATCAAGACGTCACCGAGCGCAAGGAGGCGGAGGAGGCTCTGGCAAAATCGGAGGAGAGATATCGTACCATACTGGCTGAGATACAAGAAGGCTACTACGAGGTAGACCTGGCTGGCAGCTTCACCTTCGTCAATGATGCAACTTGTCGTCTATGGGGTTATTCCAGAGAAGAGTTGATAGGAATGAACTATAAAGCCTACGTGCCTAAAGAGGAGGTAAATGGCATATATAAGGCCTGGAATAAAGTCTACCGGACAGGCAAGTCGCTGCGCTCGTATCCTTTCACATGTATTAGAAAAGATGGGACTCAAAGATTCTTAGAAGCCTCAGTTTCCGCTTCGAGAAACAACGAGGGGAAGATTGTCGGGTTTCGGTCAGTCAGCCGTGATGTTACAGAGCACAGGGAGTTCGAACGGAAGCTTGCTGAGATGGCTACCCATGACGCGCTAACCGGCTTGCCCAACAGGATGTTGTTGAGTGACCGTTTT
>Ga0209635_10002615_pt1 | contig 13863 bp, 13 predicted proteins | sample DeeMarSWOR230_32_FD_187463 | JGI IMG/M metagenome (GOLD analysis project Ga0209635, IMG submission 187463) | Marine sediment microbial communities from White Oak River estuary, North Carolina - WOR-2-30_32 (SPAdes) (version 2) | ecosystem: Environmental > Aquatic > Marine > Intertidal zone >... | reverse complement strand
ATGATGCAGGAAAGGGCTAAACAACGAATTCCCGGCATGACCCAGTTGTTATCGAAGCGCCCGGACATGTTTGCACCGGGGGTTTGGCCAGGCTACTTCAGTAAGGCGAAGGGCGTCGAAGTCTGGGATTTAGACGGCAATCGATACATAGACATGAGCATAGCTGGTATTGGAGCAAATATCCTGGGATATGCAGATCCAGATGTGAATGCTGCTGTTCACGCGGCAGTTGACAAGGGTTCAAGCAGTTCGCTCAATTGTCCGGAAGAGGTTGAGCTTGGTGATCTGCTGTGTGAAATCCATCCGTGGGCAGAGAAGGTACGCTATGCCCGTACGGGTGGCGAATCCATGGCCATAGCGGTTAGGATTGCACGGGCTTATACGGGAAGGGATAAGGTGGCATTTTGCGGATATCACGGTTGGCATGATTGGTATCTATCAGCCAATTTAGATGTTGAAAACGCTCTGGGAGAGCATCTCTTGCCCGGGTTGGATCCGTGTGGAGTTCCTAAAGGCTTGGCAGGCACTACTTTTCCATTTCTGTATAACCACTTAGAAGAACTCCAAACCATTGTTACCAACCACAAAAATGATCTGGCCGCTATTGTGATGGAACCAATTCGCAACGTGGAACCCCAGCCGGGGTTTCTGGAAGGTGTTCGGGCTTTGGCTGATGAAATAGGAGCTGTTCTCGTCATCGACGAGATTTCTTCGGGCTTCAGGATGAATTCTGGCGGGGCACACATGGTGCTCGGCTTGGAACCCGACATCGCAGTATTTTCCAAGGGCATAGGAAATGGTTATCCAATCGGTGCTATTATCGGCAAGGGATCTGTTATGCAGGCTGCACAGCATACCTTTATCAGCAGCACGATGTGGACTGAACGTATAGGCCCAACAGCAGCTCTGGCCACCATAAAGAAACATAGGGATGTTAATGCAGGTAAACATTTGACGGCTGTTGGGAGACAAGTGCAGGAAGGATGGGCTCGCCTTGCGGAGAAGAATGGATTGAATATACACATTATTGGAATTCCGCCGTTGAGTCATTTTACGTTTGAAAATCACAGTGTCCAGGCAACGAAAGCGCTTTTTGTTCAATTAATGCTTGAAAAAGGATTCTTGGCCTCTACTCTTTTTTATGCGATGTATGTTCATCAATCTTCTCATGTGAAGGGATATCTAAGAGCTGTAGATGAGGCTTTCGCTGAGATTAGTGAGGCCAACCGGACAGGGGAGATAGAAAAACGGTTAAAAGGCCGACCTGCCAGTTCTGGGTTTAAACGTTTGGCCTGAGTGAGGTTACTGCTCAATGAAGGAAGTTAGTACCGTTTTCACCTCAACTTCCAAATGCGACGAAGAAAGTAACAATTTCTTAGGATAAAAAATGAAGGTTCTCCTTATTAATCCGCCCATTAGGGAATGGGCAAAACCCAATGTTTTTCCCTTGGGATTGGGATATATTGCTTCTGTTCTTAAAGAAAGAGGGTGCGAAATTGAGGTCTTGGACATAAACGCACATCGCTGGAATAAACAAGTGGTTGAAGAGAAGATAAGAATTTCAGATTTTGATATTGCAGGTATTGGTGGGCTCGTCACCACATATGGTTATACAAAATGGCTTATTGGAATACTAAAAAAATATCACTCCGGTCGCAAAATTATTATCGGAGGCAGTGTTGGAACTTCCATACCTCACCTAATTCTTGGAAAAACACAAGCAGATATAGTCTGTATGGGGGAGGGAGAACGAACAGTTGCCGAATTGCTGGATACTTTAGAAAAAGGATATGATGCCCTAGAAACAGTCGATGGGATATGGTTTAGAGCAGAAGATGGAAAAATCACAAGAAATAAAATGAGAAAACCCATAAAGGATTTGGATAAACTACCATGGCCTGCCTGGGACGTATTCCCAATAGAGATCTATTTGAAGAACCCTGTTGGTGCACCCAACAGGAACAAATGGATTGATGGCGGGGCTGATACTAATGTTCCCCTTTCAATGAATATTTTTGGATCGAGGGGATGTCCTTATAAGTGCACTTACTGTTATCATGACTTCATGGGACAAGGATACAGACATCGATCACCTGATAACATAGTTAACGAGATCAGATTTTTACATGACAGATATGGCGTAACGTACTTTCATATGATAGATGACGAGTTTTGTCTAAAAAAAGACTTTGTCTTTGATTTTTGTAAGAAGTTAAAGAAAGAGTTTAAACACGAGATAACATGGGGGTGCGCTGGAAGGGTTAATTTAGTGACGGAGAGATTAATCGCAGCGATGGCTGACGCTGGGTGTGTTTTAATCGGGTATGGTGTCGAATCAGGAAGTCAGAAGATGTTAGATGTTATGAAAAAGAGGGTAAAAGTACACCAGGCTAAGGAAGCTATCCGGTTGACAAAGAGATATTTGGGTTGGGCTGATTGTTCTTTTATCGTAGGTACTCCTGGAGAGAATTGGGAGACTATTCAGGAGACAATAGATTTCTGTAAGAATTTGGACATTAACCCTGAAGTTATTTTCTTTATGACCCCATATCCGGGTACAGAGTTATACAGCATGGCACTAGAGCAGGGAAAGATAAAGGATGAAGAAGAATACGTGCTAAACCTTGGTGAGCAGGGCGAAAAAATAAGGGTAAACTTTTCTGAACTGAGTGATGAAGAATTATGGAAGGCCCAGGAATATATGATAAATGAATTGAATGCTTGGAACAAGATTAAACATCCGGAGAGCAGGTGACAATGCAATGAATATTCTGGTTATCGGTTGCGGCTCAGTTGGAAAAAGGCATCTCAGGAATTTGCTTTCAATGAATGCAGGCCGGATATTCGCTTATGACATTGACACTAGTAAGGTTGAGCTTGTGCAACAGGAATTGTCTGTTGAAGCTCTGTCTTCTGAAAACCAGGCATTAAATGTCGGTGACTACGATGCCGCATTTATCTGTTCTCCGCCCAGTTTTCACGTAAATCAAGCATTAAAGCTATTAGAAAAAGGAACACACTGCCTCATCGAAAAACCCCTCTCCAATACTCTTGAGAATCTCAATACCCTTGTCGAACTCGTAGAAAGAACGAAAATGATAGTCCTTATTGGTCATAATTTCAGGTTTTCACCGCTCCTTATTAAGATCAAAGAGTTACTCGACCACGAGATTATTGGACAACTCCTCTTTTTAAAGGCTTCTCTCGGTTACTACTTACCTTACTGGCGACCCAACGAAGATTATAGAAAGAGCTACGGTGCGAGCAAAACATTGGGTGGTGGTATCATTCTCGATGCCAGCCATGAGATAGATTACGCCCGGTATTTTCTTGGCGAGGTTGAGGAAGTTTTTGGGGTGTGCAAGAAAATCAGCAAACTGGATATAGATACTGAGGACTTTGCCGAGATTACAATGCATCATAGAAATGGTGCATATTCACAGATACATCTGGACTATCTACAGACCAATTACAGAAGAAGTTGTGAGATTGTAGGTGAGAAGGGGATGCTCGTATGGGATGTTAATGAAAGGATACTCAATGTATATGGGATGAATGATAAAGAATATCATGTCCATTATGAAGGATTAAATGCAAATGTTAATGATATGTATGTGGAAGAGGCAAAACACTTTTTTAGGTGTATTGAAGGAGTCGAGAAGCCATTGGTTGACGTTAAAGAAGGAAAACGTTTAATAGAACTCATTGTGAAGATAAAAGAGTCTTCTGATGAAAGACGCTTCATTTCAGTCTGAGTTGTAGAACTAATGAAAAATATTTCTGCAATCATACAGGCGAGACTTGCTTCTACAAGACTACCCCGCAAGACATTAATGACCATTGAAGGTGAAAGTCTTCTGGGACATTTGGTCAAGAGAGTCAAAGACTGTAAATTAGTAGATGATATCATTATAGCTACTACAACCAAGGAGCATGATGATGACATAGTTAAATTTGCCAAGTCTATTAATTTGAAATTCTATCGTGGAAGCGAAGAAGATGTTCTTGACCGATTTTATAAAACTGCAATTAAGTACAATGTAAAATCAATTGTAAGGGTTACACCAGACTGTCCCCTTTTAGACCCCAAAGTTGCGGATTTAGTTGTCTCTCATTACGTGGAAGGAAATTATGATTATGTGAGCAATGTATTAAGTCGAACATATCCCGATGGGTTAGATACAGAAGTTTTTTCTTTCCAAACGCTTGAGAAAGCATGGAAGGAAGCTAAACTACCGTCAGAGCGGGAACATGTTACGCCTTATATCTATAAACACCCGGAGTTATTCAGACTCTTCAATGTAAAAAAGGATGGAGAGGATCTTTCTTGGATGAGATGGACAGTAGATACTGCGAAAGATTTCCAATTTGTTAATAAAATCTTTTCCAAACTATACCACCGCAATAAGATTTTCCATATGGAGGAGGTTGTTAGGTTGTTAAAAGAGAGTCCCGAGCTTATGGAAATTAATAGAGGAATCTCGACTACTTAAGAGCTATAACAACACTTGATGATCAGGAATTAAAAAGAATGAGCCTTCAGGATTTGAAACTTGTAGATAGCAAGGAGTGTATACATTTGGTGGACCAGATTTTTTAACCGTATAGGTGATATTATGATGAAAGATATTCCTCACGTAAAGATTGGTGATTGTTTGATTGGAGAACGTTTCCCTCCTTTTATTGTGGTTGAGGCGGGAATCAACCACAATGGTGAACTTGAAAAAGCCTTCGAAATGATTCGAGTCGCTAAAGAGGCCGGTGTAGATGCCATCAAGTTCCAGACTTTCTCGCCTGAGGAGTTTATTGCCGATAAAAATCTTAAATACAGCTATATCAGCCAGGGCAGAGAAATTACCGAGCCTCAAATCGAAATGTTCAAAAGGGTTGAACTGAGTGAGGAGGATACCAAGAAGTTATGCCAATTTGCCTCTCAAGTGGGCATCACATTTTTTTCTACCCCGTCTAATCGGGCGGCTGTTGATTTGCTATGCGAACTAAACGTAGTTGCTATCAAGGTGGCCTCTGGTGACTTAACAAATTATCCCCTCCTGGAACATATCGCCCGGAAGAGAAAAACTGTAGTTCTTGCCACTGGGATGGCTAGCCTTGGTGAGGTGGAGAAGGCGGTAGATATTATTAGGGAGAGCGGGAACGAGGAGATTATCCTTCTTCACTGTGTGGCCAGTTATCCAGCAAAAGCTCAAGAAGTCAATCTTCGGGCGATGGAAACGCTCCGATTAGCTTTTCAGTTTCCTGTTGGTTTTTCTGACCATACTGAGGGTATAGAGATAGCTCTGGCAGCAGTAGCTAGGGGAGCCTGCGTTATTGAAAAACATTTTACTCTGGATAAAGATTTGCCTGGTCCTGACCACCGCTTCTCAGCTGACCCCTCTGAACTCGAGGCTTTAGTTACTGGTATCAGGAAGGTGCAGCAAGCATTGGGTTCACCGGAGAAAAGGCCCTCAGCTGAAGAAAAAGAGATGATTAGGCTGGCCCGCCGCAGTATTGTGGCTATTCAAAATATTCCAAAAGGGACGAGAATCAGTCCGGAGATGCTCTACTTAAAGCGCCCTGGATATGGAATCAGCCCTCAATTCTTACATGTAATCATTGGTCGAAAGGCTCAAAAGGATATAGCCAGGGGCGAACTCATCACATGGGAGATGTTGTGATGGAGATTGGTGGAAAGAACAATAATTCTCCCTTTCGAATTCGTAAAGCAACACCAAACGATGCTGAAAAGTCCATTTTATTTGTGAAAAAGGTGGCCAAAGAGCATCCCTTCGGGTTTTTTGAATCAAGCGAGTTTAAGGTATCGCGAGAAAAGCAAAAAACTTATATTAGAAAGATGAATCGATCAAGAAATTCGCTATTTCTTATAGCTGAGAATGGTTCTGAGATCGTAGGAATGGGAACTGTGATCGGAGGAACTCGGAAAAGAAATCGGCACACTGGAGAGCTTAGCATTGCAGTCTCAAAGAAAAACTATTCCAAGGGAATTGGAGCAGCCATTCTTGAGGCAATCGATGGTTGGGCGAAACTATCCCCTTTTATTAAAAGAATCGGTCTCAAAGTTTTTGCGAATAATAGACGAGCTATCGCCTTTTACAAAAAACGGGGATTCGACCGGGAAGGTTGCATTCGAAAGGCAGCGTTTGTGGACGGTCGATTCATCGATGTGATTATCATGGGGAAGATTTATTTATGAGAATTTTTCTTACCGGTGGCGACGGCTATTTGGGAAGTAACCTCATTGAAGCGTTACTCGGTGAAGCTGACTTAGTTCTATACGGGCATGGAAGAAATTTCAAATGGCTTGAAGGGAAATTCGGTAAGTCTTTTACGGCTATTCAGGGAGACGTGACGGAAAAAGGGAAATTGGTACGTTCTATGCGGGGGGCGGATGTAGTAGTGCACCTCGCTGCCACAATGGAGGATGTTAATGAGCATTCTCATTACCCTATGGCCTGCCAAAATATTTTTGGGACAAATCGGGTTCTAGAAGGTGCAAAAGAGAATGGGACCAAACGGGTCATCTTTGCTTCCTCCTATACCGTCTACGGAAGATTAAAAGATGCTGAACGAGAGACGCTGGCTGAAGATGGTTCACTCAATCCCACAAATTTCTATGCCACTACAAAGCTCATCAGTGAGAAGGAGGTTTTAAACGCAGGTATCGATTACGTTATCTTGCGGCTCTCGCATGTTTACGGTTATGGAGTCGGAATTGGTGATTTCGGTGGGGTACTCCTTCAGTTCATTGAATCCGCTCTAGCGAAGGGTGAAATTGTCCTAACCCATGGGGAGGACGATATTCGCGACTATATCCATGTTCGCGATGTGGTTCATTGTTTGAAAGCTATTGTAACCTCATCATCAACAAAAAATGAGATTTTCAATTTGGGTTCAGGTCAGTCAATCACATTATGGGAGCTTGCTGAACTCATATCTCTGTGCATCTGGAATCTCTTGGATAGAAGGGTTGAAATCATTTCTTCCAGGAAAGAGAGGAATCACAGGCTTAATAAACCCCGCCTTAATATTGGGAGAATCAGAGAAAGGTTGCATTTTGAGCCGCGTATTTCTCTAACTGAGGGCATCACTGACCTCATTCGGAAACTCTAGGAGTCTAGATAATATTATTAAGGGTAATGATTCCAAGCAGGGTATTATGGGTCAAGCTAGATGGAGGGGTATTTCATGAAGAGGTCTCACAATATTACAACGGCACGCCCATGGTTTAGCGATGCTGATATTGATTTTATCATAAGTAAAATACCCGATATATTACGGGGTCAATTGACAATGGGGAAATGGGTTCATGCGTTTGAGGAGAGAATGGCAGGTATGGCGGGAACCCGCTATGCCGTGGCAACAAATTCATGTACCGCGGCTCTTGAAATTGCTCTAAAAAGCCTTGGTATCGGTTCCGGTGATGAAGTTCTGGTACCGGCTCAGACCTTTGCAGCGACAGCCGCTGCAGTACAAAATGTTGGGGCAACACCTATTTTTTGCGATGTTTGTTCTTATACCCTTTGCCTCGATCCGAAAGATGCTATAGGACGAATTACCCAGCATACGCGTGCGATCATTCTGGTTCATTTTGCAGGTCTTATAACTCCAGACTTACCTGAAATAGAAAAGTTATGTCGTGATTACAAACTGCATCTTATTGAAGATGCGGCCCACGCTCAAGGTGCTGTAAAGGGAAAACGACCGGCTGGTTCCATTGGTATTTTTGGTGCATTTAGTTATTATGCTACAAAAATCTTGACTACAGCGGGTGAAGGTGGAGGATTAGCAACCAATGATGAATCCCTTTATAAGATAGCCAAGAGCTACCAGTATCGTGGGCAGGATTTAGATGTAAGTGAAGAGGAGGTTTTCATACATTTGGGTAGAAATGTTCGCATGATGGACTTTGCGGCAATGTGCGGTGTAACGCAGCATGACCACCTTGAAGAGTTTATAGAGTGTCGGAATAAAATAGCCGATCGATATAATACATTTATAAAGAGCGAAATGCCGGAATGTGAGTTGCAGGTATGCCCCACGGATACACGTCATGCTTTTTGGAAGCATGTTTTCATTTTACCCCAGGGTAAATCCCGACAGCAGTTGAAGCAATTAATGTATGAAAAATACAAGCTTCCCATTAATTGGTCTTACTACCCACCAGTTCATTTACAGCCAGTGTTTCAAAAAATGTACGGAACCTACCAAGGTATGCTACCTGTGTCAGAACGAATCTGTGCCGACTGTGTTAACTTACCAATGAATGTGGTCCTCACCGATGAGGATGTGGAATATATTTGCGAGGCATTACTCGATTGTTATAAATTGTGCAAATAGCAGCGATGAAGTAGTTTGATTTATGAGGTTATCCATTTATCGAAGAATTTCTTAGAAAGGGCTAGTATCAGCATGGATGCAAAAAACATGTTAAATATTTTGGCTTGCCCGGAGTGTAAGACTCGCTTGAATCAAAGGAATGCACTTCAACTTGAATGTGAATCGTGCAATCACGTCTTTGAAATTAGGGAAAATATACCAATCCTTCTCATGGAGGATTTTGATAAAATCCCATCTTCTCAAGATAAAACATTCGAACTAGAATTCATGAAGCATGCTGTTGAAGACGATGCTGTAAAAGGATTTGACCGGGGAGTTTATGCAGGCCTAAAGGAACAGGAGTATCGGGACTTATTTGATACCATTTTGATTCCTTCACAGGATGGAGGGCAGCTGATTCTAGATCTTGGCTGTGGGGTTGGCTTGTCTTCTATTATTTTATCCGGATCTGGCTATGAAGTTGTAGGCTTGGATATCCTATTCGAGGGTCTTACGAAGGCGAAGAACATTCTAAAGCCCGATGAAATTCTTCCTTTTTTGGTTGTTGGGGATGTTGAGCGTACGCCTTTTCTCGGCCAGACTTTCGGCGTAATTTTTATTGGAGGGGTTCTTCATCATTTTCCAAATTATATTACTGTTCTTCGAGAGTGCTACAGGATACTGAAACCAAAGGGTAAGTTGATTGCATTAGAACCAAATTGGCTTGATTTGTACTCAACGTTAAAGTTCATGATAGGACGACACAAGGGATATCAGTCAATAAATGAATCTACGCTCAACCCGTTTAGGTTCAAGAAAGATGCCGAAAAGTATTTTCATGATGTGCAACTCATGTATCCTGGAATTAACCATACAAGATATATTGTGAATGATACCATTAAAAAGAAGCTCTTGGCTTTTTTCCGAAATAGTTTCTATACTCTATTTCCGGAGATTTGTTCAAATCAATTTTTTGTTGCCATAGGCGTCAAATGAAAATATTAACGGCACATCAGCCTGTCTATTTACCGTGGCTTGGTCTATTTCATAAAATTGCCCTCGCTGACGAATTTTGTTTTTTTGATGATGTTCAATATCAGGCAAAGGACTGGAATAATAGAAATAGGATAAAGTTTAGTAATGGTTCTGCTGGCTGGCTGACTGTTCCAGTTCTTCGCAAATCATATCGAGAGCGCTTATACGTTGAGATTAAGATTAACAACTCCCTTCCCTGGCAGCGGAAGCATTGGCGTTCAATAGAGCTCAATTACAAGAAGGCACCATATTTTAAATTATACGCCAAGAAACTGAAAAAATTTTATGATGTGAGATGGGAATTTCTAGTCGACTTAAATTATGAGATGCTTTTAGCCTTTTTTGAAATTCTGAATATTTCCGTGCCTATAGTCAGAATGAAAGACTATAGCTTTAAGGGCAACAAATCAGAACTTGTTTTGGATATGTGCCTACAGTTAGGAGCGGATATCTATATTTTTGGTGAACTCGGCAAAGACTATGCCAATGTTGAAACATTCAAAGCCGCAGGCGTTTGGCCGGTTTTCCAAGAATATAACCACCCACATTACCCCCAGTTGCATGGTGATTTTGTTTCTCATCTTTCCATAATTGATTTGATATTTAACTGCGGCCCGAACAGCCTCGATCTCGTTTTGTGCGGAAACATAAACAGAGAAGATCTAATCAATGGTTATAACAAAACGACAGAATGAAAACCGCTGGCTTGGGCCGAATTTTTGCTTGAACTAGGAGAAATGAGATGAAAAGGAAAATTCTCGTCGTAGCGGCCCACCCAGATGACGAGGTCCTCGGCTGCGGGGGAACCATACCCAGACTGGCTCAGGAGGGCCATGATATCTTTATCTCCATCTTGGGAGAGGGCATCACTTCCCGGTATGATAGCACAAAAGAAGCGGACGAGAAACTGATGAAAGAATTACACGCCAAGAGCCAGCGTGTTGCAGAGTTCCTAGGGGCTAAGGATCTGTTCATGTACAACCAGCCGGACAACCGGTTCGATACGATTCCGGTACTTGATATTGTAAAAATCATCGAAAACCTTATTTATAAACTGAAGCCCGAGGTTATGTACACCCAGGACGGCGGCGATCTGAATATAGACCACGCTATTTCTTTCCGAGCATCCCTGACTGCTACGAGACCAGTTAAGGGATGTCCTGTGAGGGAACTCTACGCCTATGAGGTGCCTTCCTCTTCAGAGTGGTCCTTTGGTCAGTTCGAACCAGCTTTCAAGCCTACTGTTTTTGTGGACATTAGAGAGACGTTAGATACCAAGGTGAAGGCATTGCAACTTTATGAATCCGAGGTCCGACCTTTTCCACATCCTCGTTCACCCGAGGCTATTCGGGCCATTGCGGAGCGTTGGGGAAGTTTGGTGGGATGTGAAGCTGCGGAGGCTTTTAAATTAATCAGGGCAGTGAGATAGAGGGTGAAAACATAACCTCGAATATTAGGATTGGCGACAGAAGTATCGGAGTAGACTGCTCCGTTGACTTGGTCCCAAGATAGCTAGCACATAGGGCCAATTGACTTTGTTTGTTCGATATGATGACGGCGGTGAGGAAGATTCTCTTTCGGGTTGATGCTGGCCCCACAATTGGCCTCGGACATTTGCAGCGGTGTCTCTCCCTTGCTACAGCCGTGCGCCACTTGAATACATCTTGCACTTTTTTGACCAATGAGGAGCCGACGGTGCGCCATCGTGTAAGACGCTTTGGGTTCGATGGTCGAACCTTGGATGCAACGGAGTCTTGGGGTGTCGATGATCTGACACAAACAATGGCAGTGGCAGCTGCCCACAAATGCGATGCAATTGTTGTGGATTCCGATTACGAGGGGGCTGAGTATTTGAGTCATTTGCGAAATGCTGGGTACTACGTGGTCGCCATCGAGGATACCACCCCACACCCTTTCCCATGCCATTTGGTGGTCAATGGCGATGCCCATGCGCGACAGCTGCCCTATCAGGCGCTTTCAGAGGATACCCATTTTCTCCTCGGGCCGGAATACTGCATTTTGCGGCGTGAATTTTGGGAGATCCCAGCGAGAGTGGGGTCTGATAATGTGGATCATATCCTGGTCACTTTGGGTGGCGCTGATCCCTACAACATTATGCCCCGTGTTATAGACTTGCTGGATACATTCCTGGAGGCCTTTTCCGTAAGTGTAATCGTTGGGCCATTTTTTGACAACTTTTCCCAAGTCCAAGCTGCCGCTCAGCGAGCACAGCGCGCCATCACGTTGGTGAGAGCTCCAGACTCGGTGCGTGACCTGATGATGGAAGCCGACCTAGCGGTTTCCGCCGGCGGGCAGACCCTTTACGAGCTGGCACGTGTGGGGTGTCCCACGGTGGCTGTCCGGATGGCATCAAACCAGGATGCGCAGTTGGCCGCGTTTGAGGAGGCTGGCCTCCTGAGGATTGCGGGTCGTGGGAATAATGCTGCGATTGTTGAGGCTATTGGCGATGTAGTGGCGCCTTTGTTGACTGATCCTCATGCCCGAGCTGCGATGAGCGCGGCTGGGCAGCACCTGATCGACGGACAGGGGGCCTTGCGGGTAGCGCAGGCGATTTTGGAGGGCATAAGTCGGCTTGACAACAGTGCATTCGTAATATCTTAGATTAGACCGGCCTGACAGCGCAAGTTGAAGGAGAATAACAGATGTACCGACCGTTCTTAATTGGGCAAAAATTATATCTGCATGCACTCGAAGAGTCAGATGTCTGTGAGGAGTATATCAAATGGCTGAATGATGCTGAAGTGACGCGCTATATGCTATATGGAAATTGGGAAATATCCGTCAACCCCAGAAACAATCCGGGTATTTCTGGGAAGCTTTCAAGGCAGCAGAGCGGATATAATTTTTACTATTGTTGACCAGAAAACGGATCAACCCAGCAGCAATGTGACACTTAATCGGATCAATTGGATCCATCGGACCGCCGAAACTGGGTTGATGATTGGGCATAGGGAATTCTGAGGTAAGTTGGTTAGAGTCCGAACGCTTGCGATCCCTTTTGGGAAGGGCACCAGGAAGAGGGTTTTGATGTGTTACTCGGAGCCATAGGATTTCAACTTCTAAATACTTTCATAAGAGGGACAACATGTCAGGATATAGCGCTTTTATTAGGGGGGAAACCATTGATCTCTGTGTGCCTTCTCGATTAGCCATAGAGAGAGATGGATGGGCAGATTGGTTCAACGATTTAGAAAATATCAGATTTCTTGATCATGGAGTTTTTCCGAATTTCATTGAGGATCAGTATGAATTCTTAAATTCTCTGCGTGATCGTTCACGTCTTGCTCTTCTAATAAAACCAAGAGATATGAAGAACGTTATTGGTATTGTGTCCTTATCTACCATCAAATGGATAGCCCGAAGTGCCCAGATTGCTATCGTTATTGGGAGGCGTGATGAATCGACTAAAGGTAAACTTTACGCTTTAGAAGCTATGGCTCGAATGACTGAACATGCCTTTGAAACTTTAGGGCTAGATAGGCTCTGGGCTGGCCAGGCTTATCCGGGCTTGAAAAAGTGGAACAAGCATCTTGAACTTCTTGGTTACAGGACGGAAGCAGTTATGCGTAGGTCATTTGTCAAGGGGCGTATGGTAAGCGATGCCGTTATGATATCGTGCCTTTTTGAGAATTATCGAGAGATTAGGAAATTGCGTAATGGCCGTTTTTGGATGGGAGCAAGATCAATGAAGGATTTACTTGACAATATGCCAGCAGACGGATTGGCGGAAAGGCTCGACGCGCTTATACAGGAAGAGACGGAAAAATATTTTAAGGAATTAAAGTTATATTAAAAATCGTCGTGGTGGAGGGCATAACCCTGTGTTGCATCGGACCCCCTCAGCTAGCGTTCCGGCTGCCGGTGAGCCTTATCGATGGGTTGAGGACGCTGGATTATGTCATTACATTCCTAAGATTTGTAATACTTAAAGGTCGGCAACTTAGGCCGCACTAGATCATTACCGGTGCTGTCGTTGACAACGCCCCAAGCATTGCCATTTTAAAGAAGCTCGGGTTTAAGATCGAGGGAACATTCCGTCAGGAGTTCTTAGTGGACGGAGAATATAAGGACGGGGTGCGTATGGGCTTGCTGCGGGAAGAGTTCTACAAGTACAGGGGAATCAAAACGGATAGTGGTTCTATTAAAGCCGGTCATTAGAAGTGCTTAGCCCTAATACTAAAAACCAAGCAGAATACTTTTGGCGCGAATGTTGGAAGCGCAACAGGTGGGGGGGAAGATTGAGTGTCGGTTTTGTTCTGATGGTGAGGTGAAAGCCTGAGGAGGGGTAAGTATGAAGCTTCGGATTGTTGCTGGAGGGATATTAGCTGAACGGTACCAGGGTGAGGCTGGGTTGCAAGTCCTGGTGCATTTTCCCGGGCTGGTGATCCAGGGTGATGAGACCGTCGAGGTGATATCAAGGGGGGAACAGCCAACTGCGATTCTGGCAGGCCGAATCTTCGGATGGCAGAATGC
>Ga0209635_10002610_pt1 | contig 13871 bp, 10 predicted proteins | sample DeeMarSWOR230_32_FD_187463 | JGI IMG/M metagenome (GOLD analysis project Ga0209635, IMG submission 187463) | Marine sediment microbial communities from White Oak River estuary, North Carolina - WOR-2-30_32 (SPAdes) (version 2) | ecosystem: Environmental > Aquatic > Marine > Intertidal zone >... | reverse complement strand
TTAAAGTCTTTGGCATGATATGAAAAAAACGAAAGCAACAATAAAAGCACTATAAGCACGACTTTGGGATGCCCTAGGACAATTCTGGCATAGACTTTTGAAAAACCGTTGATCATAGTTGATTGGTCTTCTGATCTAATGAAACCCAGAGGATTTGCCTTCTCGTGCCAAATTCAGGAGGCTGGTGCCTGAGCCCCTGAAAGGGAGTAAGCCTTTCCCGCTGAGCGCTTTAATAGGAACTGGCTTCTATCTTAAAAAAGTATAGAGTGCAGGCCCTTTCGGAGTCAACAGAAAAGGCACCGCTGCTCTCGAGAGTTGCCCCAAAGCAATGTGATAAGGGGTTCACAGCCACAACATCACGAGTCTGATTTGAACTTGACACACAACCATCAATTCCCTATCCTCCTTTCCACAAGAAAACGGGTGCCGACCATTTGATGGTGGGGCCAGTGCACAATAGTGAGCTGCCCTGTAGAGAGGTGAGGAAAGGAGCAGAAAATCAATTGAAACATGTAGCATTTGCCCTCCTAATTCTTGCCCTTTGCTTAGTTGGGTGTGCACACAAACAGGTTGCCGATCCTTCCTCCAGCTCGCCGGACGGATCATTCCCGCCAGCCGGATGGCGGGCAGGTCATGACAACAAGAAACCGACTCTATCCACATCAGATCAGACTCCATCGAACCGTGGGGAAGGTGACGATGGAAATCTGGATTTTTTTGACGAAGAGACCGAAGAAGAGGTGGTGGAAGTCGCAGATCCGCTATTACCTTTGAACCGTGCTATGTTTCACTTCAACGACAGATTGTATTTCTGGGTCCTAAAGCCCGTTGCAAGGGGATACAGGGCTGTGATACCCACGCCTGTGAGGAGCGGGGTCAGAAATTTCTTCCATAACCTCACCATGCCTATTCGGATGCTTAGCTGCATCCTGCAGGGAAAGGGGCGCGCAGCCAGTGCAGAACTAACGAGTTTTCTGATAAACAGCACTGTGGGAGTCCTTGGGTTTGGAAACCCCGCCAAAAGGTGGCCCGAGCTGAATCCCAGCGATGAAGATTTGGGTCAGACCTTCGGAACTTATGGGATCGGCAACGGGTTTTACATCGTGTGGCCTGTTCTGGGCCCCTCCACCCTGCGTGACTCGGTGGGGATGGTCGGAGATTGGTTCTTGAATCCTGTCTCATATGTGAGTCCCACCGAGGCATACTTGGGCATAAGGGCCGTTGATACTGTAAACGAGACTTCATTTCGGATCGGGGATTACGAATCTGTCAAGGAAGCGGCCATTGACCCATACGTGGCGTTCCGTAATGCCTATATTCAGTATCGCAAAAAGAAAGTGGAAGAATAAGGGAAGTTGTAGAGATTCCGAGGCCCTTATTTGCTGGTCATAACATACACCCCATCCCAGTCGGAAGGCGGAGGATTTTCTTTGAAATCACGGCACCTCTCGATATAGACTTGAGCCGGATAAAAGTTGGGGTCCTTGGCGGCAATATTCTCAAAGATCCGGATTGCCTCCTCCCATTTTCTCGCCTTATACACGTTAACCGCCTTGTTGAATTGGTTTACAATTGTCTCAGGAATTTCAGGGAGTTCTTTAGGGCCTAGGAGGCTGTAAATCCTCACCGGCCGCGTTTTCCCCTTTACCCTCACGGCATCCAATTCCATGCAAACGAATTCGTCTTTCACGCTCTGGTAGGTGGACTCACCAATTATTATATTGGTTCTATAGCTCTTATTGGCCCCCTCCAGCCGGGATCCGAGATTAACCGAATCACCCATGGCGGTAAAGTCAAACCGCTGTTTCGATCCCATATTGCCGACCAGCATGAAACCGGTGTTTATCCCGATGCGTATGTCGACAGGCTGCTTGCCCTCGTTGATCCACTCTTCATTGAGCCTCTTGAGCTCTTTCATCATCTCAAGGGCTGATAAACAGGCCTTGCGAGGATGGTCCGGTATGTCGAGAGGTGCACCGTATAGGGCCATTATGGCATCGCCAATATATTTGTCGAGTGTACCATCATATTTGAAGACAACATCCGTCATTATGGTGAGGTATTCATTCAATAAGCTTACCAACTCCTCGGGAGTTACCGTCTCAGCAATAGTTGTAAAAGCCTTAATGTCAGAGAACAGGACGGTAAGCTCCTTTCTCTCCCCCCCGAGCTTCAGTTTTTCAGGATGTTTGAGCATCTCATTAACAACGGAGGAGGATACATAGTGCGTAAATGCACCTTTGATCTTCTTTCGTTCCCTTTCCTCGGTCATATATTTATAAATCGTGTGGGACACGTAAAGGATAGCCAAGGCTGCAAGGGGGTAGGTGATGTTAAGCAAGAGACCGTACCTAACGAAGAAAAGCCTGCTCAGCAATATGTACGCAATGAACAGGGCGACGGCAAAGGGGATTCCCTTAACTGCATTTAGGCGGGGAATGACGAGCCAGGTAATCGCACCCATGAGGATAATAGCGAGGAGATCAAAAACTGCAATCCATTCGGGCTGTATCAAGAACTCCTGTCTCAAGATATTGTCGATTATGGTAGCGTGAGCCTCGAGGCCAGGATATTCGGATGAGAAAGGGGTATTCCTTATATCATAGATGCCTAATGCCGTGGCTCCTACCAGCACTATCTTATCTTTGAACGTTCCCTTGGGAACCTTATTATTAATTATGTCGGTGATAGGGTAATGAGGGAAGGTTTTGGGTGGTCCCAGGTAGTTAATCACCATTTGCCCTGTTTCATCCGTGGGGATAGAGATATCCCCCATCTGGATTCCCTCCACCCCGTAACTGGCCATCTTGATGATCAGCGGAGGGCGGCCAAGATAGTGCCACGCAGACTGAATTGAAAGAGGTGGTAGGATTTGGCCTCTACATCTAATCATGAGGGGAAGCCACCTGACTACACCATCTAGGTCAGGGATCATGTTCAGATAGCCTAATGAATGGGCGCTCTCGTTCAGTATTTTCAGGTCAACTTCAGGGGTATAGGCGTCAATAAGGATCTGGTCGGCGGCCTTTTTCTCGGAAAACTGGACAATGGGGTATTTGGATTTACTGACTTGGCTAATTCTATTATCGATCTCCTCATTCTCGATCTCATAGCCGAGGTCCTCCTGACTCATATGCAGGAAATAACCGAGGATGACCTTGGCCTTTGACTGCTTGATTGAATTAGCCAGGATAAGGTCGTTGTCGGCCAAGATTTTGGATTCAGCGAGAAATCTTTGTAGATCCTCGCTCTCCACCCTTAGTTCATCTATTTTGGACTCCAGTTGCCGAATAAATTGCAAATTGCTGTTTTCGTCAGGCTCCACAAAAGTGACATCAAACCCTATGACCCTTGCGCCATCCTCAGAGAGATAGTCGACAAGCCTCGCAATCTTAGAGCGTGGCCATGGCCACCGGCCCTCCCTATCGAGACTGCTCTCATCTATAACAGCGAGGGCAAGAGCATCACTGGCCTGCCTAACACCCCGAGACTTAAACCGTAGGTCTAAGGTCTTGAGCTCGACGATCTCAAGAAAGGATGGGGCTATCAGAAACACCACGGCGAGAAAGAGGGTAAGATAGAAGGTGATAGAAAGGGGGTTAATGCTAACTAAAGGCCGGGCTGTTATGCGCATTATGAATCCGTTCTAAGGGGCGCCTCGTTCTTGAAATTCCTGCAAGGTTAAGCATATAGGGCAAATACCCGCCAAAGTCAAGCCGACAACAAGGCCGCCAAATGTCGATTGACAACTTCGCAAGCAGCCTGATAGATAGTGATTGGCAACTTTTCGGCTGGCTTCCGTTGAGTAAGCTGACATGATCCTAGCTCAGGACGTTCAGCAAAGGCTGAGCCGTTCGATTCATACGTTCAATACCGAATGTATTCACTCAGGAATTGCTGCTGAGTGAACAGAATTTTTAGAGCAGGAGACAAGAATACGTTACCCATGAGCGAATCGAAGCACGAAGCGAGCAGAAGAAGGGTTGAATGCCCAAGAGGGCGTCAAACATGAGGCACGGACTGGTAATATTTACCGACTTAGATGGCACGTTGCTCGACAGCCGAACCTACGATTTTACTCCAGCCCTCCCGGCCCTTGATCTCATTCATTCACGAGGCGTGCCCCTTATCTTGGTGAGCAGCAAGACGCGAGCTGAGATCGAAGTTTTGAGGAGAAAGCTTGCACCTGATAGCCCCTTCATATCGGAAAACGGTGGGGCCATATTCTTTGCCCGAACATTCGTCTTACCCGAAGGCATTGCCTATGAAGAGCGCGGCCCCTACAAGGCAGTAACCTTGGGAAGGCCGATTGAGGAGGTTCTTGATAGAGCAGCAAAACTAAAAGGGGAGTTTCGGTTCAGGGGTTTTTCAGAGATGTCATGTCAGGAGATCGCCGCTCTGACCCAATTGAAACAAGAAGAGGCTCTGTTAGCCTCAAAGCGGGAGTTTGATGAACCGATCGTGCTTGAGAATTTCGTTGAGTATGGGGAGAGATTTTGTAAAAAAGCGGTGGAACTGGGCCTCGAATGTGTGACGGGAGGGCGCTTTATTCACCTTTCTATGGGTGCCAATAAGGGGCGAGCGGTAGAGAGGGTGCTCACGATCTACAGAGAGTTGGAGGGCCCTGTCTGTTCTGTTGGCCTGGGAGATAGTCCCAATGACATCCCCATGTTGGAGGTAGTGGACAAGGCCGTTGTTATGGTGCCGAGGGGTGCAGGCGCTATGAGGGATTTCGTGCACTCAGATCTCATCTGGGCTGAGGGAGGTGGCCCCGAGGCCTGGAGCAAGGCAATACTGGCTATTGTTGAGGATCTTGCTTCGTGATGGGTGTTTCTTACTATTTCATCGGAAGTTTCAGTCATGGTGCCAACGGTTAAATGGGAAAGCGACGGTATCCACATCATTGACCAGAGAAATCTCCCTTATAGGAGGGATTGGTTCGTCTGCCGCACGGTCGAGGATGTCGTCGCTGCAATCCGAGCAATGGTTATCAGGGGCGCCCCGGCCATTGGCGTAGCAGCAAGTATGGGCCTTGCATTGGGCGCTCAATCGATTGAAACAGAGAGCTACGCAACGTTCAGAAGGGGGTTTTTAAAGATGGCCGAGCACATGAAATCGGCTCGACCTACCGCAATTAATCTAGCGTGGGCAGTTGAGAGGATGATCAACATCGTAGAGGCGATGCACCACAGCCCGCTTGAAGCGATCAGAGAGGCTCTCAGGAGGGAATCGCAGATAATCCTGGAGTCCGACATGGAGATTAATCGCAAGATCGGCCATCACGGACTATCGCTCATCCCCGATAAAGCGACCATCCTCACCCATTGTAACGCCGGAGCTTTAGCTACCGCAGGGTATGGTACTGCGCTCGGCGTGATCAGGGCAGCCTGTGATGCGGGCAAGGAGATACATGTATTTGTTGATGAAACGAGGCCACTGCTTCAGGGTGTGCGTCTTACCGCCTTTGAATTGATGGAGGATAATATCCCGGCAACCGTTATCGTGGATAGTGCTGCCGGTTTTCTCATGAGAACAAAAAGGGTCGATCTGGTAATAACGGGAGCTGATAGGATAGCCGTAAATGGGGATATGGCAAACAAGATCGGCTCTTATCAGTTGGCCGTTTTAGCCAAAGAGAATGACATCCCCTTTTACGTGGCGGCGCCGCTGTCGAGCTTTGATCCTGACTTAGACAACGGCGATCTAATCCCCATAGAGGAGAGGGATCCGGAAGAGGTGCTTCTGTTTGCGGGCCGCCATGTTGGCCCGGAGGGTGCCCGGGCCTTTAACCCTGCCTTTGATGTCACACCTGCGCGCTATATCTCGGCCATCATAACCGAGAGGGGAGTTGTCACTCCACCGTACCGAGACGGGATCATGAATCTGTTAAGGCCCGAAGCTGAAAACTGAGCGGTTTGAGGCGGGCACATTCTGCTGCCTCCCCGTTCAGTGAGGCCTTTGTGCAACTTCCATGCTGCCGAAATCTCCATCCACCGCTTACCCATGAACAGGAGGGCTTTTTTGGCTACGCCCCTCATATCGCTGAGTGCACTGGCCGTTATTTCTCCCTCAGAGCCCTCTTAACAACGAGGTAGAGAACCCCGGCTGCGAGAAAGCTTGGAATAGCTCCCCCAATCTGCACGTCGCGGCCGAGCTTAAACAGCACGACTCCAACAGCCCAACAGCCGATGGCAATCCATTGAAATCCACTCCTATACCAGTAAGCACCCTTGATAAACAGCTCATCGGTTTCGAGGATTCGGTTACGAGTAAAAAAGTAGTCAGCCAGCACAATGCCGAACAAGGGACAAAAAATATAGCCGATGAGTTCCAGAAAATGGGCATACGTTCCAGGATAATCGCCGAAGATGAGGGCGAGAATCGTACCGCAAGCGCCGCCCAACATGACGCCTTTCTTTTCTCCCAGCCTAGAATAAATATTTGAGGCGGACACCGCCGTTGAGTAGATATCGAGAAAGGTGGTGGTAAACGTGGAGAAGAGAACAATGATCATGGCGGGAATGGCAAGACCAAAGGACACCATCAGTTCCAATACCATTGCCTCTGGAGTAGGTGATTTGGTGGCCAGCGCCGCACTCAGCCCGATAAAGTACATCCAGGAGCTTACCAGGAAATAGCCAATCCATGTCCCCCAGAAGCTGCCAGTATCCCTTTGGGCATACCGAGAGTAGTCGCACACCAAGGGGAGCCAAGAGATGGGCATAACGATAACGTAGTCGAGACCCAACATGAAGGGAAGTTCGCCGGTTGCCCTTGCCTGCAGCAAACTCCGGATGCCATACTCCTTGAAGACCACATACGTCATAACGAGACAAAGAATAACCAAGCCCGTCACTGCGATTCTATGGAGCCACTTCCAGAACCTATACCCTACAAGGGCCCATAAAGTTGTCACTACGCCCAGGAGGATGATCCAGAATTCAGCTGTACACACGGCGGAGCCCTGAGTAAACGTGGCCGCAGTTTGCCCACCAATCCAGACCATAACCGCAGTCCACCCGATGAGCTGAAAGATGTTGAGCGACGCCGGGACATAGGATCCACGGATACCAAACGCAACACGGGTGCTGACCATGGTGGGAATCCCCCACTTACTCCCGATAAGCCCACCCAGGGCGAGCGGCGTATTTCCCAGGATATGACCCAGGAGTATGACGACAAGCCCCGTGATATAGCCCATCGGCAGGAGAAATCCGCCCGCCCATATCTCTGCCAGAGAAACAGCTGCTCCGGCCCAGAGCAAGAAGAAGTCCAACCCCGTCAAAGTCCTTTGGCTACGTGGAACTGGTTTAATGCCGTCCATCGTTTGCCTCCTCGTCATTTTCAAAGCGATTGAATGCTTTGATCTCTTAAGGCTTCATGAGTTTCTTGAGTTTGATAACCTTTCGGACCACCTCGTCCGGGTTTTTTCCGATAACTCTGACCATAGGTTCCTTGCCGAGATCACCCCTATCGAAAATAATGTCCGGCACTCTGCCATTCTTCAGAACCTGCGCTGTACCCCATTCCAATGACGATCCCTCTTGTTCTTTGATCTCTTTGGGTTCGTAAGCCCTGTCAAAGCTTGCGATTTGTAACCCAGCAGTCTCGCAGGCACGAACAATATCCTCCGAGAACCGTATGTTCATGACCGATCTAAAGCGGGAATCGTGTCTCATCAAGGTAAGGATAATAGTGGCAACGTGCCTTGAGGCCGCAAAGGCCGGGCCAGATACGGTAGCAACCGAGTCATGAATTCTCGTGATTCTGCCTGGAAAGGCAGCTACATCCTCCAATGTCTCTGCATAGGGGAGTGCATACCCTAGGTTAGATTGAACCTCGGGAATCAGGATACCGACACGGTTTTTTCTCAATTTCTCAAGGGCCGAGCCCAGAGTGTCGAGCACCTGAATACGCTCGGTTTGCCTCGCGACGATAGCATAGGGGTTGGTTGGGCCATGGCCCTTTCCCAACGGCAGCGAAAAGCGGATGGAGGTGGTCATAAAATCCCTGGCTCGCTTAATCGCCGTTTGAATTGCATAGCCTTTGGCAAGCTCGGTGGCAATCGCTGAGGCATAGCTACAACCAGTGCCATGGGTATTCTTGGTGGGGATACGCGGTCCAGGATATTCGTAGAAATCCCTCCCATCAAACAGCAGATCGACAATTGTTCCCTCCAGGTGTCCACCCTTGACCAATACATTTTTGGGACCCAAATCATAGATATAGCGGGCTGCCTCCCTCATAGCCTTTAGATCCTTCACGGCATGACCACAGAGCGTGGAGGCCTCCGGAAGGTTCGGGGTAACCACGTAGGCGAGGGGGATTAATGCCTCTCGCAATGTCTTCTGCGCCTCCTCCTTGAGCAAGGGATCCCCGCTTTTAGCCACCACGACCGGGTCAACGACAACGAGCGTAAGGCGATATTCCCGCAGTTTCCGTGCCACAAGACTGACAATGGGTGAGCTCGAAAGCATGCCCGTCTTGACGGCGTCAGCTCCAATATCCCCAACCACCGAGTCGATCTGCTTTTCTATGAAGCCGAGGGGCAGCTCGAAAACTGCCTGAACGCCAACCGTGTTCTGGGCAGTAAGGGCAGTGACCACGCTCATGCCGTATCCACCCAAAACCGTAATCGTTTTCAAATCCGCCTGAATTCCCGCACCGCCTCCTGAATCTGAGCCGGCAATTGTGAGGATTCTCTTCATATGTATTCCCTCTGTGGGCTGACCTAATCGATGATCCAATCAAAATAATTGGTATCGTTCAGAAGTGTTGGCATGAATAATCTTAAGTTACCTTTCAAGTTCTCAGCAGGTCATGGCAGTTTTCGAAAGGCCTGCCCGCCATCGCTCTCGCTCAGGCGAGGGAGGCAGGCGATATCTCAGAAATGATTCCAGAGGCTTTCGCAGTGGCCACATGCATCGGAGCCTATGGATATCGCCTTGAGAAAATTGGCATGACAGAGAGGTAAACATAGGGTCTCGCTTAAACAGTGCGATATTTTGCGACACTCTTGAACGTTACTAAATGCTTACGCCAATGGACTGCACGTGCACTCGGCATCGAAGATATCCGCCAACGTCAGTTAAATCAGACGATGTGGAGGGCTCGCGCGGGGAAAACAAGGAAAGGCAACGGGAGGAGGTAATTACCTGTCTCTTGAATTACGGCATGACATCGATTTATGACCGCTTTCCCTACGTCGGCATTACCCGTACAGGTTCAAAGGGTCATTCCGCCAGCTCTCAGAAGGATCTCGAAGAGCGGGCCTGGAATTTCTCAGCCGATGAGCTCCCCCAGCATTCAATCAATTGGTACCGTAAACTAAGTTGGCGTGTCAACACAAATCTATGCGGAATCTGAACGGAGGCTAGAGATTCTTCCCTCCGCGGAAGGATTCCTCATCCTGCCCTCTCCGCATTTCCTTCCACAGACTCAGGGCTGCGGTTTCCCCTCCTGATAGATCGTAAAGAGGACGGCGGCCTGCCGCCATTCACGACAGAAAAGGCCTCATGACCTTCCGCTGTTACAAACGATTCAATGCCCTCAGCAGTAAAGCGATAATCGGTAACCAAAAAACAGTGACATAGCGGCTTTCCCTTATGTTTTTGGCGACAGATACCGACAAGATAAAATGGGCAACGCTCGGTGCGAGACCGGGTGAATAGAGTCGTATGAACAGAGCTTTGGACATACTGATTATTGACGATGATGTTCTCTTCACTGCCTCCCTCTCTGATTTCTTGATCAGCAAAGGCTTCACCGTCCGCACTGCCAGCAATGGAAGGAAGGGATTGAGAAGTTTTGAGAGCCATCAATCGTCGCTCGTATTGTTGGACCAGAGGCTACCCGATATGGGAGGAATTGATGTTTGCAAAAGAGTCTTGGAGATCAACCCCACGGCCAAGATTATTTTCATGACCGCGTATGCCACGGTCCCATATGCGGTTGAGGCGATGCAAACGGGAGCCTTCAACTATCTGTCCAAACCCTTTGAGCTGGACGAGCTTCTCATGGCAATAGAGTTCGCAGCCAAAAGCTTCCGCATGGAGGGAAAACTGAGGGCTCAGGACTATGAGAGGCAAAAGCAGAGCCAAGAGCAAAAACTGATTGGATCCTCTGGCGTAATCAGAAGAGTGAGGGAGCAAATCAAACTATCCGCTAACTCCGAAGCCAATGTATTGATTACTGGGGATACGGGTGTAGGTAAGAACGTGGTAGCCAGGGCAATCCACGATCTTCAGAACAAACGGGAAACGTTTCTCACCATCAACTGCTCTGCAGTCCCAGAGAACTTGATGGAGGCTGAGTATTTTGGCCATGAGAGAGGTGTGTTCACTGGTGCAGATTCCCGCCGCGAAGGCATTTTTGAGTTGGCAGATGGAGGGACGCTGGTTCTGGACGAAATCGCGGAAATCCCGATTCACCTTCAAAGCAAGCTGCTTACGGTGCTCGACGATAAGCGAGTTAGGAGAATAGGGAGCGGCAGAACTATCTCCGTCGATGCAAGGATTATAGCCACAACGAATCAGAACCTGGAAGAGGCCATACAGAGAGGAACGTTTCGCCGCGATCTATACTACCGTTTGGCCGTCATTACTATTCACATCCCGCGGCTACGGGAGCACCCCGAGGACATACCGGAAATAGCAAGCTATTTCGTGCAGTGCTTTTGCCGGATGCCAGTCAGGATTTCGGACGATCATCTAGAGAGAATGATGCACTATCCGTGGCCGGGGAATGTGAGGGAACTTCGCAACATCATTGAGAGGGCCTCACTGCTTCTTGAGGGCGATGTCCTGAGGCCTGCCGATCTATTGGTTCAGAGCAATGCCCACATGGCGCCGGTAACGAGCAGACAGAGGGCCTCAAAGGCTCAAGAGGTTGTTAGCCTCGAAGAGGTCAAGAGAAGCCACATCGTCTCTGCGCTAAGGTTATTTTCTGGCAACAAAAGCCAGGCCGCCCGAAACTTGGGAATCTCGCTTTCGACCTTGAAGCGAAACCTCAGGGAGATGAACATTGGCTAGTCTGTCATTCTGGGAGGCTTGACTGGGGAGAACCATAAAGTGTGAGAGCGGTTCAGGATATATTGGCTAGCCGATTTTGCTCTATCCAAAATGACCCACCTCGTTTTTCCTATTGCCATCCTATGACAAAATAATGCGGAAAATCATAGAGTTAGAAACTTCGAGTTGGCCTCAATAAACTGGTATGCATTTTGCTTTGAAAGCACATGAAGGGGTGCTGCCCTCGAGAGCGGAATACTTGCCAGCGATACACGTTGTGGGCTGAATTCACTGTTCAAGGAGGGGTCGTTGCTTTGATGAGATCTGAGAAGGAATTAATGGAGAATCTCGAGCAAATTCTTTCAACGTTGCGCCACGAGCTCGGTAACTCAGTTAATAGCCTCAAGATTACGCTTGATGTAGCGCGCCAGAATTACGAGACGTTCGATGATCAGAAAAGAAAGGAATATCTCAATAGGGGATCGGAACTTTTGACACGGCAGCAGCGGTTAGTCGAGGCTATGAAGTCTTATTCTCAGTTTAGAGTGAATGAGCAGAAAGAGATCTCGTTTCCCTCTTTCTGGAAACACCTCCTGGGTTGGACTTCCCGTCGGGCACTGAATGAGGATATCAAAATCATCTATGAGGATGAGATAGGGCCTTGGCTCATCATGGGCGACACTGGGGCCCTTCACAAAGCCATGACCAGTATAGTGTCGAACGCCATGGAGGCAGTGAAAGGAACCGATAGTCCGACCATATATCTGAGGACTTCAAGAACGAATCATTCGCTGAAAATCGTAATTCAGGACAACGGTTGCGGAATCAGCGAGAGCGACCTGCCACGGGTTTTCACGCCGTTGTTCAGCACAAAAAAAGGCAAGATGGGGATGGGATTACCAATTGCCCGAAAGCTCCTGATCGAGATGGGGGGGAGAATACGGATACACAGCGTTTTCGGCAGAGGCACGAGAGCTACTGTATGGCTCAAAGGCGTCGATAAGCAAGCAAGGGAATGAGTGAAATAGGAACGAGTCTTTAGGAGGTGGAACGTTGACCTACATGCTTGGCCAACAACAGCTTGATGCAATAGAAGAGGTGCTGTTGCACGATCTCTTTGATGTTGGAATGGATTGCATCTTTCTGATCGACATGGCGGGCAACGTTATCGCGAACCTGGATAACGGGGAAATCAAGCACGACATTTATTCGCTTGCGGCCCTCGCTGCTGGCAATTTTGCAGCTGTGAGTACCATGGCAGAAATTGTTGGGGAACATGAGTTTTCCCTGCTGTTTCATAAGGGAGAGAAGGAGAGCATACACTTCAGCAGAGTCGCGTCCGATTTCCTGCTGATCACCATATTCGGCAAGGGCATATCGTTAGGTTTTCTGCGCCTGAAGGTGGCAGAGGCTACAGAGAAGATCAAGCGGATCTTGGAGCCCTCCGTTGTTAGATGAGGCGATTCTCTTTTATCGTGGAGCAGGAGCAGAGTTCAGCTGATTGAGTACTTGAGAGGTTTCCGCCAATGGCATTTGTGAACACCAAAAACAGGGAGATCCAGGCGAAGATAGTCTATTACGGCCCAGGCAGAGGAGGGAAGACGACCAATTTGGAATATCTATATAATAAGTTCAAAGCTCGGGTGAAGACTGAGCTGGTTACTATCAAAACGCATGGGGATCGGACGCTCTTCTTCGATTTCTTTCCCTTTGACGTAGGAACCATCAACGGATACGACGTGAAGATCCAGCTTTACACCGTACCCGGACAGGTTAAGTATGATGCCACCCGGAGACTGGTCTTGAGAGGGGTTGATGGAATTGTCTTCGTAGCAGACTCAATGTCAGTGAGGCGGGAAAAAAATGTCCTGTCATTGAGAAACCTTCAAAAGAATCTGAAAACTTTCAATAGAAGTATTTTTAAGGTTCCCATCGTCTTACAGTACAACAAAAAAGACCTGGCGGAGCAAGGAATCCCGCTGTTGCCCCTTCAGACGCTCGAAAAGGACCTGAACAGCCAACTGAGAGCGCCTACCTTTGAGGCAAGCGCCTTAACGGGGCTAAATGTCGTGCCAACAATGAAGAAGATCATATCCATAACCGTCGCTTCCTTGTTTAAGGAACTGAAATAGGAGGTATGGAAATGGTGGTACAACGAGATGGTACCCTAAACTTTGAGGAAGAAGCAGGCCCAAAGGATCCTTTGGGGACTACACAGGAACCCCTTAATTCAGCGAAAGATGCAGGGGACCCTGTGAACAATCCTCTCACAGAGCTGAAGTCAGTTATTCTATCACTTGAGTGGGAGATTACCGATGCAGTCCTAGGCAGGTTTGTTGATGAGATAGACAGGCTCAAAGATGCATACAGCGATGATGAAGTGGTCGTTTCCTTCCTTGGGCTTCTTGATTCAGTGGGGAGATACATTAAGGCCCACAAGGGTAAGGCCCACCCCGATGCCGGCAAACTGCTGAACTCCATCTATCTTAGCGTGGAAAGGGTGATTCTCTCCAAGGACATGACAGACCAGGAGAAAAGGGCGAAGCTTTCAAGCGAACTGGAGAGATTCAAGGCGTTAAAGGAGAAGATAGCACTGAGAAAAGCAGCTGTGGAAAGGAAGCAAGGGTTGATGGGGCCTGATCAAGCTAAAGTGGCGGCACGGGCCCAAAAAGATGAGCATGGCATCCAAAAAGCGGAGAGTTCACCTGATGAAGCAAAGGAGAGACAGCTCGAAGCCCATGAAGGTCATGTAATTCCCGATGAGAGCCTTAGGTTAGCGGTAGAGGGACTCAAGCAGTTGGTTCAGGAGGAGTTCAAGGCATTGAGGGAAGAGTTACGCCAACTGCGGGAAAGCAAGGAGAG
>Ga0209635_10002609_pt1 | contig 13872 bp, 15 predicted proteins | sample DeeMarSWOR230_32_FD_187463 | JGI IMG/M metagenome (GOLD analysis project Ga0209635, IMG submission 187463) | Marine sediment microbial communities from White Oak River estuary, North Carolina - WOR-2-30_32 (SPAdes) (version 2) | ecosystem: Environmental > Aquatic > Marine > Intertidal zone >... | reverse complement strand
CGGAGGTTCTGTAATACCTCTGTCCGCTGATCTCTACCGGCATGAATCGAATATCCTCCCCTTGATCAGTCTTGATTATACTTGAGCCTATTCTACTACCGTTGAAATGTGTCGCAAATCCCCCATTAGTGCCAATCCGGGTAGTACATTCGTACCTTCTGGCGTCAAAAGGGAAAGGCACCAATTTCTGAGCAGAACCCTTACCCGAAGTTTCAGGATTGATGCCGGAAAAGGTCGTGATCTCATCGCTGACATCAAAGAGCGTAATGGGGCTCAGGAGGTGCAGCGATGCTTTACACAGGTCTGGATTTACGCAAGAGTTTCTCGTACATTACGGTCAGGAATGACAGGGGGGAGTTCATCGATCAGAAGAAGATATCCAGTAATGAGGAGATTCTAGGCTTCCTTGAATTATGGGCACCAGGTTATGGCAAGTTTTCTCTGGCCATTCCTTTGGCAACAAGTTTTATCGTATTGAGAATACCGATGACCGCCCGCTGAATCTCAACCGGCTCTTCGGCCAACATTTTAGCGACATACGGATCCAGACGGCGGTTGCCATAAGCAGTGCTTCTCTCTTCGGCTACTTCAGAATTGTGTGGCGAAAGGAAACCGGCGAGGGTAAAAAGTTCATCTTCGTCAAAGCCAAGTGGCCGGGCAATACGGCGCAAAATATGAGCTGAAGGGAAGCGCTCGCCTCGCTCAATACGGCCCAAGTGAGAGGAAGATACCCCCGAAGCAGCGGCAAGTTCTTGCAGGGTAAGCGGAATGGCAATTCTCTGCTGCTTTATTATTCTGCCGAGATCATTATTCGTTCTTGACATAACTCCACTCCTCAATTCCTCTTATTATAATTCGCCAATTGGCAAATGTCAATATTATCGAATAAGGGCCATTTGTCCATATATGTTCATGCTCATTCTAAACTGGCCAAGTTAAGTTTTCATAAAAATGGTGATTAAAATTCGTAAAAATTTGCGATTGACTTTCTTATTCTTCCTTGACATTGGACCGAACTACTGACTAAAATGTGGTGGTGTTATGGGTTGTGGTGCGGATGTTCTGGTGTGGTTGCTTTTTTAACGATTGTAAGAAACTATAGTCATATCTTGAAGGGGGATGATGCTATTTGACCGAGGTAGTGGCGGGCGAGAACGAGAGCTTTGAAAGTTTGCTCAAGCGGTTCAACCGTCGTGTCCAGCAGACCGGTATTCTGTCGGAAATACGCCGTCGGGAGCACTATGAAAAGCCTAGCGTCAGACGCAAGCGCAAGAGAGCGGTTAAAAGGCGCAGTGTCGCCAGAGCAGCGAAAAGATAGCCCTTCGATGGGGATTATATGGCAGAAGCAACCCTGAAGCAAAAGTTGTCTGATGACCTCAAACAGGCTCTGAGAAGCGGCGATGCCCTGAGGAAGAGCACCATCAGGATGCTGATGGCTGCCATCAACAATGCTGAGATCGCCCGGCAGGCAAAGATGGAGGACAGTGATATCTTTGGCGTTATCTCTAAAGAGATCAGGCAGCGACGCGAGAGCATAGAGGCTTTCAAACAGGGAAACCGCCAGGACCTTGTTGACAAGGAGGCGGCGGAGATAGAGGTGTTGCAGGGATACCTGCCGCAGCAGATGAGCCGGCAAGAGATTGTTCAGGCAGCTCGGCAAGTAATGGCTGAGATAGGTGCGGAAGGGCCCGGTGATAAGGGCAAGGTAATGCCGAAGCTCATTGCCCAGTTGAAAGGCCGGGCGGATGGCCGTGAAATCAACGAGGTGGTCAGCGAATTACTCAGTTCATGAGTCAGGTGAATAAAACGAAAGTTTTGAGCATTCCAGAGGGGCATATGCCCCTCTTTTTAATCTCCAGATAATGGGGTAACGCTCAGGTGCACCGAATAGAAGTCCGGCTGAAAAGCCATCTGCCTGATGCCCGGGGACAGGGACTGGTCAAGGATATCCATGACCTTGGCATTGCCACGATATCCGATGTGCGCGTCGTGGATATATACTGGCTTGATGCTGAACTCGATGCAGCGATTCTGGACGTGATCGGGCGAAGCCTGCTCGCCGACCCGGTTACCCAGTTATACAGTTACCAGCAGGGTTCACCAGCCGGGCCGGTTGATGAATCACGGTATCATACCGTTGAGGTCGCCTATAACGCCGGGGTCACTGACCCGGTTGAGGACAGCGTCCTAAAGGCGATTAGGGACCTAAATGTGGCGGGCGTCAGAGCCGTTAAGACAACCAAGCGGTATCTTATCCAGGGGCAGCTGACCGATGAGCAGCTGGAAATCATCTGCGGCCGGCTGCTGGTAAACCCCATCATCCAGCACGTCGTGGCGCGGGAGCAGCTGAGCTTCCCGGAGAATCCAAAATATCACTTCAAGCTGGAAACAGTAGATATCCTGGAGGGTGAACGGGCCGCGTTGCAGAGGCAGTTCGGTTTCAGCGTTGATGAATTTCAGGCCATCGTTGCTTACTATCAAAAACAGGGCTGCAACCCGACCGATGTCGAGCTGGAGACGCTGGCCCAGACCTGGTCGGAGCACTGTGTACATAAGACGTTCAAGGGCAGGTTCACGCTCAATGGGAAAGTGGTGGACAACCTGCTGAAGAGCACGGTGATGAAGGCGACCCGTGAGCTGGACAAACCCTGGTGCCTCTCCGTTTTCGTGGACAATGCCGGGGTGATTGATTTTGATGGCCAGTGGGCGCTCTGTTTCAAGGTGGAAACGCACAACCATCCCTCGGCGGTGGAGCCGTACGGAGGCGCCGCCACAGGCATCGGCGGTGTCATTCGTGACCCGCTCGGCACCGGTCTGGGGGCGAAGCCGATAGCCAATACTGACGTCTTCTGTTTCGGCCCGCCGGATTTGCCCTATGAAAAATTGCCTCAGGGCGTGCTTCACCCCCGCCGTATGTTCAAAGGGGTGCGCGCCGGAGTGGCCGACTACGCCAACCGGCTCGGCATACCCACGCTCAATGGTGCCGTTCTCTTTGACGAGCGTTACGTGGCCAACCCGCTGGTCTACTGCGGCACGCTGGGCCTGCTGCCGAAAGAGATCGCCCGGCGCGGACAGCAGAAACCGGGCGATAAGGTGGTCCTCATTGGCGGCCGGACGGGCCGGGACGGCATTCACGGCGTCACCTTCGCCTCGGAGCAGCTTACCGAGGCCTCGACGTCCACCTCTTCCAGTTCCGTCCAGATTGGCAACCCCATTGTGGAAAAGAAGATGATTGATATCCTCCTCCAGGCCAGGGACCGTGGGCTGTACACGCGCATCACCGATTGCGGCGGCGGGGGGCTTTCCTCGGCGGTAGGGGAGATGGCCGAGGAGACGGGCGTCCGCGTTGATCTGGATAAAGTGCCGCTGAAGTACGCTGGTCTCTCGTATGCAGAGATATGGATTTCGGAGTCTCAGGAGAGAATGATTCTGGCCGTGCCGCCGGAGAAAATCAATGAGCTGCTGGCGCTCTTTGCCGGTGAAGATGTGGAGGCCACCGTTATCGGCGAGTTCACCGATGACCGTCACCTGCGCCTTTCCTACGAAGGGGAGTCGGTCTGCGATTTGGAAATGGAGTTTCTGCACGGCGGTATCCCGCAGTTGCGCAGGGAGGTGACCTGGGAATCGCCCCGCCACCCCGAACCAGATTTTGCCGAACCTTCTGACCTTGGCCAGTCACTGCTGAAGATACTGGGCTCTTGGAATGTATGCAGCAAGGAGTGGGTCATCCGTCAGTATGACCACGAGGTGCAGGGCGGCAGCGTCCTCAAGCCGCTGGTGGGCAAAAATAACGACGGGCCCGGTGATGCGGCCATTATCCAGCCGGTGCTGGACTCACCCAGGGGCGTTATCATCGCCAACGGCATCAACCCCGGCTACGCCGATATCGACCCGTACTGGATGGCAGCCTCGGCGATTGATGAGGCTCTGCGGCAGATAATTGCCGTGGGCGGTGACCTGGACCGGGTGGCGCTGCTGGACAACTTCTGCTGGGGCAGTGCCAGCCGACCCGAGATGCTGGGAGCACTTATTCAAGCGGCGCAGGCCTGCTATGACATGTCCGTGGCCTATGAGACCCCCTTTATCTCCGGCAAGGACAGCCTGAACAACGAGTTCGAGTATGAGGGGAAAATTATATCCATACCGCATACCCTGCTTATCTCGGCCATCGGAGTTATGGACGATGTGCGCCGGGCCATATCCATGGACTTCAAGCAGGCCGGCGATTTCATCTATATCGTGGGCAGCACCCGGTGTGAGCTCGGTGGCTCGGCATATCTCAAGGCACTGGGCCTGGTCGGCAACAGCGTGCCCAGGGTTGAGCCGCAGCAGAGCAAAAAGCTGATAGCTGGCCTGAGTGCGGCCAGTAAAGATGGTCTGGTTCGGTCGTGCCATGACTGCAGCGAGGGGGGAATAGGCGTGGCCGTGGTGGAGATGGCCTTCGCTGGTGGTCTGGGTGCAACAGTAAATCTGAAAGAGGTGCCGCTCGGTGAATCGATAGACCGTGACGACTTCATACTCTTTTCGGAGTCGAACAGTCGGTTCATCGTTGAGGTCTCTCCGGATAAGAAAGACGCCTTCGAGAAGGCGATTGCCGGTACAACCTTTGCCCTGATTGGCCGGATAAGCAACGAGACTAATCTAGAGATATACGGTCGGAAAGGCGACTGCGTTGTCTCTATCCCCATTGATGAATTAAAGGAGGCCTGGCAGAAGCCGCTGAGGTGGTGAAGGATGGTTAGGACAATCGTATTGCGGGCGCCAGGGACAAACTGCGATGTTGAGACCGCCTTTGCCTTTGTGCAGGCGGGTTCAACGGTGGACCTGGTTCACGTGAACCAGTTAATTCGTCAGGAGAGGAAGCTGACTGACTACCAGATACTGGTCATTCCTGGTGGCTTCACCTATGGCGATGATATTGCCGCGGGCAAGGTGCTGGCCAACGAGCTAAGGCTCAAGCTGGGTGAGGACATCACGCGCTTTTTCGAAGCCGGAGGGCTCATTCTGGGCATCTGCAACGGTTTGCAGGTGCTGGTCAAAGCCGGTTTTCTGCCTGAGCCACAGGATGGAGGTCAGCCGCGAGTGACACTGGCAGCCAATGATTCGGGCAAATTTGAGTGCCGCTGGGTTCATCTGGTGGTAAACAAGGAGAGCCCGTGTATATTCACCAAAGGAATAGAGCGTATGTACATTCCGGTGGCGCACGGCGAAGGCAAGTTCGTGGCCGAGCCCGATATTTTGCCGCATATAAACGTCGTCGTCCGTTATACTGACGAGCGGGGCGATATCGAGGCTGGTTATCCCCATAATCCCAATGGCTCTATGGACAACATCGCCGGCATCTGCGATGCTTCCGGGCGTATCTTTGCTTTGATGCCACATCCCGAAAGGCACATCAGGGGCACCCAGCACCCGCAGTGGACCAGACTGGGCGCAAAGCAGTACGGCGATGGCTTTCCGATTTTCCAGAACGCGGTCAGGTGGGTGCAGGGGTCGTAGCGGGGAATTAAACTGCACTCCTGCTCTCTATTCCGTCGCCTTGTTGAGTCCGGTATCGATTATCGCCCAGGGTAATCTCTGGCTTTCCGGCCACTCCTGGTGGGCATAGTAGTCAGTATCCAGATGACACTTGGCCACCGCTTTTCGCCAGCCCGCCAGCGAATTATCTTCTACGTTATGCAATACCTGTGCCACGCTCATATCGCCGCGGGCTAGCACTGCCTGAACCTGGCTCCACGCCGGGCTTTCACATTTTAGTTGGACGCCTTCCGGTGCCAGGCTGCCCTTCAGGCGGCCAATCCGTTTTGTCAGTATCTCCACCGGTGCCATAGGCAGGCGCTGGAAAGGCGTGCCTGCTTTGGGGACAAACGGGGCGACGTTGAGTGAGAGACGTGTACCTTTTGCCTGTCGGTCAAGTATACTCTTGCACTGAAGTGAGAGACCGACGATCTCTTCTATGTCCTCATCCGTCTCCGTGGGCAGGCCGATCATAAAGTAGAGCTTGAGCTGCCTGATTCCATGCTTGGCCAGCTTGTCAACAGTGCCGAGGATGTCATCCTCGCAGATACCTTTGTTTATCGCCCGGCGCAGACGTTCCGAGCCCGCCTCGGGGGCAAGGGTGAGCGTGCGTGCGCCCCCGGCGGCGACCTGGGCAATTATGTCCTCTGGGAGGTTACTGGCGCGCATCGAGCTCATGGAGAACTGCGCCCCCATCTGGCGCAGGCCGGCCAGCAGTTTCTCAAGGTGAGGATAATCGGAGACGGCCGGGCCTACCAGCCCTATCCGCTTGCGGTGGCGAAGGCCTTCCTCGGCCTGGGCAAGCAGGATACCGACCGAGCGAAAGCGCATTGGCCGGAAGGCGGTGCTGACTAGGCAGAAACGGCAGCGCCGAGAGCAGCCCCGCTCCACCTCAATCAGATACAGTTCGCCCAGCTCGGTATCTCTGGTCAGTATGACCGAACTGACCGGGAAGTTATCAAGGTTTTCCGTCCACTGACGCATTACGGGAGTCGCCTGCGGCAGTTGCGGCGCATACATGCCGGGCACGGAAGCCAGCAATTTTAGCAAATTCTCGCGCTTTTCATTTATATTATCGATTATCGTTGGCAGCAGGCCGGGCAGCAGCTTTTCCGCCTCCCCGATGCCGAAAACGTCGATGAATTGCGCCAGCGGCATGGGGTTGGCGGTGATGCACGGCCCGCCGGCGAGAACCAGCGGGTGGCTTTCATCGCGATCGCTTGAGAATACCGGGATGCCGCTGGCCTTGAGTATGGACACGACGTTGAAGTAATCAACCTCGTAGGATACGGTGAAAGCCACGGCTTTGAAATCGGATAGCGGGCGTCTTGATTCCAGCGATAATGGGGGATTCTTTCTTTCTTGGTTTTCTCTCTCCCAGAAAACCCGTTCACATACAACGTCGCGGTATATATTGAGCAGAGAATAAAGCGCGTGCAGCCCGAGGTTGGACATGCCTATATAATAGGAATTGGGGTAGACTAGGGCAATTGGTAGTCTGCCGCCCCAGTCTTTGATAACCGTGTCCTTTTCCCGGGCAAGGCGCTCCCGGAGGCCGATTTTCAATCCCCTGGCTCTGCTTCCTCCGTACCGGTCCATGCCCTGTTATGATTTCCAGCAGCCCCTCAAAAACTGCTTGTTTATGTTGATCACCCTATCCGCCACGTTGCGCAACTGCCAGGAAGTGCCTACCTTACCGAAAAGGGCTACCTCGACGTGCTTGCCATTGTCCTTCACTGCCTGAAGGGCGCCAACAAAATCGTTATCACCAGCAACGAGAATCGATACATCGTAATTATCCTTGAAGCTGTGTGTCAGCATATCCGTGGTCAACTGGACATCAGTGCCTTTCTCGTATGGCGGCGCATTCGGCCAGTTGAAATATACCAGCCGGCCAAGGCGTAGCTCGAGATATGGGATGGCATTTACCCCGGCGAAAAACGCCTGCTGGTGCCGATAACGCTCCGGTTCCTCTTTCTTGCCCACTCGGGCGTTGTAGTAGTATATCCGGATTAGCTGGCGGCGACCCAGCAGCTTGTGGCAGAACCGGCCGATGTCAAGGTCAGTCCGGCCGAATATGTTTTTCAGTGAGTGGTACATATTGCTGCCGTCGATGAATATCATTACCCGCTCGGACATTTTCCTTATCCTCCTCGATGGGCCAGAAATCCTAGCCCTTGCATTAATTATATAGCCTTTATGAGGAAATTACGATAGTGCCAGTTCATTTGCGAGTTCGCGAAGACGGGTGGTATAATTGGCCGATATATGCAGGCCGGAGTTCAAGAATGAAGCTGAGTCGTGAAGAAGTGCTGCATATCGCTCGCCTTGCCCGTCTGGGACTTACCGAAGAGGACGTTGACAAATTCCGGGAGCAGCTATCCAATATTCTGGAGAACTTTGAAATCCTGCAGCAGGTCGACATAACGGATGTCCCGCCCACCGCCCAGTCGGTGATGCTTCAGAACGTGATGCGGGATGATACAGTGGCCCCATCCCTTCCCCCGGAGGATATTCTGGCCAATGCCCCCCGCCGGGAAGGGGACTGCTTCAGGGTGCGGGCGGTTTTGGAGTGATGTCATCAGCGGGAGGGAGCTTTGCCGGATAGTCTTACCGAGCTGACCATTCATGAGGCCCACGATTTGCTCAGGAGCCGGCAGCTCTCATCGGTGGAGCTGAACCGGGCGTACCTGGAACGTATCTCCAGGGTTGACCCTGAGGTTAAAGCTTTTGTCACCGTGACCGATGAGCTGGCGCTGGAACAGGCGGAAGAGGCCGACCGTCTGCTGGCGCAGAATGGCGCCAGTCCGCTGACGGGTATTCCGGTCCTGGTTAAGGACGTCATCTGTACCAGGGGCGTCCGGACCACCTGTTCCTCCAAGATACTGGAAAACCTGATACCGCCCTATGATGCCACCGTTGTGGAGAAGCTGAACAAATGCAACGCTGTGCTCATCGGCAAGGCGAACATGGACGAGTTCGCCATGGGCTCTTCAACGGAGAATTCCGCCCTTTTCCCCACCCATAACCCCTGGGACTTGAGCCGGGTTCCCGGCGGCAGCAGCGGCGGCTCGGCGGCGGGGGTGGCCGCGAGGGAGACAGTCTATGCTCTGGGCTCGGATACCGGTGGCAGCATCCGGCAGCCAGCCGGTTTCTGCAGCGTCGTTGGCTTTAAGCCGACCTATGGCCGGGTCAGCCGTTACGGCTTGGTGGCCTTCGCCAGCTCCCTTGACCAGATAGGCCCGCTGACACAGGATGTCACTGACTGCGCTCTGGTGATGAATGCCATCGCTGGCTATGACCGCCGTGATTCCACATCGGTGCCTCAGCCGGTGCCGGATTACACGCAGTACCTGAACGGCGACCTCAGAGGCCTTCGCCTCGGCATACCCAAAGAATACTTCGTGGAGGGGATGCAGGCGGAGGTGGCAACGGCCATAAAAGCGGCCATCAACCAGCTCGAGGAACTGGGGGCGGAGGTTGACTGGGAAGTGTCTTTGCCTCACACCCCATATGCCCTCGCCGTTTACTATATCATCGCTCCATCGGAGGCTTCGGCCAACTTGGCACGCTACGACGGCGTCAAGTATGGCTTCTCCTACCAGGCGCCGAGCATGTGGGAGTCAATGGAGAAGACCCGCCAGTATGGCTTCGGCGTCGAGGTGAAGCGACGTATCATGCTCGGCACGTATGCCCTTTCGGCTGGCTACTATGACGCCTACTACCTGAAAGCACAGAAGGTGCGGACGCTGATACGGCGTGAATTTGACCGGGCGTTTGAGAAATACGATGCTCTGGTAACCCCCACCTCCCCCACCGTCCCGTTCAAGATAGGGGAGAAGGTGGACGACCCGCTCCAGATGTACCTCAGCGACGTCTGCACCCTGCCCGTAAACATCGCCGGGCTGCCCGGGATTTCCATTCCGGCCGGCTTTGCCGACGGCCTGCCCATTGGTATGCAGATAATCGGCAGGCACTTCGGCGAAGAAACGATTCTGAAAATCGCCCACGCCTACGAGCAGTCAACGGACTGGCACAAGAGGAGACCTCCACTGTAAAAGGGGGTGAACAATGGGAGAGTTTGGTAATGCTATCAAGTATTTATACAGCCAATTTATATTGCGAGATGTCTTGTCTTTCATTACCCCTGGGGCAATATTGGTATTCTCCGCGCTTTTCTTATTGTGTCCAGAGAAAATTCCCCATTTAATTTCTATCCATTGGTTACTTTATATCCCGCTTTTTGGCGTACTCTATTTAGTGGGCTTTGCTGTGCAGTGCTTGGGAGAGCTTTTTAAAATAATATCTTTTTCTCCACCTGATAAATATCGTTGGTCAAGAGAACAGCGGTGGAATATTTTCGGGACTCATTGGACGAGAGACAAAGATACTGTATGGTGGAATGACTATTACAAAATGATAGAGGAATTTTGGAGATTAACAGGGTCTGATGTAGAGGCACATCAGAGACGTGAGCGCCTTATAGTCCTAAAGCAGGTATGTGGTAATGGTTTCTTGTCCATCACCATTGCTGGGATTTTTCTTGGGACTAGCTTTTGTTCATTGTCTTGGGTGAAAATCCTAATTCCGTCTCTGGTGGCATTTTTATTGCTTGGTTCGCTCTTCTGGGGTCAACGCGTTCATGTGCTGCGACAATATTCTAGAGAAAAAATAATTATAGAATCACGGACAGAAAATGGCAAAAAACGGGGAGTTTAAGAGGGGCGAAACCCCTCTTCCCAAAACCTCTCCCTCCCTAATCACAGGGAGGGGGACAAAGGGGGAGGGTTACCTTATAAAAATTAGGAAATTATGTGATGAAAGCAAATAGCCGCTGGTACGAAGAAACCATCGGGAAGCTCGAACCCTACAAGAGCAGCCTGAGCAAGAGAGAACAGAAAAAATACCAGCTCGACCTGCTGGAGCGTGTCAGCAGAAGAGTTGCCGAATTCAATGAAGAATGCGGCGAGTGCCAGCTCTTCCAGCAGGAAATCACCGCCTATGTGAACGAGTTGGGCAATATGGTTCACCTGTCCGATAACACGCGACGGAAACAGTACCGGAGGCGACTCAAGCAGACCGTCCGGCACCTGCAGAGCCAGCACAAGCTGGTTCCCAAAGGGCACCACGTTGGCCTCTGGATATCCATTGGTACTGGCATCGGAGTGGCCATCGGGGCGGCGATGGGCAAGACCGGCGTCGGCATACCCATCGGCATTGCCATCGGCGTGGCCATCGGCATGATGCTGGATGCCAGGGCGAAAAAAGAGGACAGGGTAATTTAATCGCAGGGGGTCTCTATGCTGGATTATATGCTAGGTTTCTTTCTTTCATGGTTTGCCAACCCGCACCTTATCGGCATTGGCTTGGCTCTGGTTTTTGGTGCCATCTGGCTGGCCGGCTACTGGCCGCCACTATTTAAGAAACCGTGGCTCTGGGCAGTTCTGGCCATCAGCGCCATCCTGTCCCTGATTGCGGTGAGCTTCATTCAAATCCCTCTTCAGGCACTGGTTGGACAGGCGCTGGGCCAGTTCTGGAGCCAGGAGACGCTCTTGCGTTGGATCCTGCTGGCTGGAATACCGCAGATACTCCTCAGCGGGCTGGTCCAAGAAGGGTCAAAGCTCGTGCCGGTGGTCATCTGGTGGCTGGGTGAGAACCGGACGCTGGCCCCGAAAATAGGGCTGGCCATCGGGGCGGTAGCCGGGGCTGGCCTTGGGGTTTTTGAAGCCGTCTGGGCGCACAACAGCATTTTCGCCGCTGGCTGGAGCTGGGGTATGGTGGAGGAAGGCGGATATATAGTGTTGGCCGGGTTCTGGGAGAGGTTCTTTGCCGTGGCCTTTCACATCGCGGCATCGGCGCTGGCAGGTTACGGCCTGGCCAGGGGGTGGGGCTGGCAGTTCTACCTTCTGGCCGCTTTTTTGCACAGCCTGCTGAACTACGGCGTGGTACTCCTTCAGGCCGGGATTTTCACCGTTGTCCATATCGAAATCTATGCCGCCGTGGTCGCTGTGCTGGTAACGGCGGTGGCGCTCTGGCTGCGCTGGCGTAAAGGCGAGGAGACGGAAGCAATTGAGCAGTAACCAGGCGCGGGTGCTGGTTACCGGCGGCGCCGGACGCCTCGGGATTACCGTCTGCCGGGCTTTTCTGGGAAGCGGGTACCGGGTGCGCTTGTTTGACTTGGACACGGCGCGCAACCGGAAGGCGGTTAAGGAACTGCCCGGGGAAGTGGAGGTTTTCTGGGGAGATGTTACCCAGAAGGAATCGGTTAGCGTGGCTGCGGAATATGTTGATGCCATCGTTCATATGGCGGCCGTTTTGCCTCCTTTGGCCTATCAGAACCCTGAGTTAGCCCGGCACGTGAATGTGGAAGGCACTGGAAATATAATTGACGTCATTAAAGAGAAAGGCGGCAATCTGCCATTGGTGTTCACATCTTCGGCGGCGGTTTTCGGGCCTTCCCCGGAGGCTACGGAACCGGTCAGTCCGGAAAAAGACACCCCTCATCCGGAAGGGGTATATGCCGAGACCAAGCTTCAGGCCGAGAACTTAATCCGGGAAGCGGGGATAGACCATGTCATTTTGCGTCTCACGGCCACCATGTATCTCCTCTTTGAAGTGAGCGATATGAAGCGCATGCTCACCGTCCCGCTGAAAAATCGCATTGAGTTCTGCCACCTCGATGATACCGCCCTGGCTATACTGAGCGCGGTCAAGAATTTCGACCTGGTGAAGGGAAACACGTTTGTTATCAGTGGCGGCCCTGGCCAGAGGATGTACTATCAGGATATGATAGGTGGCATTCTCAAGGTTCTGGGGCTGCCCATGCCCCCGGCGGATAAATTCACCAAAGAGCCCTACTACCTCGACTGGTATGATACTGGTGCTTCACAGTTGTTGCTGCAGTATCAGCGCAAGACGTTTGCCGACTACCTTGATGATTACCGGGAAGAGCTTACCCGGCGGTTTTCCCCGCTCTTCTTGCCCTTCATGCGCTACTTCGTCGGGCCGCTTTTCGGCTGGCTCATTGTGAGGCTAATCTAGATTACATTCGCTCCGGCGCTGTCATCCCCATAAGATGGAGGGCGCGACTGAGCACAGTCTTGGCCGCCTCGACCAGTTTGAGTCGTGCCCAGGTAAGCGCCTCGTCCGCCGAGACTACCCGGCACTGCTTGTAAAAGCTGTGAAATACCGTGGCCAGGTCCTGCGCGTAGTAAGTGAGGTGGTGGGGCTCCAGGGTGGTGGCGATGGTTTCCACGAGCTCGGGCAGCAGGAGCATCTTGCGGATGAGAGCCAGCTCGGGCTCTGCGGTCAGCAGCGAGACATCCCCGTCACGATAGTCAATGCCTTTCTCCTGCGCCAGGCGCAGGATGCTGGCGATGCGGGCATGGGCGTACTGCACGTAGTACACCGGGTTATCCGCCGACTGCTTCTTGGCCAGCTCCAGGTCAAAGTCCATCTGGCTATCCGCGGAACGACACAGGAAGAAAAACCGACAGACATCGGTGCCCACTTCATCAACAAGTTCGCGCAGGGTGACGATATCACCGCTCCTTTTGGAGACGCGCACTATCTCACCGCCGCGGCGCAGCGTTACCATCTGCGAGATGATGACCTTGAACTGCTCCGGGTCAATACCGAGAGCGCCAATAACGGCTTTCATCCGCGAGACGTGCCCCATATGGTCGGCCCCCCAGATATTGATAACGGTATCGAATTTACGTTTCAGAAACTTGTCGTAATGGTAGGCAATATCGGTAGCGAAGTAGGTCGGAGAGCCGTCGCTCCGTATCACCACGTTGTCCTTGTCTTCGCCCAGTGCCGTGGAAACAAACCAGGTGGCTCCCTCCTTCTCGCTGATGTGGCCTCTTTGCTTCAGCAGCGAAATGACCTCATCATACTGGCCGTTTTTATAGAGGCTGCGTTCGCTGAACCAGACATCAAAGGTCACGCCCAGCCGCTCAAGGTCGGCCCTGATTTCACCGACCATCCTGTCCAGGCCGACCTGTCCCAGCTTCTCGAGGGCTTCCTTTTCGGGGAGGTTGAGGAATTCATCGCCTTGCTGGTCAACTATCTCCCTGGCCAGGTCAATCATGTACTGGCCGAAGTAGCCGTCTTCGGGCATTTCGGCTTCTTTATTCCGACATTGCCGGTAGCGGGCGTAAAGGGAGCGGTAAAAGGCGTCCATCTGGCTGCCGGCGTCATTGATGTAATATTCTTTTTCCACCCGGTAACCGGCGGCGGTGAGGGCGTTGGCCAGCGTACTTCCCAGAATGGCGCCGCGCCCGTGACCAACGTGCAGCGGTCCGGTGGGGTTCACGCTGACGAACTCTATCTGCACCCGGCGACCCTGACCGA
>Ga0209635_10002600_pt1 | contig 13891 bp, 22 predicted proteins | sample DeeMarSWOR230_32_FD_187463 | JGI IMG/M metagenome (GOLD analysis project Ga0209635, IMG submission 187463) | Marine sediment microbial communities from White Oak River estuary, North Carolina - WOR-2-30_32 (SPAdes) (version 2) | ecosystem: Environmental > Aquatic > Marine > Intertidal zone >... | reverse complement strand
TGCAGTTCTCCCTGGCGCAGGCCATAAAGAGAGGCCAGGACGGTGAAGGCAATTTCAGGTGGTTCAAAACCACCATCTTCTTTAGCAATGCTCACTATTTTCCCTATCTGCTCCATGGAAAGCGCTGGACGATTTATCTCACCTGCGCCAGGGCGCGGCAGATCCCTCTTGCCCAAATCCCAGGTTGGTCCGGGTAGAGAGATGGCCTTGAGGGCCTCAGCCACCGCCGAAGGCTTGTTAGGGTCAATATTTGCCAGTGTTTGGGTTCTTTCTGCCTCAAAGGCAGTCTTGGCAGCGTCAAAGGTGCGCTTGACCACTCCCAACGCATCCCTGATTGTTAACGGAGCTTTGCCTTCTTTCTCGAGTTGCGTCCGAAACTTATTTACCAGGATCTTATTCCACTCATGCAGCGGCCTGTCCCCGACAAACTTCAGCCATCTATTAACCCAAAAAAGTCGGGTCCTTAAGGTCTCCGGGGCACAGCGGGAGTGCTCGGAGATGAATTGCTCACGTATTGCTTCGTTGATCATCTGACTTGATGTATGTCTGTCATATTATGATTCATGTCTGTCATTTGCTATCCATTCTCCGAAGAATATCAGCTTCTTTTCTGCTTGGGCACCGTAATCTTGGCGTGTACGTTGTAGTAATCGCCCGATGCACTATCAGCAAGGCTGATATCTACCTTATAGTCGACTTTCCATATCTCATTTAATTTAGCTCTGAGAGCGGAGAGAAAATCTATCAGATTTCCTAATTCAGTGTCGTTCATCCTTTACCTCCTGTTTATCGAGTATTTTTTCGTATATCTCAAGCCACTTGCATTGCACTTCCGGCGCCCAAGAATCAGAGAACGCTGGAAATGCCGGCAGCCGGCCATTTATGCGGGACTTTATTCCTAAACTGGTGATTTGACCCCTTTGCTCATCCGACAGCCATTTACGCTCGAAATCAGTGAGTGCTGACTTGCCTATACCCCACTTGGCGCGAACAGCAGCACGCCCTAGGCTAAGAAGGTCTGCTACAATGGCATCCTTATTTTTCTCAAAGTATTTGTGCTTCTGAGCAGGTAGATGCCCGTAGTTACGTCCTCTACGGTCTTGGCGTTTTGGTTTTGTATTTTGCTGTCCCTCCTCACGCTGCCATCTCTGTAACACGTGGAAGAGTGATGCACCATTTACCTTCCATTTTTTAGCGGTAGCATGGGCACCTATGGACTCAACATCGGCTAGTATGGCTGTCTTATTCTTTTCATAGAACTGATGCCTCTCGAGTAAGTAGTCTCTTTTTTCTGGCTTGCCGTGTGTGGTGCCGCACGCCCAGCAATGTATATCACCCTCTGGGTCCAGCTCGAGAGTCTGGGTGCCGCATTTAGGGCATTTATCAGAAAGAGTTAAAGTCGTTGTTTCCATTTTATTCTCAAAGGATGTCAGCTATCTTTCTCACACAATTCCCGCAGATGAGGAAATGCCGCAAAGAATAAGTTGTCTCCGCCTTCTATTTGCTCATTGTGGGCCTGTATATCAATCTCCTTGGGCTTGGTATGTATCTCCTTCTTCACATTCCTTATCAGCTATCATATTGAGCATCCCAGCCTCGCTTTGCTACTTCGGCCAGAGCTGGCGTTTTAGCGACTTGTTTCTGAATCACCTCCGCGAAATGCCTAGCTATACCCATAACTCCATTCGTAGCCCCATAGTTTCATAGCGTTTCCAATCAGCAGCACTCATATCAGAAAGTGAAGGGACATAATCCGCTTTAGTTCGCCAGCGCCAGCCACAGGTCAAACACATGATTTCTGAATAGTCAGACCGCGTATAATGGTAGCCATTGAAGGCTGAATGATTGCACATTCTTTGTGAAACCTTGACATTGATAGACCTGCACTTTGGGCATCGCCCACTCCGATTATTCATTCCCATTTATCACCTCACATTCTGATAGGAATATCGGGTTCAAAGAATCCGAGCTTGCCTTTGCATGGTATCGGCTTGTCATAAAGAGCAGGATTGGCGAGCAAAAGACCGTACATGCCGATTTCATGCCAGGGTGAGTAATTAGGATTTTCTTCACCATGGCGATACAAACAGCCGACAATATCAACCTCGCCGATGATGGCGCCGGTCGTCAACATTCCTGGCACTGGTGCTCCATTGAGCATAAATTCTTCAGTAAGGGATTTAGGTATTCTGTTGGCAATCCATTCCAAAGCCTTTTTATCAATGGTCTTTCCTGTGTGGACATAAATACGCCTCGGCGTGGCTGGATAATTCATAAGAGGTGGCATGTGGATCCACCAGTTGCGGTTCTCTACGTCCTTATAGCCAGCACAGATTAACCATGCCCAGGGTTGCTTAATGCTTAATGCCTTCATAAACACCTCTCCTTGCTAAGCAGTTGACTACATACCTGCAGCACCTCGACATAGCTTGGCGGATATTCTTGCTCAAATATGTGCAGTATACTACCCCACCTGTCATAGATGACATAGGGGTCGCGGCTATCCCCCCGGCTAGGCGGCACCAGGGCAACTAATCGCCATCCAGTAAAAGCCCAAGGGGGCAATTCAGTGAGGCACTTCCTTTCCTGGAAATCCCCCATGCCAAATGGTCTTTCAATATACTTTTCTCCTACTGGTAAGTCATAAAATCCTCTGTCCATTAGTCCCTCCTCTCTTAATTATCTTTCCAGCCTGGTCTTTTATCGCCTTTATGCTTCCACTCCGGATTAACCACATGCTCTAACCCCCCGGTGTGATCCTTGGGTATGAATGGAGCTAAGACGGCCCGTTCCCGAATTTCGGAAAGGGTCAATTCGAATCGCATGATAGGGCAATGGGAACCATGGAGCTTCTGAAGATACGTTATCCCCCCCTTGCGACTTCGCTCTGATAGGTAAAATGCCATCTCCCAGTGTGGCTTCTCTAGCGGGCCCATCGTATACAAAAGCCCATATACCTTGCCATCATCACCAAAGCCAATTCCCAGACTCATTTGCTATCCTTAGTCTTTCTCTACTGGTCGAAGAAGCAAATAAAGGCCCACGACCCAAATAACTGCTCCCATGAGCGGCACAAAAAGGGGAAGGCTAGTAGCTGACCCCACAATCACCAATATGCTTCCTATCGCAAAAACACACCATTTCAATCTTAATTTATTCATTGCCTCTCACTTGCTATCTTCGTCTCCCTTCTCATTACTCGGTGGACAGAGGTGACAGCAGCAGAGACCACAACATATGCAATCGCACAAACACACGTTGATTAAATGACTGCCATCACCCCTGGTTCAATTATTGCATTAAATACTTTTTGGTGTCAAGTTTTTAGCTATGGGGGTATTGACATAATTTTGGGGGTATGATAGACTAGTCTATCATTAAAATGATAGAGCATCCGGCATGGCAAAAATAAAGATAGAAGTCGACATCGAGGATGCCTACGAGGTAAAGGAAGCTGCTCTAGCTCTCGGTGTAGGAGAGGCAACTATTTGGCGATGGATCAGAGAAAACACGTTGCACGCTGTTAAGCTCCAAGGTAGAACCCTCATCACAAAAAAAGAGGTCGATGCTATAAAAGCAGCGAGAGCCCCGGGGTACAGGGACTCTCTAGTCAGGGAGGTGATGGATAAATGAAGTACAGATACCTAATTATAACCCCATCACCTCCCTCTGTCAAGAGTAGGAGGTAAACTATGGCTCAGGAACAAAAATGTGGTTTTGGCTATGCCTAAAAAGATTGATATGCCATTCTTGCCAGAGTCTAAGGAATCAATGCTTTCTGGCAAAAAGAGAGCTTCCACTCGAACAAGGCGCTACGGCTATCCTGGAGACTGGTTCCAGCGGTTTGGCAGGACATTTGTCTTGACAAGTATCCTGCGCACATTCCTTGACATTGTGGTCCACGACCGCTATTTAGAAGAGGGGTTCAGCTCCCCCGATGCTTTTATAGAGTGCTGGGATAGGCTGCACCCACGTGTCCCTTATGCGGAGAGACCAACTAGAGTAGTTTATTACCATCGTTTTTCCTCCACTCGTAGCAAATATCATCAAGGACGTAAATCTGCCAAATTCAACAGGACTGATCTGTCCCCGATTCAGGTACAAGAAAGGTCCAGGCGCAAAAAGCAGGGGGTAAAGGCTCGCGGTATGCCGAATCCTCCGGGCACACGTCCACGACAATTTACCGCCACCGGTGAGCCTGTCTTCAAACCCGCGGGATCAGCTCCTATCACCGTGGAGCAGTTGGGATTACCTGGATTACTGCCTGTTTTGACACCCCGACAAAGGCGCCAATTTGGAAAGAAGCAGAAATAGGTAAGGAGGTATAGAAGCATGACAATAAATTCAGAAAACCTGGTATCCATGATACACCGGACCCACGACATGTTGAGACGTCGCGAGGACAAAATCTTTGGGGAACACGGGCTTACCACCGAGCAGTACGAAGTGCTTACGGCTATAAAATACCTCGATAATCCTGTGAGGATAACCGATGTAGCCCTGCGGTTAGTTCGGAGCACGAACAGCGTCAGCATGATAGTGGATCGCATGGTCAGAGCCGGTTTGCTCAATAGGGTACGCGATGAAGATGACCGTAGGACAGTGCATGTAAGCATCACCAGCAAGGCTGAGGCCCTCCTCAACCCGGCAATTGTAGCAGGCCATGAGTTTATCCAGAAAACCCTGTCGCAACTGTCGGACGAGGACAAGCAGATCCTTCTCAAGGTACTCGGAGAAATCGCTCAAGCGACAAAGGAGAAAGAGACCACGAGTGTCAAAAAAGCAGCCACGGTATAGAAAATACGCACTATATCATAAGCTGAGGAAGTGGACCGTTCCGCTCCACTGGGCTTTTGGCTTTTATTGTGCCTGGCTAGCCTTGCAGTTCTTTCCGGCAGGGATAGTCGTACTTCTAATATTTGCCGGCTGGGAGTGGTGGAATGATTGGGCTGAACGAACCAGGTGGGGTTACCTGGATTGGCACGAGTCCTTTATCCCCTTCTGTATTGGGTTTGGCGTGATTTCGATACTTAATTATATTGGGATAGTAACTATAAGGTGGTGGATATGCTAATAGTATTCTTCATGGCTTGGTGTTGTTGCTGGGCTAGACTCGCTGAGGGAATATGCGGAATTTTAACTTTTGGGGTTTTTACACCTACTTGGGCGATTGCGGTGGCCAAGTTCTTCACTGCTAGGCTGGAGAAGAAGGTGCAGAATGGCAATTGATCCAGGAAAGGCAATAGAGGCGTCTAAACAACCATCACCTGGGCTGCCAAGGGTATCCCTTGAAGTTAGTCCACAGTCCATCCAGGAAACAGTGCAAAGCATTGCTTTGCTTCAGGATATGGTAAAGAATGTCCTTGTCCGGGGTATAGACTACGGCCATATACCGGGCACACCCCAGGACTCGCTCTGGGATCCAGGCGCATCTCGAATCATCGGCAGTTTCCACTGTTATTGCGGGCAGAGGCGTATTATCAAGCTAGAGGACAATGCGGAGAAAATTGTCGTCTGTGTTGAAGTGCCAATTATCTCACGGAGTTTACAGGTAGAAGTGGGCTCGGGTATTGGTGCTGCGTCTACCTTAGAAACCAAATACAAGTATCGCTGGGTATCCAAACCCCAAGAGTGGGGCTATAACGAAGAAGCCGTAAAGACCCTCAAGACAAAAAAAGGAAAGGAAGAGGGCAGGGACGTCATGCTCTATCGTATTCCTAACCCGGAGCACTCTGAACTGCTTAATACCATATTAAAGATGGCCTCAAAAAGAGCTGAGGTTGATGCCGCTGAAAGTTTACCCGGAGTATCATCAGTACTCAGGCAAATATTCTCTGAGTCAAAGAAAACGCAGGACTATCCCGGACCGCGCTGGCAACGCTTCTGGGGTGAAGTGACAAAGCTTGGTTATACTAGAGATGAAGTGCACACCAAATTCAGAGTGGCGAGTATGCACGACTGGCTTCGTCAAGGTCATTCCCTGGATGAAGCACTGGATATCTTAAGGCGTAACCCGGCGCAATCAGATGAGGAGCCTGGGGTAGACCTCCCCTGGAAGGAAGGCACTAAGCTCCAGCCAAATCCAGACCGAGATCCTGAATCACTTAAGGATACAAATGCTCTTCTCGAGGCCTGCTATGCGGATTTTGGGTTACAGCCGGCCGATGTTGCTAGAGAACTAGGGTATGGTTCAACGCGGGAGATAACCATGGCGCCGGCTGATTGCTACCGAGAGATAGCAGCGGTGAGGAGGTCAAAGGAGTAACTATGGAAGCTGATCATGAAATTAAAGAGGTAGCACTTAAGGACCACCCGTTCCTGCTTGGTCTTACAAGCAAAGGAATGGTCTACGAGGGTTATGGTCCTGACACCGTTATCAAGGTAGCAGCTATCCGGGGCGATTATGGGGTATCGTTCCCTTTTGGTTGGTAAGGACAAATGATAGTTAGTATTGGGATGCTACAAAAACTAAGAGCACTGAAGGTCATGGCTCATGCTGAGTCTTGTACTGATGGTGAACGAGCTAATGCTCAGAAGATGCTTACCCGATTGCTCAGAAAGTACAACATTAGCGAGGCTGAGATTGAACGTAGCGAAGTGTACTGGTTACCTTTTTCGGTTAAATCGGAATATGAGTTGACTCTACTGGGGCAGCTCGTTGCCTATGTGCGCCAAGACTCAACCGAGCATTTTGTTTTCAAAAGGCATAAGAGATATAACGGCAGAGTGTACGCCGAAGTCACTAATGACGAATACACCGAGCTTAGTAGATTACTGCGGATTCACACAAAGGCATTGGGCAAAGAGCTTGAATACTCGGTACAAGCCTATGTTCAACGCAATAAATTATTCGGCCCTGGTAAAAGCAAAGGCATCAGTGAAATGACGTCGGCTGAGATTGCCAAAGTAGAAGCTATACTCCAAAGGGCAAGTATTATGACCAAGACGAAAGTTACTGAGAATAGAAGAGAGAGGTTATTAACGTGCAAGACTTAGATGAGCTGTACCAACCAAAAGGGAACGATACCGATTATGGAGACTGGACGGCGTACTTTTCGACACCTTTCACATTTGGAGATGTACTTAATTGTGGTAACAAAATGCCTCAGCAGGTTGCGGAAGAATTGTTTCCCGAGTGGGCCAAGAAGGGATTGAATTGGAGGGCGTAGGAAAAGTTGAAGCAAAAGCAACCACCGGACATAAGAGAGTCATTCATAAAAGCAAGGATAGAGCCGCTCTGTGGGTGGCCATGGCTCAATGATAACTGGGGCAAGGTATATCCGGAGCAAGGCATAGAAATATTCCATGACGGGAAGATTATCTTATCTTTGCCGGCGGAGCCAGCCAGACGAGGGCATACCAGGGCGGCGATGTGGCTGGGAAAGCAGCTAACAAAAATGTTGATAAAATGTTGATAAAATGTTGATAAATTATTGATAACTTACGATGAAGCTGGTCCAAAATGTTGATAACTTACGATAGCCAAATAGGCGGTGCTTATTACCACTATATCTATATATATACCCTTACCTTAATAGTATATTTTTTAAGGTTACTATTAAGGGGAGGAGGGGTTAATACCAGCAAAAAAGTTTTTTGGGTATCGTTCTGTTTTGGGGTATGGCAGTAGGATGAACAAATTAGATGCCGAAAAGGGGTTGGCTCGAATTGAGTTGGAGGCTCTACATTCTCCCTATGCGCTAAGTATAACTTGGATGGGGATTGAAGTGAAATTCCTGAGATGTGCGAAACGAGGTGGTGGCAACATAAAGAAAGGCAAGGCTTGGGGAAAGCTAAGCTATACAAATTATTCAATGGATATGCCAATAAACCGAGCTCAGGCGATTGAATGGATAACTTTACCCACCAATGTGAAAGATGCAAAGCGAGTAATGCTTCACAAGAAACTCTGTGCTATCTGCGGAGTAGAGGGCAAGGATGATGAACGTGGCTGGGGATGGTTGAGATATATTGAACACAGGATGGAGATTTGCCCTGACTGTACAAAGGAGATTTATGAGGAATCAGAACAACCATGGAGAGATAATTGAAGTGTATACCCCAAAACAGAACGATACCGTTTTTTGACACTGGAATAGGAAATATGATAGCTAAGAAGAGTTTGGGTGGCCGATTGACTCCGAGGGAGCACACCGTATTACAGTTGCTCTTCAAAGGTTGCACTAACCAGGACATTGGAGATACTTTGAACGTCACCTACGGAACAGTTAAAAACGAGGTGAGCAGTATCTTGCAGAAGCTCGGCGCCAGGCATCGGACTGAGGCAGTGGCCTTTGCCATCAGAGAGCTAAAGAGGGAAAGGGTCGAATTGATACGCAAAATAATACAGGTGTGCGCTTTCTGCCCTCACTTCAAGGGGCTGGGATGGTACTCGTTCTGCAACCGTAAGGAGAGCCGCTGCCGCAACAAAAAGGTACAGAACTGGCTGAAGGAACTGGCAGCGTTGGAAAAAATACTAGAACAGGAGGTGAACTAGATGAAAAGCAGCGCAAAAACAGGACAGGAAAGCCCACTCTTGACGGGAGGTAACGTCGAACTAATTGACCTGGAACTAATTCAAGACAATCCCTATCAGCCGCGGATTGTCTACCACAGGCAGGATATCAATGACCTAGCAGCATCGATTCAGATTCACGGTCTGCTCCAGGTACCCCCGGCCCGGCGAAAGAATGGTGGGGTCCAGCTGGGCTTTGGCCATTTGAGGAAGAGGGCCTTTCTTAAGCTGGCCAAGCAAGATCCTGCTACCTGGGGAAAGATGCCTCTGGATATCCGGGATCTCACTGATGAGCAGATGGCTATGTTCGCCCTCGAGGAGAATCTTAAGCGGCGTGATATTACACCGATAGAGGTGGCGCGGGCTGTGGATAATTACCTGACCCAATTTTCTGAAAAAACTGAGGTGGAAATAGCCAGGCAGCTCAGTATGACCCAGGGCAATATTTCCAACATGAGGCGGGTCATCAAACTGCCGGCGAAGATCCTGGAGAAGGTTGACCAGGGGCGGATATCCTTCACTCAGGCCAGGGAACTCATCATCCTAGAGAAGCTCGAGAATGAGGAGTTGATGCTGGCGGCTATCCGCGGCATCCGTAGCGAGGGCAGGCCCTACGGGCACGCCAATACCGTTGAGGGGATGCAGGCGGCTGTCCACGATGTGATATCTAACCACTGTCGGCCACTTGATAAAGACTACAAAGGCTACCGGTGGGATCTGATATTCGATACCCGGGCTGCCGGCTGCCTGCAGTGTGAAAAGATGGTACGCACCCACCCGACCAAGAGTGCCACCGCCCACTATTGCCTAGACGATAAGTGCTGGGATCGCCACCAGGAAGAACAGAGGGAGAAGGCCTCCGCTGAGGCTAAAGCCAGAATGCAAGCCGATATCATAGAGCGGGCAGCCCGTGAGATAGCCCACAGTGAAGAGGCATCAGTTGAGCGAATTATCAGTGTAGACGAAGAGAAATTCGCCGAGATAAGCGCCAGTTATTCCGCAAAACGGATCAGCGAGGGGAAGCCGCTGAGAAAGCCGTTCAAACGGGAGGAGAAACTTTATATTGCCATTAGCGGCATTTCCATGCCTGGCGAGGAGAAAGCAGAAGCCTATCAGTTGGTGCCCAGAGCTGAATTTACTGGCGAGATCAGAACCTATGCTGTGCCAAAGGGCAGGGGGCATGAGGAGTATTATGATTCCTTACGGAATGACCCTATGGGGTTCTACCATGGTATGCTGGTGAAGCGCGGTAAGGAGGAATGTATCCTTGTTGGTCCGCCAATCAACTTCGTCTGGCACCTTTGCAAGAAGGATATTTCTCAAGAAATACCGGCCAGTTGCCAAGACTGCTTTAAACTCGAAGAATGCCTCGGCTCACCAGTCTGGCAAAACTATAAGGGTAACCCAGCTTGTCCCAATAGAGAGACCACAACCAGCGCCGAGGAGGCAACGGCCATCCCTGAAGATATCCTCTCCCTGGCCAGAGAGAAGGCCGGCACCCGAGCTGAGGTTCTGGATCTCAAGGATATCGGTGCTGGCTATTTTCAGGAGGTGGGGCAGGGCTACGCTCTCCTCGATGGTTCTGGCCGCGCCCTAGAGCACGTTATAGACCCTAAAGAGTGCCTGGAACGTTGCACCAAAGGGTTTCATTACGCCTTCGATAGTCGCCGAGATAACCCGAGAACGCAGTATGTCTGCTCCGACCCGAAATGTTTGGCAAAGATGAAGGTAGCATTTACCCGGGCCAAGAATGCTGAGGGGCAGGGTCTCAAGAATGCCGAAAGGAAGGCGGTAAAAGAGGCAATCGCTCAAACTACCACCCTGGATCGCCCTAGACTCAAACTAATTCTCCTGGCACAGATGGTCGGGGGCCACACCACTAGAAATTACTATGGTCCGACGGAAGGGAAAAAGCCTGAAACTTGGCTCTGGGAGAAGTTGTCAGCAGGTACCCCGGCGATTGAGCGGAAGCGTGAGGACTTGTTCAAACGTATTGATAAGCTCTCCGATGAGGAGTTGGCCAAGCTCATAGTGGAGTTCATGTTCTATTATCTCACCGATAAGGGAGATATCGGAAGCTATGAAATCAAGACCGCCGGGGCCCTCAGGTGGATGGGGGTAGAGGTCAAAATTAACGAAACTGCGCAGGTGAAGGAAGAAGCTGGCAAGACGGAGCATGAACAGATTCAGGATTCTCTTCCATGCAAGGACTGCCAAAACGCCCCCACCTGCGATCGCTCTCACTTTTATACAGATGGCGAGGGTGGTTATGTTTGCGACAATAAAGTAAATGTCGACGCTCAAGAGGTGCCAGGTGCAGTGTAGAATTTGTGGCTGTACTGACGATAACCCTTGTGTGACAGCAGAGGGAACATGTCATTGGACAATGACCGGGTTATGCAGCGAATGCGTTGTCGATATACCACCCGGTGAACACTATTTACCTGACTTCAAAGGACATCTTCTAATCTCAAAGAGGTGCAGAAACTGCGCTAAACTCGCAGAGGATAAAGAAGCTGAGCAAATGGGCTTCAAGAATTATTGGCGCTGCACTGAAGGTAGATTTGATTCAAAGATGCCCGGTGGATCCCCGGCGTGCTATGCGTGGAGTGGCATTTGCAGGCCAAACAAAGCGGTGGCTGCGGCGCAGCGGAAATGTCCATGCTTTGAAGTTCATCCTAAATGGAGGCGCCATGAGGATTAAGTTTTATTATTTCTGGTCGGCTCCCTGGAGAGAATGTGAGCTGTGTTTTCTCGGACCAGCCGTGCTCAATGAAGGAGACGGAATCAGGCTAGGGCTCGGGTTATTATTCATCGAGGTTGGTATTAAATTGAAAAGGGGACGAAGAAATGAGTCCAATCGCTAATTACACGACGACAGTAACAGCCAAGAAATCAATTAAAGAGATTGAGGATATGTTAGTGGCCCATGGTGCCAGGCAGATTTTGATGGATTATGACCACCAGGGAAAGCCTGTAGGTTTGGCATTTATTGTGGCCACGGCCTTTGGTGTAATGCCATTCAGGATTCCGGCGAATATCGGCAAGGTGAAAGCAGTATTAACCAAGCAGCGAGTCAGAGTAGAGGTCAGCGAAGAACTAGCGGCCCGGGTTGCTTGGCGCATCCTCAAGGACTGGGTGCGAGCCCAGATGGCGATACTGGAGGCCGAGATGGTTTCCATAGACCAGGTATTCCTGCCGTATATGCAGATGGCTGAGGGGGGCAAGACACTTTACGAAGTTATGGTAGGCTATCGCTTTCAGCTCCCGGGTGGGAGAGGATAGCAGCTAGAAAGGAGGGAACCATGAGTTACTGGAAATGGTTAAAAGGAGCGGTTTCCTGGGGAAGCATAAAGGACACGCTTAAGCGTCCCTATGCGGAGTATACTTGCGGTCTTATCGCGGGTTGCGCTTTCCTCGGGTCCGGGCTTGCTTTGGGAACAGGCTATAATCGCCTTTACTTCGTACTATTTCTCGGAATTATTCCCAGCATCCTGATAGCGCTCCATGGCTACTACAGGGCGGAAATGAGACGGAGAGGGCGCCCCGAGGCACAAAAAAGGAGGTCTTAATGGAAGAGTTTGAATGTCAATACCATGGAATGAAGTTAACACCAACCGAACTGGAAATTGAGTACGTAGAGAATGCTCCCTTTGTGCCGCCATATCAATGGCTCAAAATTGAGAAGGAAGGCGAGGGTACACTGGCGCCTAGATGGCATTGTGTTACGGATGTCCCTTGGCTTAACTTAAATAAGAAGTCCGGAACCGTTCCAGACTCCATTAGGGTCAATGTGCAACATAAGATCGTAAAGGACATGGCAGTCGGCAAATATGAAGGTCACATAACATTCAACTCGGACTCGGCACCTAACACTCCTATAACGGTCACAGTCACATTGAATATCATACAAAAGCCTGAGCCGGTCCCACCACTCAAAATAACAACCACTTCTCTACCGGATGGTGTGCAGGGTCAACCTTATCAGTGTCTACTGGAAGCTGAGGGCGGAAAGCCACCGTACAATTGGATAGAAAGAGGTTTGCCGACTGACCTTGCAATCAACGCTAAAACAGGCGAGGTAAGGGGCGTACCTTATGTTAAGGGAACTAACGCTATTCTGATACGTGTCCAGGACACCGATGGCGCCATAGCCTCACAGGGCTACACACTTGATATCGCTGAGCAGCCATTGACCCTAACAATTACTTCCCCTATCGGAGGCGAGGTTTGGTTCATAGGCGACACCTATGAAATAACCTGGCAGACTAATGATGGCCATGATGCCACAGTGGACATTTTATTACTGTCGGACCAAGCTACCTACACGATCGCAACCAGTGTGCCGGCAACTTCGTTGAAGTACTCCTGGACTATAAGCGAGGGAGCCAGCGACAATAATGTGATAACGTTGGTATCTTCTACTGCGACTTCACAGAGTGGTAACTTTGCGATCAGAGAGGGGGGTGGCTGTCTCATCCCCTGGCCAGTGAACAAGATATTTGATTCCTTAGTTAGAAAGCGCATTTCCCGCCGTTTTGACAAGCCTGGCACCCGTCGGTACAGAAGTGGCTCGAGAAGTTAGCCGCGCGGCGAATCGAGGCAAATGATGAGCATGTCGGCAGGAAGTTGTAAAGCAGAGGAAGGGGTGCTGGGGACAAGCTTGACAAGGCCCTGTCCCAACCCAGCCCTCCCTGGTGAGGATTATTGCCCATTGCACCTCGTGCTAGTTAAGCGTTTGGAGGAACGACACAGAAGGTGGTATCAGTACTGGGAGGCATACCTTGAACGGTTGAATGGTGAGGACTCGCACGGTGATAGGCTGGACAAAAAATGAGAAACTTAGCGAAACCTAAAGATTTCATGGTCAGAGCCTACTTGGAGCCAAGATTTGCGGAGATCAAGGCAACGGCTCGAGAAGAGGTTATCGAGCATTTCTGTCGGCCGCGCTGCGGAAATGCGCCCACTGAGGGATTTTGTTTCATTGGCCAGGCTGTCTTTGAGAGTGTGCTTGGTGAGCTGATGTATAGAAAAAGCAGTCTTCAATAGGGGTGCTGAGATCATTTTTACAATATGTGTAAAGATGTAAAAGTTGGGACAATAAAAAAGCCGACTCCAAAGCTGTGCAAAGCTAAGGGTCGGCTACTTTACTATAAACCACGCTCTGAGAGGCTCAGGAAAGGGGTTGTTTCGTGTTTTGCGACTTAGGATACGCAATCCCCCGTTTAGGTTGCCCCTTTTGGGCTTGGACAGGGCAAAAAAGGGGAGGCGGGGTGGTTTCCGTCTCCCCGGTAGCACTATTCAATTTTTGTTAGCAGCCAGACAATCTGCTGGATATCTACATTCCTGCCGAGCAGTTCTCCGGAGTGCTTGACG
>Ga0209635_10002598_pt1 | contig 13900 bp, 11 predicted proteins | sample DeeMarSWOR230_32_FD_187463 | JGI IMG/M metagenome (GOLD analysis project Ga0209635, IMG submission 187463) | Marine sediment microbial communities from White Oak River estuary, North Carolina - WOR-2-30_32 (SPAdes) (version 2) | ecosystem: Environmental > Aquatic > Marine > Intertidal zone >... | reverse complement strand
ATCCACAAGAATTGTAAAGACCATCTTTCTCAGCATTCTTTTGAGAGGTTTTCATCATTTAAGTAGGTTTGGATATTCAGACTTTCTGTTGCTACTGGCTGTAACCTTCTGATTTTCATTAATCACAGGAAATGTTTCAACAACAAGGAAAATTATATATAGATTTCTTTCTTTTATTTTCTCCAATGGAAAACCTTTTAAATCATCGAGGCGAAAACGGTGCAAAGATTTTGCATCGAGAGGTATGGCGAGTTCTTGTATGCCCTTACCTTCACGAGAAAAGAAAAAGGAGGTGAAAAAATGTTTGCGAAGTTGATCTCAGGTGGTATAAACAACATAGCTGCTTCTATCCACTGTACATATGGAAATGCTCCCAGGGGAAAGTGTGCAGTTGGCATGTTTCCCAGATCAGGAGTCTGTATAGCTGGCGCACTTGGCATTGATATCTGAATTCCATAGTTGCTCCATTTTAGTGGAAAGTAAGTGTACCTTGAGTCTCAATTGATAGGTTATTCCCTTTCTGTTGTATCGCGGATTCACCTTCATATGAAATCGGGGATCCAGAAAAAAGAAAAACAAAAAGTAAACCTTTATAAATGCAAGTCTAATTTACTTTAGGAGGTATTTTTATGACAGAAAAACTAACCAAGGAAGAACTGATCAAGAAAGCTATGAAGCCAAATGAAGATGCGCTGAAGCTCCATCCCTTTTACAGAGGAAAAATTGAGGTTGCACCCAAAGCATGTGTGCGTTCCTTTGATGATTTTGCCATTTGGTATACACCAGGGGTAGCAGCTCCCTGCAAAGAAATAGAGAAAAATAAAGAGTTAGTGTTCGAGTACACTAATAAATGGAATGCAGTGGCTGTGGTATCAGACGGGACCAGAGTCCTAGGGCTGGGAAATATTGGACCAGAAGCAGCCATGCCGGTCATGGAAGGAAAAGCTCTCCTTTTCAAGTACCTGGGAGGTGTGGATGCCTACCCCATCTGTTTGGATACCAGAGACCCTGATGAGTTAATTAAGACTGTTAAATTATTGAAGCCCACCTTTGGTGGTATTAACCTGGAGGACATTGAAAAACCCAAGTGTTTCTACATTCTGGACACCCTCCGTGCTGACAAAGAAATTGATATTCCAGTGTGGCACGATGACCAGCAGGGAACAGCCACCATCGTGGTAGCAGGAGCCATCAATGCCCTGAAAATAGTTGGAAAGAAAATGAAGGATGCTGCAATATCTATGGTGGGAGCAGGTGCAGCCAACATTGCTATCTCCAGGGTGCTAATTGCTGCAGGAGCGTCCAAAAAGAATATCATTATGTGCGATTCCAAAGGCATCTTAAATGCCCAGAGAAAAGACCTGGAAGCAGAAAAGGAGTACAATCCTTTAAAATGGGACATGGCAGTCAATTCAAATGCAGAACAGCGGTCAGGTGGTATCAAAGACGCTTTAATAGACACTGATATCTGCATTGCAGCTTCCAGACCGGGTCCAGGCGTTATAAAACCTGACGAGGTGAGCGGCATGGCTGACAAAGCCATTATGTTTGCCACTGCCAATCCAGTACCTGAAATCTGGCCCTGGGAAGCAAAGGAAGCAGGGGCATACATTGTTGCCACTGGACGATCAGACTTCCCCAACCAGATCAACAACTCACTGGGATTCCCTGGTATTTTCAGAGGGACCCTGGACGTGATGGCCAAGACAATCACTGATGAGATGTGTATTGCAGCTGCTTTGGAACTGGCCCAGACAGCAGAGGATAATGGCATCCATGAAGAGTACATTGTACCCACCATGGACGAGTGGGAAGTCTTCCCCAGAGAAGCAGTTGCAGTCGGATTAAAAGCTATAGAGCAGGGAATCGCCAGAAGAAAAGCGTCCAGACAAACCTTGATGGAAGAAGCAATGGAAATTATCCGGAAAGCCAGAGAAGAAACGCAGTGTCTCATGAAAGAAGGGTTCATTGCAGAAGCTCCAGAATAATCCTTCTCTTTTTTTATTGGCCTTCATTAGGTTAAAAGGGTATTCATTCGCTTTTCTCTATTTTATCTTCCATGTTCTCCTTTATGGTTTTTACCTCTTTTACTAATGCGTCAAAGAAGGGCGGTTCTCCTTCCATATCTGCTTCTATGATTCTACTGTCATAGGATAGATGACCTAGCACATCCATAGCAGCTGTTTTTTCTATGAATTCTCTTTCTTTTTCATTTTTCACCTTGTTCCCTACCACAAAGATGTTTCGAATGTGTAAATCCTGTGCCAGCTTCGAGATACGGTTGGCAGTTTCCACACTCCTTTTTCCCGGTTCCACCACAATGAGCATGGCATCCACTGCTTTGGCTGTTCCTCTTCCTAAATGCTCTACTCCTGCTTCCATATCAGCAATGACCACATCTTTTTCTGTTAACAACACATGAGTAAGTAATGCCTTCACCATCACATTGGCTGGACAGGCACATCCACTTTCCCCTGTTTCAATAGTACCCATGACCAGCAATTTGATGTTCTCATGTTCTACAGCAAATTTGTCAGCAATATCATCCACCCGGGGATTCAGTTTAAAGACAGCTCCAAATCCTCCCAATTTGGTTTTTGTTCTCTCTTCTATTAATTCCTTTTGCTCTGTCAAGGGAGTTATATTTTGCTGGGGAAATCCCAGAACAGTAGCTAAATTGGGGTTTGAATCAGCATCAATAACCAAAACATTTCGGCCTTCATCTCTGTACAGCACAGAGAGTACTGCTGATAACGTCGTTTTACCCACTCCGCCTTTTCCAGCAACAGCAATTTTCATTGTCATTTAGATGGTAAGCAACTTTTAAGTGTTTTGTGGGTAGTGATTACAGATTGTATCCTGCAAGTGATAGATTATTGATGACCCTTCATGTGCAGACCGTAGGTCTGTACTTCCAGATCAATGAGGGTGCTGTAAAAGTATACAAGGATGTGTTAACAGAGACATCTCCACAGCAAACTATAGTAAATCCCACCAGCCGGTGCCCAGCAATTCACAGAAATCTAACAGCTTGGTAAAGGAAATTCTAGCACACAATGTAATGATTTTCTTGTGCAAATATTCAGTGGATAAACCTTGGACAGTGACAGACTTCTATACATATATAAGTGACAACGCTATGTAACCTGTAAGGAGGAATGCTTCACCAACAACTGAATCTGTCAATCACTGGTAATCTGCAGAGGTAATCCACAAAATTAATCTCCACCAAATGAAAAGAGGATACCATGATAGTCATCCATGCAATCTGGGACAGCCTTGCTTCAGATTTTCATGTCTGGGCAGAATCCAGTAAGGTAAAAAAACTACGCAGAGCGAAATCTGAGAGAATACATCCCTTTGCACTCCCTTCTCTCTCATTAAGAAAGCTATTCAGCAGTTCTCCACATTTTGAAAAGACCAATTTCGGAAGCTTAACAGTTCTGTTACCATCCACATCTGAAACTCCACTCCCCTCATCAATCCTTCTGGCGACCAATGACGAATATGAAGAAGCTATTCTAGCCTCCTGGGTTATTCCTACTATTATGCTTGATCCTTTTGCAGCGTTCAGTTTTCTCCTGTCACTGCCCTGTCAACCTCCTCAGGTGGTGCTTGGTGATTCGCTACGGTTCTGGGTAGAGGCAGCAAAATTCTCCCTCGAGTTACTCACCAGACAATGTTTCATACCCACAGTGCAGATGGAGGATGGCACATGTCGAGCATTTTGGGAAGGTTATATCACAGAAGAAGATACTGAAAGGGTGCACACATTGTCCCAGGCGATGCCTCCTGTCTGCCAGGCGTTCACCTCTGATCCTGTCCTCCCTGAAGATGTACTCCTGCATTTTATCAACCAGACTGTGGATGCTTTCATACGAACCCATGTGTCCTTGAAAAAGATTCTTCCTCCCCGCCGCGGCCGTCCCCCCAAGACAATTCCTCTACCAGAACAGTGGTTGAGAGCACTTTCAACAAGCAATTCAGTCATGGCAGCGTCTGATACCACCCTGACCAGATTTTCCTCTAAGGTGACAGCATGGATCCGCCAGGTTAAACCAGATTCATCCCCTCTCCGGCTGTGTTTCAAACTGGACCCACCAGATAATGGATCAGATAATGGACCAAATGGTGGAACCCAGTGGACGCTCACTTACTATCTCCAGGCCAAAGATGATAGGAGTTTGTTAATTCCTGCCCACAAGATCTGGAGGACCCACTCAGAGGTCATCACCCTGTTGAACCGGAAATTCGAGAATCCCCAGGAAAGAATGCTAACAGACTTAGGAAACGCATCTCGCCTCTATCCCCGAATTGAAGAAAGTCTAAAGACAGCACACCCCGCCCATACAGAATTGACTACTGATCAAGCGTACACATTTCTGCGCCAGAGTGCTCCACTTTTGACCCAGAGTGGATTTGGTGTCCTGCTTCCCCCCTGGTGGCAGACCTCACACGCACGGGTAGGAGTGAAATTAAAGGTGAAACAGCCGCCCAACATAAAAGGGCAGGGATTATTAGGTATTAATGGCATTCTAAAATATGAGTGGAAGATAGCGGTAGGCGATGACACATTATCTCTGGACGAGTTCAGAAAATTAGCTGATTTGAAAGTTCCTCTGGTAAAAATACGCGGCCAGTGGGTGGAATTTAAGCCTCAAGATATTGAAAAAGCTCTCACCTTTTTTGAAAAATCCTGTGGTGAAGAAATCGCACTGGGGGAAGCGCTGCGCATGGGGTTAGGACAACAGCAGTCTGAAGTGGGGCTGCCTGTTTTAGGCATCGAAGGTGAAGGTAGCATCAAAGAGGTTCTCGATAATCTCCTGGACAGCAAAATGACAATGCTGGAACCACCAGACTCTTTTCAGGGCACCCTTCGCCCGTATCAGGTGCGAGGGTTATCCTGGCTGGTTTTCCTAAATCAACTCGGACTGGGTGCCTGTCTGGCTGATGATATGGGACTGGGCAAAACTATTCAGGTTATTGCAGTACTGCTTCACGAGCGAAAAACCAGAACTCCTGGCCCCACCCTCGTGGTGTGCCCCATGTCTGTCGTAGGCAACTGGTACAAAGAAGTAGAACGGTTCGCCCCTTGTCTGCAGGTCATGATCCACCACGGTGAAAACAGGGTGAAAGAGTCCTTTGCAGAAGAAGTTTCACCATATGATGTGGTTATCACCACCTACGCTCTGGCCCACCGTGATCTAGAATATCTGTGTGCTGTAGAATGGGAACGCATTGTTCTGGATGAGGCCCAGAAAATTAAGAATCCGTGGGCAAAACAAACGCAGGCCATAAAAAAGCTCAGATCAAAAAGTAAAGCTGCTCTATCAGGGACACCTGTAGAGAATCGGCTGTCTGAATTATGGTCTATCATGGATTTTCTGAATAACAGATACTTGGGGTCGTACAAAGAATTTCATAAAACATTTGCCCTGCCCATTGAGAAGTATCACAGTAAACACCACACAGATATACTGAAGAGGTTGATTCAGCCTTTTGTGCTGCGTCGGTTGAAAACAGATAGAACTATTATCAGAGACCTGCCGGAGAAAATGGAGATGAAAGTGTTCTGTAACCTCACCAAGGAGCAGGCAACTCTGTATGAAGCAGTCGTTCAAGAAATGCTGAACAAAATTGAAGATTCTGAAGGCATCCACAGAAAAGGATTGGTATTATCTACATTAATGAAGCTGAAACAGGTGTGTAACCATCCTGCCCAGTTCCTGCATGATAGTAGTGAATTAGAAGGAAGATCAGATAAAGTAACCCGATTGAAAGAAATGCTGGAGGAAGCACTGTCTGAAGGGGACAAAGCATTGATTTTCACCCAGTTTCGAGAGATGGGGGGCATGCTCCAGCAGTATCTCCAGGACCAGCTAACCTGTGAAACATTATTCTTGCATGGGGGAACCACAAAAAAGCAGAGAGACATCATGGTGGAGCGATTCCAGCGCAGGAGAGGACCTCCTCTTTTCGTGCTGTCCCTCAAAGCGGGCGGGTTAGGATTGAATTTGACAGGTGCAAACCACGTGTTTCACTTTGATAGGTGGTGGAACCCTGCAGTGGAGAATCAAGCAACAGATAGAGCGTTCCGCATTGGACAGACAAGAAACGTTCAGGTACACAAATTTGTGTGCTTGGGTACACTGGAAGAGAGAATTGATGCTCTAATTGAACAGAAAAAAGAGCTTGCTGATAAAATTGTGGGTACTGGTGAGAGCTGGATTACAGAAATGTCCACTGATGAATTACGGGAGCTATTTGTACTACGAAGTGTAGGAGGTGCATAAATGAGCTGGGAGTATTACCCGCGGAGGTCACCAAAACCAGTAAAAGAGGGGATCAAAGCCAAGAGTAAACGCGGTGATATTGGTGAAACCTGGTGGTCACACAGGTGGATAGGTATTTTGAAGTCGTTTCATATGGGAGCACGGCTCAATCGAGGAAAAGCCTATGCACGGAGAGGGCAGGTTGTCTCTATTGATATAGAAAAAGGTGCAGTGTTTGCTTCTGTTCAGGGAACACGAAAGCGCCCCTATTCAGTTACTATTCTGCTGCCAGAACTCTCAGATGATGAGTGGGATAAGGTAACTGATGCCCTGGCTTCTCAAGCCCTATTTGCAGCCAAGCTGTTATCAGGTGAGATGCCCACAACTATTGAGGACGCCTTTGATGAAGTGGATGTATCACTGTTTCCTCAGTCAAGAGAAGAGTTAGATACTGAATGCTCCTGTCCTGACTGGGCCAACCCGTGTAAGCACATTGCTGCCGTCTACTTCTTGCTGGCAGAGCAATTTGATGAAGATCCTTTTTTGATATTTACGTTACGAGGCCGAACAAAAGAGGAGATTATTAGTATATTACGGGAAAAACGGGCAGAAAAACTATCAAAAGAGGATATGGTATCTGAAACGGATATTAACAAAGGTGCACTGTTGGAAGAGTGTCTGGATACATACTGGGAAGCAGGAGAAGCATTAGATTCTTTTACTATCAATCCGATAAATCCAGAAGTGGAGAATATAATCCTCAAACGGCTTGGAAAAGCTCCTTTCACTGTCAGAGGGGAGAATGCAGTTTCTCTGCTAATGAAGATCTATCATGCAGTGAGTGCTGCTGCATTACAGAAAGCATCAGAGGAATAAAAAACGAGATCTATAACTTGCTATTACATTTTCTTTTCAATCTTTGTATAAAAATCACACTTATTTTTTAATTCTCTGGAGCAGTATTCACATTTCCACAAATTCTTTGAAACAGGAAAGGCTTCCCTTACTCCTTCCCAGTATCCTAAAACAAAATCAAGAGCTTCTTGAAAGGTTTCTTCATTAAATAAAAATGTCCTCTCACCAATAGATTCTCTGTTCTGATTCTCATAGTGTACTACCAATTGGGTTGGTTCAGGAAGAGTACGTAATGTCTCAAAAGCTGTAGAAGCCATCACCCCAATACGTTCAGGAATGAATATATCTTCTGGGAAACTGTCATACAATTGGTTACTGATCGTTTCATCTGGTTTAATTTTGTAAAAGTGCAGAAGATCATCAGAAGTGAAATTCTTTTGAATAATACTATCCAGCAGCACTTCGTACAGAGATAACTGAAATTCAACAACTCTCTCATAAGCATAGTAATCTGGAACTTCTCCTGACACCCTGGTCTTGGTTTCCAGTAGTAGTAATTCTCCATCTTTCATGAGTAGTTCATCAATGGTCCCTTTTACAATCATGGTCTTTACTTGTCCATAAACAGGAATTTCCCGGGCTCTTCCTTCATTGATTACTTTATGGGATAATGACCACATCTGGTAACATCTGATGAAAATGTGATCAACAAAGGTTTCTGGCTGCACTACTAAAACTGGTGTAATTTCTTCAAATAGTTCTTGATGTCTTTCACTTCCTTTGATCATGGCTGGAGTTTCTTTCTTTCCATGTATGAGCTCTAAGGCTACCTGTTTCTCACACCATAGTTGCTGAGCGAGTTCACTCACATTGAGCCCTCGTGATCTGTACTGTAGGAATGGGTTACTCATTTTGGCACGTTAGAAGTTTTCCTTTTGATTGATAAGCTTTACTCGAATCAATCACCCACTAATCTTTTTCAATGATATCCTCTATTCTGCTTTTTAGTACAGGAATGTCCTTTTCAATCGTCTCCCAAACTAAATTCAAATCAACACCGAAGTAATCATGAATCAGCTTATCTCTCATTCCTGCAATTTTTCTCCATGGAATATCTTGGTATTTCTTTCTGAACTCTTGAGCTAATCTCTTTGTGGCCTCTCCTATTATTTCAATCTCTCTGACAGTACCTGCTTGAACGAGATCATTATTCATGAAATCGTCTAATTCCATCTTTTCAGTATATTCCTCAATTCGATGTATAGCATCCAGAATGTGTTTTATGTATACGAGGTTATCTTTTTCATTCATAAATTACCATCAGCTCCTTTTTAATTCTATCAATAAGATATGGACTTATAGATTTCTCAGTTAACAAATCTACCTTTATTCCCAATTTATCAGACAATTCCTGTTCTATTCCTACAATGTCCAAAAGACTTTTTTTTCCTGAAAATTCCACAATAATATCCAGATCACTCTCTGGATTCTGTTCACCTCGTGCATACGATCCAAAAATACTTACTTTTTTTGCTCCGTGATTTTCGAGGATTGAAATTACTTCTTTACCAATGGATGATATATTTTCAGCATTCATGGGGCTTCGCCTGATAACCATTTATACTATTGTGATGTAGCAACGACCTTATTTAAAGATTGCGTACTACCCTCCCTCCATCCAGAGGCAGAATTGGCATAAGGTTCAACAGATTGAGTGCCAGATTGAGAAGAATAGTAAGAGAAAGTATTCCACCTGAAGGAAATTTCAGAAAAGATGTTATGAGGTCAAATGGGTCACTGAAAAAGTGACCAACTATATTCACTGATAACCCAGCCACAGGACCTGCCAGGGCAACAGCGACTTCAGTTCTGGGGGAAGCAAATTCATCTCCAGGAATCACTCCTGCCCCAAAAAAAGGGATGAATATCAATCCTTTTGTCTTCATATGCAGTAATCTGAGAGCAAAAACAAAATAGATCCATAGAAAAAAAGCAACTGCCAATCCAATTTTTAGAATCAGTTTTTGCCTTGGTGAGATCTTAATTTCTGGCTTTTTCTCCTCTTTCTTTTCTCGCTCCTTCCTTTGTGTTATTTCTGGCTTCTTTTCTTGATTTTGTGCTTCTACTGATTTTTCTGTCTCTTTTCTTGTTTTTTGCATTTCTTCCTTCATTTTTTGGATTCCCTGAGCGACCAGATGAATCTCATCTTCCAGCTCCACTGCTTCTTCAACAAATGCGAACCCCTTCTCAGCAGCCTTTGCCTTGAGCTGGTTGATCAATGTATTCTGCTCTGGGTAGTAAGCGATGTCAACACTTTTTGGAGGAGTTTCATCTTCGAAGTAAAAGGCAAGGTATGGATTATGCCGTTTACTCTGCTTCAGAAAAACACGGGCTACCTGTGACCAGGGAATATTTTCATTCTGGAAAATAAGGTATTCTTCAGTCAACTTCATTTTTCCCACATCTGCTCTCTTCAACACAAAAGGAATGAAAAAGAACAGCAAGAACATAACCAGGATCTCAGTTACAACAAGTAAGACCACAATACCTTTGAGAGAAAACAAATTGAAAAGAAATCCTAGTAACCCAGTACATTGTCCAATCATAAAACCATCAAATCTATTTCAAGGGGATGGCATGTCCGTATTCAGCATATGATTCATCGTGAGTGAACACAACCACCTGGGTAGTCTCTGCAATTTCCTGCAGCACAGACAATGTTTCCTGTAACCGCTCCTCGTCAAAGGTGTAGAACGCTTCATCAAACAGTAAAGGAAGATTTTTCTCTCCACTCAATAACTCGGAGAGAGCAATTCTCAAAGATAAGTACAATTGATCTCTGGTCCCCTGGCTCAACACCTCTGCAGTCACTGGTTCGCTCTTTTCTGGGACCTTTACCAGCACGTCCAGATCTTCCTTTCTCACCACAATGTCTTTGTATTTCCCCTGAGTGATCCTGTCCAGTAACATTTCTGCTCTCCGCTCCAGGTCTGGGGCAAATCTCTCTTTCAAATCCTGGTACACCAATGTAATAACATCATAGGCGATTTTATCTGCTTTTCTCTGGTATACTTCTTCCTTTCTTTCCTTTTTCAGCATTTTAAGTTCTTCAGTTAATGATTCTCTTTTTTCTGCCTTTGAAGAGAAAAGTTCCTGCTGGGCCCGTAATCCTTCAATTTTCTCTTCCCATTCTGTTATAATTTCTGCCAGTTTTTCCTTTTCTATGGCCACCCGTTCAGTATCCTCTCTATTTTTCAGGTCTGGATGTTCCTTAACCAAGGAGGCCCGAAAAGTGTCAGCTTCTTCTCTTTTGTCTGTAATCTTTCCCTCCAGCTCTTCTTTGGTCATCCCCTGAAGGATTTCTTCAATTTTTGATTCATATTCTTTTTTCTTGGATTCCAACAAGTCCACAGACCAGTTCTCGTATTCTCTGCACTGCTGCATCAAATTCTCCAGTCGTTCTCCCTTTTGCTGGAACTTCTGTCTCATGTCTGCAATTTGCTCTTCATAGCGTCCTAGAAGATCTTCCAGTCTGGCCACATTTTGTGAAATTTCCACTCTCTTAGTGGATAATTCTTCTTTTTTAGCCCGTGAACTCTTCATGAAAGAAAATAATTTGGCAAAGATGCTTTCCTTTTCCGTTCTCGCTTCCTCTAGCTGATCATCAATAACAGAAAGGTTCTTTTTTTGCTCCCTTAAACCCAGTGTGGTCTTCCGTTTTTCCGTTATGAGTTTATCCTGTTGACCAGAAATCTTCTCCAGCTCCTTTCGCAGTTCCTCAACCAATTCTTTCTCTCTGATGGGAAGTTTTCTTCTGTAACCCTCCAGGTTTTCCACTTCTTCCAGTTTGACCACTAATGTTTTGTGCTGGCGTTCTGCTTCTCTGTATTCCAGTAAAATCTCGTACCCGGTCAGTAGAGATTGATCTCGTTTCAGATCGCTCTCGTACACTCCCAGTCTAGTTTTCACATCGGTGAGCTGCTCATCAATTCTTTTGAACTGCTGGAGTTCCTGTTCAATAGTGTTCACTCTTTCTTCTGTTTGGTTCAAGAAGGATTCAGCTTCAGCAATATTGTTCTCCAGAAACGCTAATGCTTCATCTGTTGACCGTTCAGGGACCCCACTTAACAATGCTTTCACCCGATTTTTTATCACTGCCCGGGAACCTTCTTCTTCTAAAATCTGCATTTCATTTTGCTTGACCACAGTAGAGTTTTCAAAGAGTGTTCTATCTGCAAATCCTAAGTGATCTTCTAGAACTTCCTCAATCTTTTCTGAATTTTCCAGAAATAGTTCTTCTCCCTCTAAGACATCTCTTTCATGGGGATGGAGCATACGGGTTATAGTAAATGTATCAGCACTTGTCATATAGATTAATTTAATTTCAGAGTAAGGTGTATCCCACTGCTTCAGAGAAGATATTTCCTTATGTCCAGGTTTGAGTAATGATGCTAACAAAGAATCTAAAATAGTGGATTTGCCTGATTCATTAGGGCCATACACAATGTTGAGGCCTTCTGCAAAATCGATTCTTTTTTCTGAAAAATGGCGAATTCCTTTCATTTCCAGTGTACGAAACCACATATTACCTCCTCCCTTCCAGCGCTTGCAGCCCTCGTTCAAGTGCTTTCTCGAGCACTTTTTTCTGCTCTTCATCCTGTTCTGCAGCAATAACATCTTCCATTTTCTTCTGGAAAGCCTCGATTACTGAAAGGGTCCCTCTTTTTGACCTCACCTGTTCACCTCCTGCTTTCTTTTCAGCGGAAAGATATAAAGGTTTCTGTAACCTGTACTATCCTTTGCTCCTCACTGCGTCTTAAGGGTATTTGCTTTCAGATTAAGCTTCTTCTGACATTCGGGCAATTCTTTACGAATTGACATATTATTTTTTAGAATTATTATTTGAATAGGATTCTTCTGAGATTATTCTTCTTTATGAATTGATATATTATTTTTTAGAATTATTATTTGAATAAGAATCTCTATTCCTTAATTGAACAATCCCCTCACGAGTGACACATCTTTTCACCCTGTATAAAAACTGCTGAGAACCATCTCCTTGAATCTTTCAAACCCTTCAAATGCAGTCACATTATTCATAACCTTTTTATACCTTGAACTATTGTCCACTAACTGGTATTCCTATGGCCACTGACAAGATTTTCATCAAGGGTGCATCACAGCACAACCTGAAAAATATTGATGTGGAAATTCCACGAAACAAATTAATAGTGATTACTGGAGTTTCTGGGTCTGGTAAGTCCTCTTTAGCCTTTGATACAATTTACGCTGAAGGACAGCGCAGATATGTGGAATCCCTCTCTGCTTATGCCAGACAATTTCTAGAGCAGATGGACAAGCCTGATGTGGAGTACATTGAAGGGTTATCCCCAGCCATCTCCATTGAACAGAAAGGAGTATCCAAGAATCCTCGCTCCACCGTGGGTACAGTCACTGAAATTTATGATTATCTTCGATTATTGTTTGCTAGAATTGGTATCCCCCACTGCCCTCAGTGTGGAAGGGAAATCAGAAAGCAGACTGTCCAGGAAATTACAGATCAGGTTCTCGAATTTAAAGGAGAAGAAATTATTGTGCTGGCCCCTGTTGTGAGAGGAAGAAAAGGTATCTACAAAAAAGAACTGGAAAACCTGCTGGCCCAGGGATTTGTCAAAGCGCGCATAGATGGGGAGATCAGGTATTTGGATCAGGAGGAGGTGGCCCTGGAAAAATACAAAAAGCATGACATTGAAGTGGTCATTGATACTCTTGTGATATCTGAAGAGATCGCAGAACGGCTCTCAGATTCTATTGAAATGAGTTTAGATTTAAGCGATGGGTTAGTTATTATTTCAGGTGAAAAAGAACGGATTTATTCAGAACATTTTTCCTGTCCTGACTGCGGCGTATCTTTTGAAGAATTGGAACCCAGAATGTTCTCCTTCAATTCACCCTTTGGGGCATGTCCGGAGTGCCACGGTCTGGGAGAACGAAAACGGATTGATCCTGATCTGGTCATAGACAGAAACAAATCCATTCTTCAGGGAGCAATTCGCCCCTGGGCATCCCGCAATCATGATAGTTACTACATATCCAAATTAAGGCAGGTGGCCCGCCATTACAGCATTCCTTTAGATACCCCACTGAAAGCAGTACCTGAAAAGTCAGTCAATATCATCCTGTATGGCACAAGGGACCCTATTCATTTTGTATTCGAGGGAGATAGATCTCGCTGGGAGTACACTGGAGGGTTTGAAGGAATAATCAACAATCTCAAGAGGAGGTACAGTCAAACCAGATCAGAGTACACTCGTTCTGAAATTGAAACCTACATGAGCTCCATACACTGTCCAGTGTGCAAAGGAAAGCGGCTGAAACCAGAAAGCTTGGCTGTCACCATACAGGAGAAATGTATCACAGATATTACAGAATTATCTGTTAAAGAGGCCAAGAAATTCTTTGAGACTGTACATCTTTCTGAAAAAGAAAAACTGATTGCCAAGCAGGTGCTGAAAGAAATTAGAGAGCGGCTGGGATTCATGGTTGCGGTGGGGCTAGATTATTTGACTCTGGACAGGAAGGCAGGCACACTATCTGGAGGTGAAGCCCAGCGGATTAGGCTGGCCACTCAAATTGGCTCCTCACTAGTAGGGGTGTTATACATTCTGGATGAGCCCTCCATTGGGCTACATCAGCGGGATAATGCCCGGCTGTTAGCCACCCTGGAGCAATTGCGAGATCTGGGGAATACAGTTATTGTCATTGAGCACGAT
>Ga0209635_10002595_pt1 | contig 13903 bp, 13 predicted proteins | sample DeeMarSWOR230_32_FD_187463 | JGI IMG/M metagenome (GOLD analysis project Ga0209635, IMG submission 187463) | Marine sediment microbial communities from White Oak River estuary, North Carolina - WOR-2-30_32 (SPAdes) (version 2) | ecosystem: Environmental > Aquatic > Marine > Intertidal zone >... | reverse complement strand
ACGGCAGGAAAAGGGTGGCTAAGCATTTTACATGGAAGGTTATTGTCGAGAACCAGTATCAAGCCTATAAAGAATTGATGAGCCAGGAGCAATGACCTACCTGATTAAGAGTCCTCTTAAACGGCGGATTGTTTCTTTTTTGGACAAGGTTGGAGAATTTTTTTCCGATGGAAAAAATCAGAATTTCTCTGGAACCATAAATTCGGTTCTCCTTATCCGCCTTGACCACCTGGGAGATGTTCTCTTAACCACCCCGGCCATCACATCCCTGAGGCAACGATTTCCACAAGCCCGAATCGTAATGCTCATCAAAGAATGGTCTTTTGAGGCCATACAGAACAATCCTCACATTGACAACATTATTATTTTTAACCCCTCTTGGACTATTGCAAAGAGCGAGGGGACGAAAACTGATGGAGTTGTTGGTATTTATCGATTGATTCGTCAGTTACGAAAGGAACGCTTCGATCTTGCCATTGATTTCAAGGGAGATCTTCGGAACATCCTGATCGCCTTTTTGTCCGGGGCCAGGAGGAGAATCGGTTACGGCATCCGCGGGGGGGGATACCTCCTTACCGATGTCGTCCCTTATGAGGGGGAAACTCACGAAATTGATAAGAATCTGAAATTACTGAATCCGCTCGGAATTAACCCCGAAGATGGTAAGATGGAGCTTTACTGTAAAGAAGAAGACGTGGCCAAGATAGAGCAGATTTTTGACCAAAAAGGAATCGATTTGGATCACCCAATTATTGGGCTTCACTATGGGGGGGCTTCTCAATTCAAGTGCTGGGACATGGAAAAATTCATTGACCTTTCTGAAAGGCTAACTAAAGAGAATTCTATCAACGTACTGATATTCGGCGGGCCTTACGAAAGGAAAGCTTCTCAGTTCGAAGAAAAACCAGGAAAAGGCGTCTTTCTCATGCCGCATATGACCATCTGCCAGATGGCTGCGGCTCTTAAGAAGTGTTGCCTCTTAGTGTGTAATGATTCAGGTCCTATGCACGTAGGTATTGCAGTAGGTACGCCGGTTGTAGCCATTTTCGGTCCAACCTTTGCAGATCGATTTGGTCCGAAGGATTTGGAAAAAAATCGGCTGGTTCATTCACTACTTTCATGCAGCCCATGTTGGCACCCGGATAAAGCCATCGGATGCGTAAAAAGAGATTGCTTTCATAGTATAGAAGTAGAGACAGTTTTGGCGACGGTTAATGAATTATCCGACGGTACGTCTCGATGATTCCGAGGCTCATAGCAGCGATATTAGCTTGCCCGAAATGTAAATCCAAGCCTGTAATCGGCAAAACCGTATTTTGTCCACAATGCGAATGTAACTATGAAATAAAAGAAGATGTTCCAATTATGCACATAAAAACGGATAGGAGGGAAATTGAGAAACAGATCTTGAGGGCAAAATCGGCCGTTAATTTCACGAATTTTACGGAAGCATTGAGTAAACGGAAAGATAGATTCTTGCTATCTTCTCAATATGGAGACTTCATTGGGACAACTACACTCCCTCGTTTTATTTATGGCATTGGGAAAATGCTCTATCCACCTGCACCGGTAATAAATCAGGCTATAGCAAAAAAGAGAGGACCACTAATCAATAGATATAAGAACGGTTTAATATTGAACGTGGGGTCCGGAGACGATTGCACACATGAAAGAGTTATCAATTTCGACTTGGATTTGCTTCCCGGTGTAAATGTAGTAGGAAATGGAGAAAATCTCCCATTTTTAGACGAAACGTTTGATCTCATCATTAATCAAGCAGTTTTGGAACACGTAAAGAAACCAGAGAAAATAATAAAGGAAATCTTCAGGGTTTTAAAAAAGAGTGGCTATGTATATGTGGAAACGCCATTCCTTCAGGAGTACCACGGGTTTCCCCTCGATTTTCAGAGATATACTTTGATGGGGTTGGAGAACCTCCTTTCCAGATTTGAGAAGATTGAAAGTGGTGTTTGTGCTGGACCAAGCGCGGCATTCGGGAGAATATTCAGGGAATATATTGCGTCATTTTCCGATAATATTTATATTCACCAAATTCTAAAGGTTTTGGCAGGGTGGATTATTTTTCCCCTCAGGTATCTAGATCTATGGTTGAATAAGAAAAAATATGCCCATGTCTTGGCAATGGGATTCTACTTTATTGGGCAAAAAGCGGCGATGTCAAGAAACTAATCAACGATGTATACAATCCTCGTGTATCATACGATCGCAGACTATGAGGGAATCTTGCCGGCTGGGATAAATACCCCAATTGAAGTCTTCCGCTCCCATATGGATTATTTGTCCCAACACGAGTACCGAGTTTTGCGCCTTGACGAGATAGTCGAGCATATTATCCATGGGATAAAATTGAAAGATAGAACACTGGCCATTACCTTTGATGACGGGTATGAGGATCATTTCCTTAATGCCTATCCTATCCTCAAACGGTGCGGTTTTCCGGCAACCATCTTCTTGACGGTCAAATACATCAATGGTTATTGGGAGAGCGAGAAGGCTACTGGAGGAAGAATAAAGGGGCTTTCTAAGAATCAAATATTGGAAATGCACCAACAAGGGCTCATTCAATTTGGCTCGCATGGTTGCTCCCATAGGAATTTTTTGGGCATAGATAAAGGGGCAAAGGTATCTGAAATAAGGGATTCTAAGACCTTCTTAGAAGATCTATTAGGGAAAGATGTCCCATTCATATCCTATCCGTTCGGGGCTTTTGACGAAGGAATCAAGAGCATCGTGAAGGAAACGGGATACCGGGCAGCTTTTTGTATCTGGAATAGGGAGCCTGATATCTATTCCCTTCGACGCATTCCGCTCCATACCCACGACGGCCTCATGAGGTTCAAATTCAAGGTTTCACCTCTGTATTTCGCCGCAAAATCGCTTATAAGATTTGGTTGATATCCCGATTCATTTTTTCCACTTTTTGTAGATTCTTTTAAAGGTTTATTCCATTGAGGATCTTACAAGTCGCTTATAATTCCAGAGTGCATGGTGGTGAAAGGGTTTTGCTCGACCTTACGAGAGGCTTAAGGGATAAGGGACATCATCTTTTCGCTGCATGTCCCTCCCATGGGCCACTCACTGAGGCTTTGAGAGCTGAAGGTGCCGAGGTCTTTGTAATTCCGATGAAGAAGACATATGACCTGCTTGCTATCTGGAGACTGTACCGGGTGCTTCGAAAATATGAAATTGATGTAATCCATTCTCATGGATTGCTCGTAAATATCCTGTCACGGGTAGCCTCTTATCTCGCGAATACACGCGTCTCAATCTCGACTGCTCATATCCCTTTGAATCTGAGAAGCCGGAAACAAGCTCAAAATCTCTTTGAAAGATTGATGGCACCCTACTACTTAATTCTGGACAATTTGACCGCCCTCTTTAATCACAAGGTCATCGCGGTATCCCATGCCGTCAAGAGGGATTTAGTGGAACAAGGGGTTGATCCGAAAAGGATAGTGGTGGTTCAGAATGGTATAAGCCTCAACCTTGTGCAGGGAAATAACCAGGGTATAAGGACGAAACTAGGAGGTAATCGAAATTACACGATTGTAGGTACGATCACAAGACTATCCCCTCAAAAAGACATTCCAACATTTCTGAGGATGGCGAGTCTCATAATTAGGGATCTTCCAAAAACTCATTTCGTCGTTGTAGGAGAAGGGGAAAAGAGAAAAGAGCTCCAGGATTTGGCGGAGGATCTGGGCCTACAGAATCATGTGGAGTTTCTCGGTTATAGAGAGGATGCTCTGGATATATTGAGCACTTTTGATATCTTTGCACTCTCCTCGCTATGGGAAGGATTGCCCATCGTCATATTAGAAGCTATGGCGGCAGAAAAACCGGTGGTTGCTACGGCGGTAGACGGAGTAAGGGAAGCGGTGGAGCATGGCAAGACCGGACTGTTAGTTGAACCGCGGAGGCCCGATCTGTTAGCGAAATTCGTCATTGAACTAATCAATAACCCTGATCGCTCCAAAACAATGGGAAAAAGGGGAAGGGAGAGAATAGAACGGGCTTTCTCCATAAATAGAGTGATCAATACCATAGAGCAGATATATTTTTCTCAGGTTTTCAACAAAAGGCCGAATATTTATGAATGGTTAAAAATTTATTTGAAAAAGATATACTCCACATTGGTCTACTTTAAACATCAATTATTTAACAGAAAAGAAGAAGGGGTTATAGTACTTTTTTATCACTCATTGGATCATGGAAAACCGCTGACAAATTTTCTGAAACACATAGATCATCTCAGAAAACATCGATACCAGATCATTTCAATAAACGAAGTTATGGCTTACGTCAAAGGGAAGAAATCACTACCTTCGCGCTGTGTTTGTCTAACGTTCGATGACGGATATTACAATAATTACGGCTCGGTTTTTCCTATTCTCAGGAAATATCGTTTACCTGCAACAGTTTTTCTTTCAACGAAATATATGGCATCAAATGCTTCGAACGACATCGACCTAACGATAGGTGAAAGATTCTTATCGTGGGGTGAAATTAAGGAGATGGCCGACGGCAAAGTACATTTCGGTTCCCATGGATACAATCATTATGATTTGACGAGTTTATCCCCAGATGAATCATTTCGAGAAATTCGCCGTTCGAAGCAATTGATGGAAGAAAAAAAGCCCGGAAAAATTCGATATTTCTCTTATCCCTACGGGAGATATAACAAAACAGTTAAGGAATTCGTAAAAAGGGCTGGCCTTGAGGCGGCTTTTACCACAAACCCTGGTATCGTAAGGTCAGGAGACGATCCTTACGAACTCAATAGGACCCTCATCGCGCCGAGCGATTCGCTTTTCGATTTTAAAAAGAAGATTGCCGGCGTTTTTGTCTAGGCTTGGAGCATCAGCTTGTTAGGCAGTGAGATACATTTCGTTCGGGAAAACGTGATCGAGAAGCTTTTTCTTAAGGCTTTTGGGACCTGGCACACGGGTGCGAGAATAAGGGCATTTCATATTCTTCGAATCGCTTCAAAATACCTTAACGCAAGGTGTGATATTTTAGATGCTGGTTGCGGATTGGGAAGGCATACTTTTTCCATTGCCAGAAGATATCCGAACAATGCAATTATGGGAGTAGATTTAGACGGCAAGAATATTTCCATATGTGATCATATTAGGGAGAAAAAAGGATTTTACAATGTGAGATTTCAATCTTGTGACTTGAGGCATTTGAATTCGAATGAGCGTTTTGATCTCATCATCTGTTCAGACGTTTTAGAATATATCAACGAAGACAACATTGTTTTAGCCAACTTTAGGGATTCGCTCAAGGAAAACGGGAGATTAATTCTTCACACTCCACGATTAAATCCAAGACGGTACCTGAGTCTATTTGAAGGGTATTTCGAATGTGATCCCTTAGAAAAATCGGCCCATGCGAGAGATGGCTATAGTACTTCGGAGTTGAGGGAAAAATTGAAGAAGAATGGGCTTAGGATTACGAATTTTAAATACACGTTCGGGTATTTTGGGTCTTTATCTTGGGAATTATCGAAGATCCTGGAACGATGTAAGCCACTATTTATCCTCTCTTTTCCTTTGATTCTCCTCTTGGGATATCTGGACAGTTTGAAGGTCAATAGAGATGGCAACGGCATCTTGGTAGAAGCTCAGTTACTTATGACCTAATTCCTTCAAGGGTTTTTTTTGACGAACATCGCAAAAATACTCTACTTAAATCCGAGCTCAGAAGTTGGGGGCGCGGAAAAAAGTTTGTTGGATCTATTAAGATACTTAGACAAAGAAATATATCATCCTATTGTCAGCTTGCCTTCAGAGGGAAACTTAACGCGGGAACTGGACAGAAGAGGTATCGAAACAATGATCATCCCTCTTCACCCAAAGATCTCAAGTTTAAGTAGGAGCAATGGGAATCAATTTTTTTGTCAGTTTCTAGCGATTCCTCGGTATCTGTTCCCAACTATTATGGAGATGACAAGACTCATTCAGGCGAAGGATATCGACATAATCGTCACCAACGGAATTAAATCCCACCTTATTGGATCCGTGGTCTCCGCGATGACCGGGACTAAGCTCATCTGGCATGTGAGGGATTTAATAGAGTACGGATGGTTGAGGACGATGTTACGGTCACTGGGACGAATCTTCCCCGATAAGATTATTACCAACTCGCAAGCGGTCGGAATTATCTTCTCCGGAAACGGGAGGAAGGAGACCGTGTATAACGGAATCGATTTAACCCTTTTTGACCCGAAGATAGATGGGGAAAAGGTACGCTCCATGTTTGGTATAGGGAAGGATACTAAGCTCATCGGGACCATAGGTCATTTGGCTCCCCTGAAGGGATTTGAAGAACTCCTTGAGGCAATAGCTGAGGTGATAGGAGAAGGATTTGACATTAAATTGGCAATCGTGGGGGACGTCATTTATCCGAATTCGCAGCGCTACAAACAAAACCTTTTGTCGCTGCTAGATTCATTGGGTTTGAAGGATAGAATCATTTTTGCGGGTTTTAGGGAAGATATTCCGGAGCTCCTCGCATCCTTTGATATCTTTGTGCTTCCATCTCGGTCCGAGGGCTTCGGAAGGGTTAATCTTGAAGCGATGGCTATGGAAAAACCGGTTATATCAACCAATATTGGCGGAATTCCGGAAGTTGTCCTGGATGGAATCACCGGCATTTTGGTATCCCCCGGAAATTCATCGGAGTTAGCCCATGCCATCATGAGACTGTTAGATGATTACGAGTTGAAGAAGTCTCTTGGAAAAGAGGGAAGAAGGAGGGTGGAGGATCATTTTACTCTTCAAGCCAACGCGCAAAGAATTGAAGAAATATATGGGGAGGTTCTCCGGATGGGATAGATTTTCCTGACGACTTTCCCTTTATAAATTTACGTAGTGGTAATAATACCAATTACCAAAAAGGATAACTCAATTAGTTAAAGAGCTTTAAATCTAGCCATAATTCTAATCTTCCCCTAAATGGTTATTGCATTTTGAACGTTAAATACAAAAATATTCCAATTTTGGCGATATTTGGTTGTTCCACTGTTCTTTTGACCATTTGCTTAGTCTTAATAAGCAAAAATGACCTAGGAAGTCAATTCATGAGCGGATCTGCTTTTGAGTTATTCGCTTTCTCTTTTGTTATATTCAGTACATTCTTAATTTGTTATTTATGGAAAAAGAATCCAGAATTATTTAGAAAACATATAGTTTTCGTAATAGTTATTTCATTAGTAACCTTTTTCTATTTGGGTTTTCTAAGAGAGTATCATCCAAAGTCATGGGATTTTATGTCCTATTATCTAGCAGCAAAAGGAATGGAAGAAGGCATAAACATTTATGATTCTCAAATGGTCACAGAATTTAACAGAAAATTTAACTATATGAAAACAACCTATTTATATACTCCTCTCTTGGCCACGATAATAGGTTTTTTTAGCAGAATTGATGAGAGCAGATTTTTTATCCTTTATGAGTTCGGTAACTTCTATGCGCTCGTCTTTTTCTTAAGTTTATTATACTTAGTCTTATTAAGATATGAAATTTTCTCGGGAAATCTTATTTCTATTTTGTTGTTATTAATGTTTATAATCAATGTACCAATAATGAGAACATTAATACATGGACAAATAAATTTTTATACAATGGATTTGATCCTGATAAGTATATTATGTTTTAGAAAGAATGATCTTGTGAGTGCAATTTCACTCTGTTTGGCAGCGAATCTTAAATTAAGCCCAGTTTTACTTATAGTGGCATTTTTCTTACAAAAAGATTGGAGGTGGTTAATTTACTTTTGCGCTGCTCAATTATTAATAATAATGGTTACTTCAACTGTTTATAGTTATCAATACTGGCCATGGTTTCTAGATTTTATACTCCACAATAGCCCCCCGGCATCGTTTAGGAATAATTCTTTAGATAGTTTAATTTCGAATGTAAGTAGGATGATTGGTTTTAGTTACTTAGATAGGTTTCGGGTAATAGATCTCATAGTTATATCTGCGAAAGCGGCCGCATTGTATTTTATCGGAAGAGTATTGATGGTAGGGGTAAAAGAGAGAATATTTTACCGGGGACACGATGATAAACATGTGGTATATAATTCTGTTCCTATTTTAATTATTGGTATGATGGTGGCGTCGCCCTATATGTGGCCTCATCATTTTGTTTTCATGATCTTTCCGTTTATTCTCTTATTATCGTGTTGTAAATATAGGAATGATTTCGTTTTTTACGTTATAGGTTATTTGTTAATTTTTATTGTTCCGGTATTTGATATATTTCCTTTTTCCTATCATAGGATATTTGGGATATTCCTGTTTATATTGATCTTGGATAGGTGGTTAAAAAGGGGAAGCTATGGTTTTTCTGAATTTGTGGTTCGAGTAGATAAAAAATTGGATGAATTATTTCGTAATAATAAAGAGGGCAATTAGAGCTGTTAATGGAACACGGAAGTTTTATGATGGGGTATGTTTGTTTGGGAAAAGTAGAATGATCTTAGTGGAATGTTTAAATGAAAAACGTGAATACTCGTAAATTGAAAGTTCTTCAAATTGGAAAATTTTACCCCCCTCAGCGGGGAGGTATGGAGTCAGCTCTATTCGATCTTTGCGATGAATTGAAGGATAAGGTTGATTTTCTCGTATTGGTGGCGAATAAAGGAGGGGCAACAAGGGTAGAAGTTAAAGACGGACTAAGGGTGGTCAGGGTTGGAAGTCTCGGTACAATCTCCGCGACTTCGATTTGCCCTGCAATGCCTTATTGGATAAAGAAGTTTCAACCCGATATTGTGCAGATACATCATCCCAATCCAATGGCTAACATTTCATATCTGTTTTCCAACCAACCGGGAAAGCTCGTCGTCCTGTATCAGAGTGATATTGTTCGACAGAGAATATCCTATAGTCTATATACCCCCTTTTTGATGGGGATGCTGAAAAGGGCTCACCGGATTATCGTTACCTCACCGCATTATTTAGCCAGCTCGACTCTGCTGACGAAATTCAAGGAGAAATGCGTCGTCATTCCCCTCGGTATCGACCTAAGCAGATTTGATGACAAAGGAACGGACAGGGAAATAGCCGCGATCCGCTCTCATTATGGAAAAAGGATCATCCTCTTTGTGGGGAGATTAACCCAGTATAAAGGGGTTTCATTCCTCTTGGAGGCAATGAAGGAGGTATCTGGACGACTATTGATCATTGGCACGGGGGATTTGGAAAGACATCTCAGGAATCAGGCCGCCGGAAATGGTCTTTCGGCAAAAGTGCATTTCCTCGGCGAGTTAGGGGAGAGGGAAATAGTGCCTTTCTTTCACGCCTCCGAAATGCTCGTTCTCCCCTCCATAACGAGAAACGAGGCCTTTGGACTGGTTCAGTTGGAAGCTATGGCGTGCAGAAAGCCTGTCATCAGCACACAGTTGGAGACAGGAGTTCAATATGTGAATCAAGATGGAAAAACGGGCCTCATTGTCCCACCAAGGAACTCAAAAGCCCTTGCTAAAGCCATTAATCGATTATTGAAAGACAAGAGATTGAGAACTGGGATGGGCTTTGAAGGGAGAAGAAGAGTGGAGAGGGAGTTTACGAGGGAAAGAATGGGCCAGGAGACGCTGAAATTGTACGAGGAAGTCTTAACGAGTTAGGGTAAGTAATTATGCGGCTATCTCCTGAAATGCAATTTATATCTGATATGTTGGCCCTAAGCTTCAAGTCCGACAATTCCCATGTTGAGGCAAATCCCCTTCCTCTTTCCGGCCATGTTAACTGGGATGAGTTTATACGTTTAGTCACCTACCACGGGGTAGGAGGCTTGTTGTTTTATTGGCTAAGAAAGCTGAAACTTGAAAACAGTCTGCTGCGTGATGTCTATAAGAATTTGCAAGGTATTTACGAATCCCTTTCGAGTATTTGCGAAGATCATCGGGAGATCATCAAAAAAATCCTCATGCGGTGTTATAAAAGTGAAATTGAGATCGTCCTTCTCAAAGGCGGCCAGCTCGGCCATACCGATTATCCCCGTTTCTCGCTGCGGCCGATGGAAGATATAGATCTCTTAGTAAAAGGATCAGATAAATTGAGGATTATCAATCTCATGCTGGAAATGGGGTTTAGCCTATATCACACCGGGGAGACCTGTGACAAATTTTTCATCAGAGGGGTCTCAAAACCAAGAAGGGAAAAAACACATAAACCAATATTCGTTGAAGTTCACTCCAATTTGCAAGTCCCCATAAGGCTGAATAGATCATTCAGTGTGGATATGGATGAATTCTGGAACGGTGCCCAAGTCGACCACGTTCATGGATTTCCATTTCTCCAGTTACGTCCCACCTATAATCTTATTTATCTATGTACCCATTTCGCCGAGCATTATTTCAGTCGATTGATCTGGGCTTACGATATAGCCCTGCTTATCCATCGGCACGGAGAAGAAATTGATTGGGGAAAACTAGAAGATCTCTGCAATGGGATGAAGATAAGAAGCCCTCTTTATTACAGTTTGAGCTTATGTCGGGAATTGTTTCAGATACCCATGCCGGAAAAGGTATTGAAAAGTCTTTCGCTATCTCGGGGGAGAAGGAAGATGGGTGAGCTTCTGATAAGCAGAAGTCTTCTATTTCCTGAACGGTTCCAGGTTAGTCGCTTCAACCAATTCCTCATCAAGGCACTCTCCATCGATAGCTGGGTGAAAGCCATGCTATGGTTCTTATTCCCGACAAGGGAATGGGTAAAACAACACTATTCCGTGGAGGGTACCCGTGAGGTCTATCCTTATTATGTTTTCCATCCCGTATTGTACCTGATCAAAGGCATACGGGCCTCATGGAGAATTTGATTTGAAAACCTATATCGTCATCTTTTTAAGTTCTCTCCTCATTAGTTACCTCATTACTCCTTTCATCCGGAGGTACGCCATCCTTAATAGGGTAATGGATGACGATTCCGACTTAAGAAAGGTTCACAATGGCTTTATCCCCCGCCTTGGGGGGGTGGGTATCTATCTTGCATTTTATCTTCCCTTTTTGGGTTTCCTCTTTTATCAAAATCGGATTTCCCGTTTCTTGCTATCCGATATCCGTCAATTTTTAGGATTATTATTCTGTAGCACGATAATACTGGGCTTGGGAATATACGATGACATAAAAGGAGCAAATGCCCGGAAAAAGATAACCGTCCAGACGATTGCTGCGATAATCCTTTTCTTTTTTGGTTTTGAAATACAGAGGGTTAGTAATCCCTTCGGGGATGCCATTCATTTAGGATGGTTAAGCCTTCCAGTTACCGTCTTTTGGCTTGTCGGTCTATCAAATGCTTTTAACCTGATCGATGGCATCGATGGTTTGGCGTCAGGTGTGGCATTTTTCGCCACTTCGACCCTATTAATTGTTGCCTTATTCTTGGGGAACATTCTCCCGTCGTTGTTTACCGCGGCCCTTGCTGGAGCAACTTTGGGTTTCTTAAGGTATAATTTCAATCCAGCAAGGATCTTTATGGGTGACTCAGGAAGCCTCTTCCTGGGATTTACGATTGCCGCGGTATCGATTCATGGCTCTGAAAAAGCCCATGCTGCGGTTGCCATCCTCATTCCCATAGTGGCATTGGGTTTACCGATAATAGATACCTTACTGGCTATGGTAAGAAGAGTTTATAGGAGATTACCGATACCCACTGCGGATAGGGAGCACATCCACCATAAATTAATCACATACGGATTTTCCCACCGCAGGGCAGCCTTAGTGTTATATAGTTTTTGCATTGTTTTGAGTTTATTTGCCCTTTTCTTGACCATTAGCTCCAGCCTGATCGCAGGAATAATGTTGGCCTTCCTGGGGTTTTTTATCTTCTGGTGGCTAAAGAGGTTCAAAATTTTCGGAAAACTTAACCTTTAATTAAAGCCTAATCCTTTTTTGAATTATATTTAGTTTTTACATTCATGAAGAAATCGAATATTTTCACCATAAATTCTTCAGTTTTATGTAGAATTATCACAAGGTTGATTTCTAGATTTTCATCCTGGGCACAGAAGGAGTGGTTGCTTATTCTTCTTTTATTCTTAACTAGTATTACTATTCGTTTTTTTTACATATGGAAATGGGGAGACCGTTTAAACGAATTGGTAATATCTGATTTTCGAACTTATAACTACTTAGCGATGAACCTTTTAAAAAATGGGTTTTATGGAACAAATGCCCCCTGGTCCTTTAGACCCCCACTTTATCCATTTTTCCTTTCTGGGATCTATAGCATTTTTGGTCCAAATTTTTTCTTGGGGCGATTTGTTCAATCATTAATTGCATCTTTTTCAATTGTTTTCCTATATTACATCACTAAAGAAATCTTTGACAAAAAAGTTGCCTTTATAGCTGGGCTTTTCAGTAGTTTTAATTTTACACTCATTATTCACACGGGTTTATTTGGATCTGAAATTCTTTATATTTTCCTGAGTTTAATATTTTTCATGTACTTTATAAGAGCCGTCAAATATAAAAAAGTTGCCTATTTTGTTGTCAGCGGGATTTTCTTAGGCCTCTCTGCACTATGTAGGCCTACCATATTGGCTTTTATCCCCTTTATTTTTTGTGGTTTGCTTATTACCGAAAGAACCAAAAACTTGTGGTTTTTTTCCTTAATCATGGTTTTCGTGAGTTTCTTGGTTATATTTCCTTGGACAGTGAGAAATTATCTTGTTCATAAGGAGTTTGTTCTCATTTCCACCAATGGAGGTTATATGTTTTGGATAGGTCTTCATCCGGGGGCAACTGGGGATTATCATTTCCCGGAGGATCAAAGTAATCCGTTATATGAATTGAGGGATGAGGTTAAGGCGAATAAGATTGGCTATAGAGAGGGAATGAAATTTATAAAAGAGTATCCAAGAGAATTTATCAGATTAATGTTTATTAAATCACATCAGTTTTGGAATATGGTGCCTTTTGGGAGGCCTAAAAGCATTAAGCAGCATTTTGTATACGTGATTTTATCAATTATCGGTGTTTTTCTATCAGTTAAAAGATGGAATAATCTGATATTTATTTACTTCTATATTGTAGCAATATGGGGAGTTCACGTACTAGTGCATTCTGGGTTTAGATATTCTGTGCCGCTGATACCATTTTTGTGTATTTTTGCCTCGCATGCTTTAGTGTGGGTTTATCAATATTATTTAAGGAATATACTGGTTCAATGTAGAGCTTGGGAAAAATAGAAATATGAATTAGAAGGAAGATGTGACTTAAATAAATCAAAAGGGTTGTCGATATTAATGGAGTGGGGGGTAAGCTATCGCGGGAATTTTGACAAATATCTATCTAAATATCGTGGAAATCTTTGAGATCTTGAAGGAATTTAAAGAACTAATAGGGCAAGACTGATCGGAAAAACGGATGATTTTTGATACTTAGTTGACGTCAAGATGTTATGCTGATAGGGAGTGTCAAAGTGAACCACGGCAAGGTAAAACACGAATCTCAATAACCCCAGTGATGAGGCATCATTCTCAGAGCCATGTTAGTGGAGACGAGGGGTGATGACGTTGAAGTCTGAGTTGTGCTCAAAAAGGCTGGTTATTTTGGGTTTTGGTGGTCCCAACGGGACTCGAACCCGTGTTTTCGGCGTGAGAGGCCGATGTCCTAGGCCACTAGACGATGGGACCTCCAAATGAATGGGGAAATAAGGATTCAGACCTCGGTGTGCGGATCCAGGCTAGATAATTCCCCCATATTTTAACATTAAATATTATAAAATTAATCTCAATAGTCAAGACATTTAATCCTGTTAGGGAAATACACCTGGCTAACCCCTCCTCTTAATCTCCTCAATGACCTGATTCAATCTGATCTCTTCCTGAATCTTCTTATCCATATCCCGCAATATAGCCCTTCCCGTTTCCAG
>Ga0209635_10002593_pt1 | contig 13908 bp, 13 predicted proteins | sample DeeMarSWOR230_32_FD_187463 | JGI IMG/M metagenome (GOLD analysis project Ga0209635, IMG submission 187463) | Marine sediment microbial communities from White Oak River estuary, North Carolina - WOR-2-30_32 (SPAdes) (version 2) | ecosystem: Environmental > Aquatic > Marine > Intertidal zone >... | reverse complement strand
TTGTCTCGGGCTTAGAAATAATAAACGGCACCATTCGAATCGAAAACTCTTTCGGAATAACCATATCAAACATGGCATTCGTAAACTGCTCCACAGCGCTCGAACTTGCAAACACGGAAACTTGGAGCGAAGGCATAAAGATAGAGGATTGCCGTTTCGCAAATACCAAAAAAAGCATAGTTTTTAGGACGCCGACAGGCAACGGCACTGGGTCTTATGCCAGCTCGAAAATCAGCCGTTGTTTTTTCAACATTATCGACAATTCAGTGGGCATAATAGTTGAGCGACTCGCAGAATTCTCCGACAGCCAACTGCAAGATGTGAGAATGTGGATGGGCGAAAACGGTTCTATACGCAATCAGACTGGGCTCCTGATTGACGGCTCAATGCATCAAACGTTGCTGTCCGGCGTCGTCTTCGAATCATTCGCGGAATATCCAGAACAGCTGTATGCAATATCCTTGGGAGAAACATCAATTACACCTCCAATCCTCGCAGGGGGAATCAGCTTCTTAGGCAATTGGACCGCCAAAATCCATAACCCGTTCAACAAATGGATATCTGGAAGTGGCGCTGTCTTCAAACAAGAAAACCTGAACGTCGCAATCGGTCTAAACGGGCAATACGGACCAACAGAAACCATTCAGCTAAGACCACTTACCATTGCAGACTTCAAGCCAAAAATACAAGTTCAAGGAAGCTTCGCCCACAACGAAACAATCACGGTTAGGTTCCGCCTGGAATTTGTCGACAATGTAATCTCACAAGGCGCTGAAAAATCATTCAGCGACACTACTACCATATGGCTGGATGACGATGCCATTCTGAAAATGCTCCCCTCCCAGAGCTTAATCTGGAATATCTTGGTTGACGCCAAAGCAAGCTCTGCATCAACAGACGCCGTCGTCAAAATCAGCGTTTATGGAATAATCACATAGCAAAATGTGTAGGCGCTATTTTCTTTCGTTGAGCAGCCGTTTCGGGTCAAATATTTTCTCCAAGTCTTCGGGTTTAAGTAATCCTTTTTCTAGAGCAATTTCCTTCACAGAACGACCCTCTTCCAGCGCTTGCTTCGCTATTTTGCTGGCTTCCAAATAGCCGATATTCGGCGACAGAAACGTTGCCAAAGTAGGGTTCTTTTCCAAATACTCTGCGCAGCGTTTCTCGTCCACAATTATTCCTTCGATACATTTTTTTCTGAAAACCGGCAAATAATTAGCTAAGATTTGAATGGAAAAGAGCACGTTATACATGATTACCGGCGTCATAACATTCAAATCCAACTGTCCAGCTTGTACCGCAAACGATATTGTCAAATCGTTGCCCACTACTTGAAATGCTACCATGTCTAGGCATTCAGCCATAACAGGGTTAACCTTTCCAGGCATTATGGACGAGCCAGGCTGCACTGGCGGAAGCGCGATTTCCGCCAATCCTGTTGTGGGACCTGACGAGAGTAACCGCAAGTCATTCGCCACTCTAATAAGCTCTAAAGCTAATTCTTTAAGTGCGCTTGATACTGTTTGCACTGGCCTGCAACTCTGAAGTGCCTCAAAAGTGTCCTTCGCGGGTTTCAGCGGAAAGCCAGTCATCTTCTGCAATTCTGCGATTGCAAGTTGCTTGTATTGTGGGTGCGTGTTAGCCCCTGTGCCTGCAGCTGTACCGCCCAGCGCGAGTTCATAGAGGTTTTTCTGCCTTTCTCTTAACTGGCCAGCTGCATTTCTTAACGATGAGGCATACGCGCTGAACTCTTGTTTGACGGTTACGGGAACAGCGTCTCGAAGATGAGTGCGACCCGACTTCACTGTTTCACTGTGTTTTTTGCCTAGTTTTTCAAATGCTTCTGCAAGGTTATCTAGTTCTTGAAGCAAGGGTTGCAGAGCTATCAAAACGGCGATGTGTATGGCTGTGGGAAACGTGTCGTTTGTGGATTGCCCCATGTTTACATGGTCGTTGGGGCTCAAGCTTTTGTAATCACCTTTCGCTTTTCCTAGAATCTCCAGAGCCCTGTTGGCTACGACCTCGTTGACGTTCATGTTGAAAGATGTGCCAGCGCCAGCTTGGAAGACATCCACTACAAACTGGTCCAAAAGTTTGCCGGCGAGAATTTCGTCACAAGCCTGAACGATTGCCTTCGCGGTTTTTTGATCAAGCCAGCCTACTTCTGCGTTCGCCAAAGCCGCGGCTTTCTTCACGAGCACATACGCTTTAGTGAACACTATAGGCGCGTTGATTCCGCTTACTGGAAAGTTCTCCGTAGCCCTTAAAGTTTGAATGCCATAATAAGCGGTTTCGGGTATTGCCTTCTCGCCTAACGGGTCAATCTCTATTCGTGTTTTCATCATTTAGTCTCCTCTTCCTTTTTAAGATGATTTTCTGAAGTATTTTCTTCTTGGTAGTCAATATAGCTTCCGTAACTTTAATCTTAGCGTGCGCGAATCAGTAAAGAAGAATGCACCATTGGCCCACATAATTGAAGTGAAAAAGTAATAAATCACTAATCTCTTCTTTTTTAACGTAAAAACCGAAGCCCGAAAGAAATGGAGGTGGAGTTGGGGCCAAAGTTGGGCCTAGAGTTGGTGAGCCTTATCTTTTTAAAATCTACCGAAATGAAATTGAAGTCGTTGCAGCGGGAGCTAGACCGCTTGTTTGTTGCGGACAATCTATGGAACTTGGGAAAAAGTAGATTGGTTATCGCTCGTTTCTCGATTATGGACATATTTAATCTCATTTTTCCAATTTCAGCAGGTAATTAAGCATCGAGACTCTAATAAAACAAGAAGCCTTCCTGCTCGCTAATCCAACCAGTTCATGATTATATCCTCATAGGGTTTTGGCGCTGTGAAACATTTGCATTGGGAATAAAGTGAAAGCAGTGTCAAATGACAGCGCATTTGAATTGTATTCTTCATTCCCGAACAGCTAATGCTTGGTTGAAGCTGCGTTTTCGCCTTTAAATAAGGGAGGAGGTAGCCTCGCAGAGCACAACAGACAACCAATCCTCCAGAAATGAAGCGGAGTATTTGTTAGATTTCAAATTTCTCTATTATTTTCCTTTCTTTTTCTCCAGTTATTTCCGCAATTACATGAAAGTATTCTTGAAGTCCTGATTTTTCAATTCTCGGCTTCAGCAGTTCATCTATCTGGAAAACGCCTGCAGAGTTGGACATTGTTATTTTGATGGTGATTGGTTTTTCTGCGCCTTCCATAAGCTCCACTTTCTCGATGGAAAGCGCTGAAACCGCGTGAATGTCTATCTTTCCCGACTCAAAGGGAATCCTTGCTCTTCCCTCTTCCATGTCTAATGCATCAGCTATGCCGACTATTCCCGCTTCCACAGTTAAGGGCTTGTTGGGCTGCTCGTGAGCCACAATAGCGTGGAGCACTTCGGAACTGATTATCGCGCGTTCTTCTTCCGAGTAGATTGGCGTTAAAAACTTTTCAATGAATTCAAGGGCGATGAGCACGCTGTACTTCTCATGGTCGTTTCTTATGACGATCATGCCCAAGTCGTGGAAAATCGCGCCGAGAACCACTATGACTTCTGCGTCCTCGTTTTTCATGCCGTAATTCCTGACGATGCTGGGCTTAACCTGACTTTCCATTAGTATACGCAGGAGTTTGAGCGCCAAGTTGGCGACGATTTTCACGTGCGTGGGACCGTGATCCGTGTAGCCCATGCGGTCAATGGCCATAACATTTGCGCATTTCCAGAAACTCTGCAATTTCGTGTCTTCTTTGACTTTATCGATGACGTGTTTTAGTTTCACGTTATTGCGCAATGGGATGTTGAAAACGTACGACACGGTAAATCAGCCTTGTTTAACACACATATATTGTCGCTGTGAAAATTTAAGCTTAGCCAGCGATGTGGCACAGCGAAAAACGTAGTTTCTTTCAGAAACGCTTCAGTTCAGCTGCCCATCTTTTGCCAATCTCGTTTGTTGAAATAAACATGCTTTTAAGGAAGCTAATCAATTCTTCTTCAAACGAAACCGTGAGGTCTGCGCTTGGGCAAGAAAAAGGTGTTAAGCGAAGGCGAAATCAGCGAGATGGTATATCCTTCGCCAGGCGAAGTTTTGGGCGTGGTAGTTAAACTGCTCGGTTTCGATCGCATTCTGGTTAAGTGCCAAGACGGCAAAGAACGGTTGTGCCGTATTCGCGGTAAAATGAAAAGACGCGTCTGGATCAGAGAAGGCGACGTTGTTCTTGTTTCTCCTTGGGATTTTCAAAGCGACAAACGCGGCGATGTAATTTGGCGATACACGCACGCGCAAGCCGACAATCTCCGCAGAAAAGGTCTTCTTACCATATAGCATATCTTGGCTCCCTTCTTTCATATTTGAACGGAAAAACATGGATCATTACGAAAATTTTGTTTAGCAGGTTAACTGCGTCTGAGCGTGTGGCTCAAGTGCTTTAAATACTACGCATCTTATAGCATGGTGAGCATTTATGTCGAAGAGAGCTCGCAAAAAACTTGCGCATAAAGAAAAAACAGTTGAAAGAAGAGATAAGATGCTCGTGCATGACTTTTCGTCTGAAAGAGCCACGTTGGAGGAGGTTCTTGATCAAGCAACGCTTATGGTAATTTACAGCTTTTTGAAAAGTGGTGTGCTGTATGAAGTCCACGGTGTCGTGAACGCAGGAAAAGAAGCTAGAGTATACTGGGGCAATAACAAGGAAGGAAGAGAGCTGGCCGTGAAAATCTATTTGACGGCTTCTGCTGAGTTCCGTAAGGGTATGCTAAAATACATCGAAGGCGATTACAGATTCAGAGGCGTCAAACGCGACACACGGTCGCTGGTTTTTGCCTGGGCGCAAAAGGAATTCAGAAACTTGGAGCAGGCTTCTCGAGCAAAGGTGCGAGTGCCCAAACCAGTTGCAGTTAAGAATAATGTGTTGGTGATGGAGTTCATTGGAAAGGATGGCGTTAGTGCCCCGTCTTTAAAGGAGCAGCTGCCCAACGACCCCGAAAAAGTGTACAATATACTGCTAACTTATTTGGAGTGGCTTTACTGTAAGGCTGAGCTTGTCCACGGAGACTTAAGCGAGTACAACATAATGATGTGGAAAGGTAACCCGGTCATTTTTGACATGTCCCAGGCGGTGCCGACGTCACATCCTATGGCCAAGTTTTTCCTGCGCAGAGACTTGGCGAACGTGAGCAGGTTCTTTAGTCGGTTAGGCGTTAAGGTTCTTTCAGTTGATGAAGCCTACAAAAGGGTTGTTAGTTAAGAATGGCGAATCCAAGTATGTTCGTTAGAATTCCTAAAGAGCGAGTGGGCGTTTTAGTAGGTTCTGACGGCAAAGTGAAACAGAAAATCGAGGGGAAGCTCATGGTTGAGCTTCATATTGAAAGCGAATCTGGTGGCGTGACAATCGTGCTCTCAGAAAAAACGAATGACGCTTCGTTGCTTTTCAGAGCTAAGGATACTGTAACTGCCATTGGCAGGGGTTTTTCGCCTGAGCACGCGTTTCGCTTGCTTCGCAACGAAGATGACATCTTTGACTTCATAGATTTTCGCGAAATTTTCGGCCGGTCTGAATCAGACATCAAACGCGTTAAGGGTCGAATTATCGGGGCGAACGGCAAGACGCGCAAGCTGATTGAGGAGTTAACTAATGCCAGCGTGATTGTTTATGGGCACACAGTTGGCTTTATTGGCACCTTTGAACAGGTTGACGTTGCAAAAAATGCGGTACAGATGCTTATCGACGGAAGACAGCACCACACAGTTTACAAGTATCTGCGACGGAAACGCAGCGAGTTTAAGAAGCAGAGGCTGGAATTGTGGGAGAAACCACCAAACGAAAAATAGCTGAGAAGAATCCTTTCCGAACTTGCGTATGTGAATTGTTTTGCTACGCGACTGATGCGCTGTTTCTTGTCTTTACCCTCTTTATGTATGGCGTGAAACGTGGGTTAAACTTCTGATTTAGTCGCTGGTTTGCAAAGGTTCTCGCGAGGCTCAGGGTAACTCTAATTGTTCAATTAACGGTGAAAACTCTCTGCTCCCTGCTAAAAAAACACAATTTCTTATACGCCCTAGTGGTGAGCTCTTTAACGGCTAACTGCTAACCATGAAGTTAACCTTTTCACCGTTACGCACTCAAGATCCAAATCATTCTGGCGTCATCGGGGCCAGAGTCGTCATCGCCCACCACACAAAACTCTGCCTTTTCTGCCATTAAAACTTTAAGGTCAAGAGTTTTTTGCTCTAAACTCCTATTTTTTGGTTTCTTGTCGTTCCAAGGTTTAGAAGTCGAAAAACGGAGATAATTCTCGTTAGAAAAGTTTTCGCGTATTTTTCCTCCGAAACGAGACATGAAGCGCACAGGCTGAATATGCCCTTCGAACTTCGACTAGAATTTTTTCTTTTTCTGGGTCTACGATCAGCAGAATTTGATGCTCGTCTTTTCGACTTCTCGAAGTATCATGTTGGCCTTTTCAAGTTTTCACGTCAAACTGCAGGTTGCTTTGTCAAACTTGCACTGAGTGTTCAGTTTTTTCACGGCATCTTAAGCTTTCCCAAGAAGCTTTGCTGCAATTTGACAAGTTTCGGTGTGATGAGCTGCTGGCAGTAAGGCTGATTCGGATGCCGCTTGTAGTAGTCCTTATGATAGGCTTCAGCCGCGTAAAAAGCCTTAAACGGCACTACCTGCGTAACAATTGGCGCGTCCCAAATTCCTTCTTCGTTAAGCTCTGCAATGAGGTTCTCAGCCGTGACTTTTTGTTCTTCGCTGTGGTAGAATATCACTGAACGGTATTGAGTGCCCATATCCGGGCCTTGACGGTTCAGCGTGGTTGGGTCGTGCATGGCAAAAAATATTTCGAGAATTTCTTTGAAGGAGATGACGCTGGGGTCAAAGGTTGCCTGCACTGCTTCCGCGTGCCCGGTTGTTCCTGTAGATACTTGATTGTAGGTGGCGTTTGGCACAGAACCGCCTGAATAGCCAGGCTCAACTTTCTCCACGCCTTTCACTATGCTGAAAACTGCTTCGGTGCACCAAAAGCAGCCGCTGGCGAGGGTTGCGACTTCCTTCGCCTTGTTTTTCGTGGGGTTCAGTTTCATGATTTTGCATCACTTCTTATTCAAAGCTGACATGATTGCATGGAGCTTTAATTCTTTTGCTAAACCTCCTTGTTACATATTTCTATGCAGCAACATGAAAGTTTAGAGTTTTAGCGGAATGTTTTTACTTGCTAGAGCTGTTTTAGCCGTTGTTGGCGAGGATATGACCGCGCTGGGAATATTGCCATCTGAAACGGGAACCGAGGCTAACGCATGCTGAAAAAGATTAAGGTGACGCCCCTAGCGGCGGAAAGCTTCGGTGTTAGATCCATGTGCACATTGGTCGAAACACCTGACGTTAAAGTGCTATTAGACGCTGGCATATCGCTTTGTCCATACCGTTTCCGTTTGCCGCCGCACCCTATTGAATTCAAAACGATCGATAAGCTTCGGAGACGCATCGCAGAAGCCGCTGAAACGGCGCAGGTGGTAACGATAAGCCATTATCATTTTGATCATCACACGCCTTCATATGAGGATTGGTTGGTCAACTGGACAGAGGCAAACGAGACGGCACGACAGATTTACCATGGCAAAAAAGTTTTGATGAAGAACCCCAAAGAGAAAATCAACTCCAGCCAGAGACAGCGAGCTTGGCTTTTCCAAAAGACAGGTGGAAAACATGCGACAATTCTGGAACCTGCAGACGGCAAAACATTTACTTTCGGGAACAGTACTGTGATGCGTTTTTCAGAAGCAGTTTCTCATGGACCTGACAATTCCATGCTAGGCTGGGTTGTAATGTCACTAATCGAATATGAAGGCGAGCGCTTCATGTTCGCACCCGACGTCCAAGGTCCCATGTCCACGCACACGCTTGAACTAATCAAATCAGCAAACCCGCAAGTAATCATGATAGGCGGACCGCCGTTTTATCTTGGCGGCTTCAGAGTCAGCGAAGCTCAGTTGCAGTTAGGACTCAAGAACTTGGTGAGCGTCGTCGAAACGACGCCGTTAACCATTTTGGAACATCACGCTTTAAGAGACAAGCAGTGGCGGCAGAGAACAAAACAAGTTTACGATGCTGCTCTTGATGTGGGGCACAGTATAATAACAGCGGCTGAATTTGCTGGTGAAAAAAATAAGTTTCTGGAATCCAAACGAAAACAGCTTTACCTTGATGTTCCACCTCCGAAAGAGTTTGAGAAGTGGATGCGCGAAGGCGCAACAAAGAAGAGCAACACCAAACCCCCAATATATAATGAAAAGGGTTTCAAAAGAGAGTTCAACCTATAGATAATTATGGAAACGTGTACACTTTCGGATCACAGCTAACTACAATAGCAAACCAAATAATCGATAGCACTAATGCAAATTTAGCAATTTACCGAAATGTGAATTATAAATCTATATCCTTGCGTCGTAAGTTAGTTAAATGTCTCCAGCTTATTTCTGAACATCAACAGCGGAGGGAAATACATGAAGCAACAAGCCACAATTAAAGCTAGAAAAGAGCTAGAAACAAAAATGGCCGCAATTTTCGGCGAAAAAATTAAGAGTCTGTCGACAGAATTGCAACGAATATTGCTAGACGACATGGTCACCGCTTTCGAAAATAGGCTAAACGTGTTAAACCGTGCCCACCCAAAAAGCGGCAACAAGGCAATGCGATGAAGAAAAATACTTAGTATAGATACATAAAAGCTTTATATAAAAACCACCGAATATGGCAAAAAAGAGGTCTATATATGAGACGTTCCAAACTCGAAATGTATGTAGACATTCTGAGAGTATTGGCTCACCGGGGGCCACTCAAGTTAACCCATGTCATGTATAAGGCTAACGTTAATTGTAGTGTACTCAAGGAATATCTGGAATTCCTAATGAAACAAGGGCTAGTGGAAGAAAGAACCATAGGAAAACGCCGAGTTGTCTATACAATTACCCAAAGAGGCGTAACAGTGCTCAAATACTTCAGAGAACTGAAGCAAGTGCTGCCCATCGTCGAAGAAGCCAGAAACCAAGTGCCAACCCCTTACTAACCCGTCTGATTTTCTTCAAAAATCTTCAGCTCGTTTGAGTCTAATATAAAAAGCTGAAGAACTTTTTGTGATCTGCGTATCATTCTTATTGAGATACTCTAGCTTAGTTAGTTTTGGCTTTAGTGTTGATGGCGCCTAACTGTTTGTTGTAAGTAGTGAATGTAACTGTTGTGAATAATTACCAGTGTTTCGTAAGACTTAATAAACTCGCCACAATTCTACTGTATATGTGAAAAACACTCGGGGAAAGCCTGTGACAAAAGAAGAAATCCTGAGCAAAAAACCCTTGCACATACTCGAAAAAATAAGAGAAAACCTCGAGAAGCTCAACGAAAAAATGGAAGTCATGATAGAACTGCAAAAACATGGCCGAAAAGAAATGCCGACTCTCCCCGATGCTTCCTTAGATGTAATGACTTTACTGTCAATGCCTGATCACCTCAGAAAAACCGCTATGACCATATGTAGATGCGGACGAGCCACCGCAGAAGAAATTTCCCAGCACACAAACAGAGCGCGAGCTGTAGAAAGCGCCTATCTGAATCAGCTCGTCATTATGGGTTACCTAAAAAAAGAGAGGAAAGGAAGAAAAGCTTACTTCTATGCTGACAGAGACAGCCAAGGGTGAAAACAGAAATGAGCAAAATCATAGCGGTGCACTCATATAAAGGAGGAACAGGAAAAACTCTTCTTTCAGTGAATTTGGCAGCCATCTTAGCCAAGCGTGGAAAGAAAGTTTGCCTCTTCGACCTTGACTTTCGAGCGCCGAGCCTATTCGCAATACTCAAAGTGGAGAACGCGGAATGTTGGTTGAACGATTATCTAAACGGAATATGCAACATCAACAAAGTCCTCGTAGATTTAAGCAGCAGAATCGAAGGTAACGGCAAATTTGTCGTAGGTCTCGCAAACCCCGCAACCGAGGCGATCAGAGACATTTCCGCGAAAGACAGAAAATGGGAAATGCGCGCATTGGGAAGACTCCTATCCCTAAGAAACACGCTGCTAAACGACCAAGGATTCGACTATTTGATCTTAGACACGAGCCCAGGACTCCAATACTCATCAATAAACGCTATAGTAACTGCTGACTTCGTAGTAGTGGCAACAACCGGCGATAAATCCGATGTGAATGGGACACGGCGCATGCTCCAAGAACTTTACAACCTGTTTGAAAAGAAAACAGGCTTGATCCTTAACAAGGTCCTCGACTCCACCTCAAAATCAAAGAAAGATGAAATGCGCGACAAGGTCAAAGCTATATATCAAGCCCCTCTGATAGGGGTAGTGCCGTGTTTCTGCGAAATTCTAAGAGCAGAAGGTAATTTCATATTCGTGCAGGACAAGCCCGATCATCCCTTCACCAAGATTCTGGATGAGATGGCGAAAAACCTAGACACTAACGAAGTTAACTAGCGGACGGCTACCCTTTTTTTGCAGAGTTTTCTTTTTAGTCAAGTCTGCATACAAAAGTATCAACAAGACTCAATGCAAATGCTTATAGAACGCGTAAACACTGTTAAAAATTGCACGAGCGGAGAAAAAACCGTTGGACATATCAGCGATTGTTCTGGCTGGCGGCTTTTCTAGCAGGTTCGGTCAGGACAAAGGAGTTCTGAAGCTTGCCCACAAACCTCTGATAAAACATGTCGTAGACGCGGTTAGCCCAATTGTTAATGAAATAATCGTTGTTACTAGTTCCCAAGAGCGAATCACGCAATATGCTAAGGTCATGACCGCGGATGTTCAATTCGTCATTGACATGTACGAGTCAAACAGTCCGTTAATAGGTGCCTTAACAGGTTTTAGATATGCCCACGGTGAATACTCTCTACTTCTGCCTTTTGACACGCCGTTTGTTTCGAAAGAAGTTGTTTCACTACTTTTTGAGCTGTGCCTAAATAAATCAGCTGCAATTCCAAGGTGGCCCAACTGCCAGATTGAGCCGTTGCACGCGGTTTATCAAACAGAACCTGCTTTAGAGGCTGCGAGAACTGCTGTGGCTGAAGGAAAATTGAACTTACGCGCCATGATTGAAAAACTGACTGAAGTACGCTATGTTTCCACGCTTGTTATCCAGCAGCTGGACCCGCAGCTTCGCACGTTCTTTAACATAAACACGCCCGCAGACTTGAAGAGGGCTATGGCGATAGTTAGACCAAGCACACACAGTTGAAACTTCTTTTTTCCTATGAACTGTCAGCTCGAAAAAGATTGCCCCCTCCTTTATAGCGCGCGCTTAGTCGAAGTGTCGAAACTGAACGAATCTTATATATACGTGAAGACTGTTTCCTCGGAAAGGAGATAAATTATGTTGAGTATCAGGGGGTTAACATTGCAACAACCGCAAAAGCATTGAAAACAAGCGCCAAATGAACTAGCACTATGCATTCTCTAGGTGGAATTTGAACTTTCAGCGTGATTTTTGCTTTGGTTTGTTAATTTTTTAGAAGACCCGCGTTGTTTACGCTTATCTTACAGCTACGAAAAATTGTCGAACCGTAGAAATTTGCATTTAAGAAATAAAAATCCAGCCTTCTCTTAATGTAAAACGCTCGCTAAGTGTTAAAAACCATTTTGTTTTTTCGACTTGTCTATGTGGTCTTCGAAGTGAGGCCTTGGAGAATCTTTTGGTTGCATGTTGGTATTATGCTTAACTAAAAGAATTACCCAGCCTTTAAAAGCAAGAGAAACCTATTTTGGATATTTACAGTGATTGGTTGGCAACGGACAAAATGTTTAGGCCTGCTTCAAAAGTGAGTTTTGTTGGTCCTTCTGTATACCACTGCTCTATAATAGAACCTTGCCGTTCGGGCGCTTATGAATCGCCTTGCCGAGTGCCAGATTTTTGGCAGTTTTTTGTATATTACTTGAGGGATTGGCAATGGTAGTTGAACGAGATCTGCTAGTTTCACTTCTGAAACTGACAAGAGAAGGCCCTGTTTTAATTGAATCTGTCAAGAAAGACTCTAGGATCGCTGAGGATATACTCAAGAAATTGCTGGAAAAACTGCAAAATGAAGACATGATTCATTTGCAGGGCGACGCTGTTGAAGCAACCAGCAATAACCGTCTAAGACTCGCTGTTGAAGCAGGTTCCGCAGGCGCAGACATTGAACGTGTTAGTGCCTTTCTCCATTGGCAGGAGTTCGAGGACTTTGCTGCGTTTGCGTTGGAAAAAAACGGCTATGTTATCGCCAAAAATCTGCGTTTTAAACATGCTGATCGGAAATGGGAAATAGACATAGTTGGTTGCAAAAAGCCTTTAGTCATATGCATAGACTGTAAGCACTGGCATCATGGGATGGCGCCGTCCGCTTTGAAAAGGATTGCTAAGGCTCAGGTGGAAAGAACAAGTACTCTGGCTGAGTCGCTGCCAAATATTTCCCTTGAAATCGAATGCGCCAAATGGAACAAAGCAAAATTCATCCCCACCATCTTGTCGCTCACGCAAGGCAGCTTCAAATTTTACGAAATGGTACCCATTGTTCCTGTGCTTCAACTTCAAGATTTCTTAAATCAGTTGCCCGCTTACATAGAATCACTGAAGTATTTCTCGAAGGAATTTGACCATTTAGGTCATGTTTTTTAAAATTGATGTTTTGGCGAGTCGTGCGGCAGGATAGAGGCTCAGAAGGAACATTCCAGCTAACGCTGTAAATAACAAGGCAGCTACCTCCAAGACAGTTGCGCTTGTCACTACCGGCTTAGGCACTAAGATTAGCAACGTCGTTATTACGCCTAAAGAGATTCCTACCGCGAAACTCGAAAGTAGGACAACAATACTCTGTATCGCGAGAATAACTATAATCGCTTTTGGTTTCGCTCCAGTAGCTCGTAAAATCGCGAATTCTTGACGCTGCTCCTCCGCGGCAAGCATCGCATAGCCTATTAGACAAAGGGTAGCTGATGTCAAAGTGAAAAATGGCAGAAGCATCACCGTCGACCAGGCGGAACTGAGAAAACTAAGATTCTCCTGAAGCACTTTATCCAGTTCGAAAACGGTTAGATCCGAATTTCCGCTGGTAATTTCGTCTTTTATCTGCGCCAAAGTGGCTGAACGATCGGCTGAAGGCTCCATCTTGACAAGTACAATGTTGGGGTTTGACGTGCTAGTGAGGTTTTGCAGTTTTTTAATGGGGATGTAGGTAATTTTGCCGTTATTTATGGGGTCTACGCAAACGCCTACTATGTTAAACGTCCAATTTTGTAGCCGAATGCTTTGGAATAAGGGTTGCGAGAACATTGCATGGGATATTGAATCGCCGATCACGGCTTCGAAACCGTCGTCCATATTCAAGAATTGTCCCTGAATGGACCATGTGGCTGTGACTTTTTGAGGGTCAACACCGACTATTAATGAATCTCCTTCGCGATTATCGCCAACTGGAATAGTCGCTAAAGTTTCAGGATCGATTGTGAAGTTGCTTACTTCTTGAACGTGCTCTTTCAAAATCAAGCGGGCGTCGACGGTTGCTATTTTAGGTGTGGAATTTAATTGCTGGAGAACCGTGCTTGGTATTGCGAGCCTTTCGTCCAGATAGTTGAAATCACCGTTTTCTTTGGCTCCAAAGAACTTTGACAAAAGCAACTTGTATTGAGCAACCATGCTAGTGTGGGCTATTATAATAATGTCTTTGCCGACGGCGTTTTCAATCCATGACTGAGTTGTTTCGTTGGCAATTATGCCTCCGGAGATTGACACTGTAAGCAAGACAAAGACTATCGAGAGCAATATAATAATTCGGACACTCGCTGATTGGCGCCGGAACAAGCTTCTTAACGCCATTTTCAGAGTTAACCCGAATCGCGATAGTGGTTTGAATTTGTGTCCAGTGCTTAAGTCGAAG
>Ga0209635_10002592_pt1 | contig 13910 bp, 3 predicted proteins | sample DeeMarSWOR230_32_FD_187463 | JGI IMG/M metagenome (GOLD analysis project Ga0209635, IMG submission 187463) | Marine sediment microbial communities from White Oak River estuary, North Carolina - WOR-2-30_32 (SPAdes) (version 2) | ecosystem: Environmental > Aquatic > Marine > Intertidal zone >... | reverse complement strand
AGTGATTCGATAATCAACAATATTTACATTTCCATTATACGTTTGATCAATCTTTGAATCTAAATTATTTGGTACTTTTTGCCAATCCTCAAACTCACCATCGATTTCAATCGAGTTGATGCTTTTTTCCTCGAATTCCCAAGAATAAATAGCCAACGGAATTAATATTAATATTATGACTATCAATAAGCTTAGGACACGATTTTTATTAGCCCGTGCTTTTGCATTCATTATCTTGGATTGTTTTTGTGAATGACCTTTTTTTGTTACTAAATTATAACCAACTGTTAGCCCATTTCCATTGGTTAAACCATTTCCATTAGTTAAACCGTTGCCATTGGTTAACCCATTGCCGTTTGTTAATCCCTCTTTAAAAAATATGGATTCGCTTTTCACACTCGAAATTTCAAAAACTCTCCCAGTAAGAATATTCTTTGATTTTTTATATATCTCTATCTCACCCAATAATCTTGGCTTATGTGGCTTCATGTTGGGGCCTATCTATAATTTTTATATCTTATATAAAATATAAATTAAAATAAACTATTTTTAACTTAAAAATATAAAAGACTTTACTAAACTAAACTACTACAATGCATTGCAATTTTTACATATTCTTATAGCATTTTTAACAGATAATGAAGAAAAAGTCAAAATAAAATGTATTTTGAAAATAAAAATGAATTACTGAGTTATGGAATAAATTAAAATTCTTTCGAATTATTTTTTGGATTTACCGATTTTCTTCAAATTACTATCTTTGGATTCATCAATATTAGAAACAGGTAATATCATTTTTATAATCTTTTTTCCATCTTTGTACTTCTTAATATCTCCTTTCCAGTTCTTTAATGGTCTATTAAATTTAAATTCCAAAGATCTCAATACCACCCTACTATCCTTATACAACTTCTTCCCAGACCGGCCGTTAAATATTGTTGCTAAGAATGTATGTTTACCTCGTTCTACCAAGATGTTCCTACCTTTCATCTGAATTTCTTTAATACCCCAGTCTTGTTTTCCATCCTCCTCCTCATCAGAAAACGCTTCCTGGGTAAAATCTAGTATTGCTGTAAGCATTCCGCTTACAATATCATCATCTGCACGGCCCTTGGTCTTCTTGGATTTCTTTGATTTTTTTGATTTTTGTTTTGGTTTAATTGATGATTCATGTAGTATTAGTATCCCCGTATTATGAATCCAGAACACTTCCTCAGTAGTATAATCTCCAACATATTTTCGGTAGGTAGCATAACTTGAAATTGCTATTATTAGAATGATAATTAGGATTAGTAACAATAATAATGACCAGAGGTACCCTGTACCTATTGATGGTTTTGCTTCTACTTCGCCGATTTCGATTAATAAGGTCTCCGAGGCTTCGCCTTCGCCATCGCTCACGGTTATAGTAATTACTTCTAAAATGGGTTTTTCTGAATAGATTACTAATTCCATACCATTGATGATTATTTCCAATTCTTTTGACTCAACGCTTAATTCTAATTCATTAATGTCATTATCTATATCCTCAATGAAATCTGTTAAATCAAATTTGAAAAGATTCCTCACACTTCCTTTCTGATGCGGTAGTGGATTAATCACGGGAGGATCATTAACTGGAATTACTGTGACAGAGATTAAGCTCTCAACGAACGCATTTGATGGGTCAGTAGCGCGAAATGTTACTATTTCCACACCATACCAATGTGATATTGCAGAAAAATCTACGCTGCAATTTGAATTTATTGTTACATTCACATTTTTTTGCCCATATGAAAAGTAAAGGGTATCACTATCCTTATCCGAGAAGAAATTGTCTAGGTTAAATGCATTCATAATCATATCATCTTCATAAAAAGATATATCTGGCAACTCTTTATCAATCTCTGGCGGCCAGCTATCTGTGACCTTAACAATAAAATTAACATTTGCCGTGGCTGAACCATCTGATACCATTAGCGCTACAGGTATTTCCATGCCTACTAATTTTTGGGGATAATTCAAAATGATTTTCAAAGGTTTTAAAGGGTCAGTACGTATATTTTCACCCGGCGAAACAATAAATAGCTCTTCTAACTCATTATCTTTATCTGAGACGTATGGTGTAAGGTCAAAAATGTAATCAACATCATAATGTACGATAAAATAATCAGGTATATCATCAATTATTGGCGGGTCATTTATCGGAATTACTTTTATCAATATAGTATCCTCTGCAAGTGCACCAACCGGATCCTGGGCTCGAAAAGTCACATTATTTGAACCAAACCAATCGGTGGGTGAGGAGACATCTACTGAGTTATTCTCATCAATAGAAACATTTACATATGTTTCACCTAGCGAATAATATAGACTATCACCATCAGGATCTTCAAAATAATCATCTAGATCAAATACATCAAATTTCGATTCGCCCTCATTAAGGAGAATATCTGGTATATCTATTACTAATTTTGGTGTGTAATCATCTGTAACATTGATTTGAATAGTTTCTGCATCATTGTCCTGGCCATCAAAGGCAATTAAAGTTACAAATATTGGTATGCCCACATAGCTTTCTGGATAAGTATAAGTAACCTTTAGACCATCAATTTTGATATGTGGACTGGTTTCACCATTGGAGTCTCCAATACCATCTATATTTTCAGATACAAATAATTTCAACTCTACTTGCGGGGTATCAATATCATTAATATAAGGTTGGTAATCGAAATCATATGGGTCATCATAATGAATAATCAAATTAGGTGCTTTAGAAAATACCGGATTATCATTCACCGGTGTGATATTGATCCATAATGGTTGATTTGTGGTATAATTTTCACTATCCACCAACCAGAGGGTGACTAAATTATTTCCAAAAGCATTTGGAATTGGCGTAATTGTAAGAATATCCTCTGCACTCTTCTCACCTGAAAGAATATACAAAGATTTATTTTCCCCGGTAATATACCAATTTAAATTAGTTCCTGAATCTAGAAAATCAAATTCATAGGGGCTTAAATATAAATTAAATGGTGGTGCGTCCTCATATAGCTTCACATCAGGTACTGTTCCTATAATCTTCGGTGCGAGTAAACTATCAACATTCACTTTTGTATTAACTATTCCAGTAAGCTCTTGTGGAAAGTCCTGATTATCCATTCCTTTATAATCTAACATCGCGTAATTTGAAATAATTGATTCATTTTCTATATCCTTATCAATAACAGTACGCAGACTAATCGCTGGAAGCTCTTGCGTATAAATTGCACTACCTAATCTCCAGGTAATTGTATTTCCATTTAGTGCGGGTAATGGATTCGCGCTTATGTAAGCCAGTTCATCCGGTAAAATATCAGTTATCACGATATCTTTTACACCGTTTTGCCAGGTTGAATTAATTTGGAGATTAATTTTATATGTTAAAAAGGTACCTGGGGTAGCAATTGGTTTATCTATAGACATTGAAATGCTCATTACTCTCCGAATTACGGTTACATCCTTGTAAGCTCGATGGATTAAATAATCATTATCTTTAACTGTCAAAATTACTTTGTAATTCCCTTCGTCTGTGTAAGTGTGTTCAGTTGTAACACCAATCTTATATGATCCCTCACCAAGGTCCCAGACATAGCTAATAATACTTCCATCAGGATCGTATGATGATGACGCATCGAATGTGATGGTCTCGCCAACACCGATTATTGTATTACTTGCGGTGAATCTAGCGACAGGCGAATTCATATCATTTGATTTAAAATAAATATCTACATAATTATGTCCCATTGGGACCTTTGTAAGTACAATACTATCATTACTATACGTATAATTAATCCCGCTTAACCACCATTCTTGGCCATTAACCGTTACATTGTAAGGAATCGGTGCATCTATGAATTCAAGCTCGGTAATCATCCGTTTCGTATTTACATGGACATGAAAATGATCTCTACCAATGAAATAAGTCTTATAGTAATTACTATCAAGTTCTGGGTCTCTTTTGAAAACATCTTCTGATTCGTCTTCGTAAAGCTCACGGCAATATATTTTCAATATTTTTATATTATAACACTCAACTTCTAATGAATTACTATCTGTTGTATAAATAACGTTTATCAAACCATTTTGATCCGTATCATAACGCTCTATATAGTAATGACCGGTTTTTCCATCATTGATGAACGTCAAAGTTGAGTCATAACTTGCATCCATTTCGGATGTATCTATTAAATTTTCTGCAATGAACGGTACTTGTGATAATATAATTAAAACTACCCAGAATGCATAAAGAATCAACCACTTTGATTTTTTGTTGGAATGCTTCTTAGATAGCTCAGAATTTAAAACTTGATTATCTCGAGGATAATTAAAAGGGGATTTCAATAATCTCACTTGACCACCCCCTTTCTTAATTCTTTATATTTTTTTAAATAATATTCTCTTCGTATAATGGCAATTAGAATTAAAATAATTAAAATTGGAATTAAAAATCCTTGGAATTCTGGAATGCTCAAATCATTGGTAAATATATAAACTTCACCCACCTCATTAAAAACATCATCAAAATCAGGTGCACCAACCACTAATTCATCATAATCAACGCCATTAAAATTACCGGCAAATGACACGGACCAACCAAAATGAGAGTCGGCCTGCACACCGTATTCTATATAAGTAGCGTTATCGGCAGTGTCGTTTTTAATATCACTATTGTTAAAAACATAAACTGCACCACATTGATTCCGACTTTGGTAATTCACCATGGGTGCACCAATGGCGATCTCTGGCAAACCATCATTATTTAAATCACCACCACCGGATACCGAATACCCAAACTCACCAGCTTCTGCCGTACCCATAATACTTATGTTAGGTTCCCTTGGAAGTTCTTTCCATAGTTTCAAATCATCTACCCAAACACTTTCATCCACATCAAGAAATGAAGTGAATTTAATTCTGAAATTTGATACCCTATAATCGGAGATATCAATGGAGATATTATCATATTTTAACCATTGATTATCGGGCCCTTCAAAATCCAGGTCACAAACTGTATTATTAGATTTGCCATCATAAAAGGAAAGTAGAAAATTGTGATCTTGAATGTCGGTTTTCCGGAACCAAAACTCCAAAGTTGCACCAATGGCATCCGAAAGGTTAATATTATCCGATACCAAGTCTCCACTGTTAATAAAGCTGGAGGTAACACTCTGGCTACCACTATAATATGTTGAAGAATCTATTACCCAACTTGTTATTAAATTCTCATCCCATTTTGATAAGTCAGTTTCAAAATCATCAGCAAATTCTATATTATACTTTGAACCTTGGATGTTTGCGGAACCGTTATAAATATGGACTTTACCACGATTTGAATTATTCCCTGGTACACCAATGATTATATCATCATAACCATCCTCATTTAGATCACCGGTACCATTGATACTAAATCCAAGTCTATCGTTTTCTGCCGCACCGGTAAACCACTCATCAAGAGTCATTTCAGATGTGAACATTAAGAATATATCATCAATATAATAATCGGTCACAATACTATCACAGTCTGCTCTAAACCGTAATTTAAACTCTGACCACAATGCTTCCTCCGGGAGGTCTATAGCCTCAGCTGCCCAAGCTGTGCCGACACCACCGGTGAATACTAAATAAAATCCGTCCAGCCAAGTACCGCCACCATCATCAACAAATATATCAAGATAAAGTTCATCACCAATTACAGGTGCTAATGGCCCGGCTTTCCAGGAGAAGATTAGACTAGCAACTCTTGCCCGTGAGAGATCTGTTCCATTAGATTCTAGTAGCTGTCTATTTTCCACGGTATATGAATATGGAGCTGAGCGGAATTGTGTGTTCGTTACTGTACCATTGCTTATGCTATTCCATTTGGTGGTATTAAGTGAAGGAGTTGGGAAGGTATCATTCAATCCAAAATTTGAATAATTATCATACCCATAGCAAATATAACCTCTACCTCTCATTTGGTCATAACTGGGAGCACCGATTAGTAAATCATCAAAACTATCATTATTAACATCACCAGCGCTTGATACTGACCAACCAAACTCATCATTAATTTCATCGCCATATATTATTTCATCAGCCGAGGATCCAATTGTTCTATTTTGTATTGCTAAAATTGCAGAATCTTTTATAGTGCAACTGCCGCCACTACCTTGGCAGTACTGGGTCAAAATCGAATTCCAATCAGAATCAAAAACTACTTTTTTAATCATGCAAGTAGTTAATCGATCAGTAGTATCCTTTGGCTGCCTCCTGAAAAACATCGCAGTTGTGCTATTTACGATTACTTGGTGATCTTGATAATCCAAAGTTGACGACGAACCGTGAGTGGTAGTTGCTAATACTAAATAATCTTCCGGACTATTCTGAGTGAAGGTCAAACAAGATTTCGTTTGCCAAATTGGTGATGAAGTGCTAGATGGATCTCGATCCTCTATGCTTTCATTTATGAATACATCAGTTAGTCGTATAGCACTTATTCTAGAATTTCGTACATCAGCTACATCTGAGCCCGCTGCAAGATCACTACACGCTTCCAATGAATATATATGCTTAGTTTCATTCCAATTCACCACTGCAAATTGAAAGAAATTTTCCCAATCATTAGCATTCTGGGCTTCAAAGGCATAATGTATACTCGTGGTCTTTGAATTAGGATAATATTCTCCGTCGATGTATAGTCTCGCATAAGCAGAACATGACGGGTCACTTGATGTGATGCCCGTAGAAGCTATCACTAAATATTGACCTGGCTGGTGTGGTTCATGGGATCGATTCACGATGCTTGTCCATGATGAGCTCGGTAGATTTAATGTCTCCTCTTCTACAAGATCATAACTATAATCACTGTTCTCAATATCTAAGAATAAGGCAATAATTCGTGCCCTCCTAATATCTGTGTTAAAACCAAATTGTTCGGAAGCATAATCGATTGTAATCGTATAAGTTGTTGTCTGCAAATTTGGAAATATTTTATGAGTCCCATAGGTCTGATAATTATCCGCATAAGTTGGTCTAACCGAATAATTAATAATATTATTTCCATTAACTTGCACACGAGCCAAAGCTGAGCTGACCAGACTAGTGCTTCTCATTTCAAAAGTGGCCATGACCAGCCATGCACCAGCAATTTGCGGGGTAAACGATACAGTAAGCTTATTCTGCCAGGAGGTCAGTGTTGTACTATCTTGATTTTCACTTTCAGCATATTCCCAAAGGTTTAAATGCAGTTCATCACCCATACTCGGCCCGCCATAGAATACATACACCCTATTTCCCATTAAAGCACCCACCGCTACATCATCGTAGCCATCGGCGTTAAGGTCACCAGCGCCTGTAACTGAAGAACCAAAAAAGTAATTCTCCATGGTTCCATTTAGTATTATATCCGCTCCAGCGGCGGTTTCATTGGCAAGATTATCGCCATAGAATATATATGCTCTACCTGTGTTATCATCATGACCTGGGGCCCCTATAATAATATCCAATACTCCGTCATTATTTACATCACCAGCACTGGAAACATCAAAACCGAACATATCAAACCCATTCTCACCTATAATGGTGAAGTTAGCACCATCAGCATCTAGATAATCCGGATCCATTCCTCGGAAGCCATAGAATATATACACGGCTCCACAATCTAATTTATTAAATGATTCCTCCTCACCATAAGTGATAAAACTGTCATTCATGGACAGATATTGAGCTTTGATCCACTCTGGACTTCTTGGCGTATCGGATAATCGAATTTCGTCTAATATTCCCTCCCAATAATTACTACTCCCTCTTCTACCAATATAATTATTATTCCCGAAATTAAGATTAGAACCACCTGTGAATCCCGAGTAATAATTGCCATTTAAATATAAACTATGATTTGTTCCATTATATGTCCATGCTACATAACACCAGTCATTAATAGGGATATTATCGATTCCATCAACGGGGTCAATAGATCCACCACTAGTGGTGGTGGCAACACTCAAGCCATTATTTGTGGAATGCCAATAAATCTGTAGTTTTCTAGAATTCGCCCCGGAATCACCCTGAACAAAAATACAATCATAATCACTGGGATTAATTGGAAACATCCATGATTCAAATGTCCAATTATCATCCACAAAAGAACTTGAGCCTAAATCGAGACAATCATCTATACCGTCAAAGATATCTGCTCCATCTAGCCGCCCAGGCGTTGCTTCGTCACCTTCATAACTCAGAGGAATACCATCATTATTATTATCAGTCATATCATATCTTGTACCCACCCCAGTTTCCCTCAGATGCCATACACATGTAAAATTTTGATCGTAAGTTCGGGGCTCATTTTGAGCATTTGGAGCACTTGGGTTACCATAATACATCCAAATAAAATCTGTTGAAGACCCACCACTGATGTTTGTTACATTTACCCAAACATAACTATTACTTATATCATCCCAATCTTCTATATGGTAGTTCAATTCTGTGAACCCATCAGAATCAATAAATCTAATATCTCCGCCTGAGGACTGTGTTCTCGAAAAATCAAAATCCGTAGGGGTTAGTCTTACTAAAACCGTGAAATTCTCCAGTGTCTCAGATTGATCACGGTTATCAAATGTTAAACGTCTCCTGAAAGACCAATCAGGATTCCACCAACTTGTTAATTCATAATAGCTTTCATTGTTTGGTGCACCGATAATAATATCATCATATCCGTCCTTGTTCAAATCACCGGCAGCGCTTACTACTGAGCCAAAACGATCAGACGTACCATTACCTATTCCACTAGTAAGTTCCGCTAATGACCCCGCACGTGAGCGACTGCCAAGATTAATCTCAGAGTAAGTTGAATAATTAGGCTTGAATTCGGCTCCATCTACACCCACACCATGATCAATCGAATCCCTTGTCCCGTCCCAGGCCTCTATATAAAAATAAATTTTTACACTTTCAAGGTTATCGCTAGATAATCCCAGGTTAGTAAAATCAAAACATGTTTCAAGCTGATCAGAGTGTGTAGCTGTGGGAGTATTTGCAACAAATTTCCAGTCGTCGGATTCTTGTTTCTCAAGCTGGACTACCCAACCCATAGGGTTGTTCGTATATCTGTAAATTTTACTTTCTAAAATGTTACCATTTTTTCCGGTGATTTGTATCATATAATCTGCACCAAGCTGTAGTTCATCAAAATACAGTCCGGTAAGGCTATTCAAATCAGTGTCTAAAAAGATATACGCGGAGTCTTCTCCTAACAACTTTTGCTTTGGAATACTTTCTTTAATCTTCGGAATTATTTCTTCTTGAATGTTCTTGTTATTCTCTATAGTGTTAATCCAATTGGGTGATTCAGATGGTGTTGAAATTTGTTTGATAAGCTCAGGATTTAACGGAATGATCGTTCCACCCATCATAGTACCTGTAACTTGGAAATAGAATGAGATGTCTTGGGAGCCATGGGAGATTCTATACTCGTTCAGGTCAATATTTTTATTCTCTATTTTATTTGCGTCGATATCAAGATGCCCTGGGATGTCTTCCCAGTCTAAAAATGCACCATCAATAATTATTCGGTCGGGTACTTCTTCAATGTATTTCAATTCAATATCCGACTCAATAATTGTTTGAGCATTAGCCATAGTTTGGATTTCATCATTGTTAGCAAGTTCCAAACCGATAACATGTGATTTTTCTGCAGCCTCATTAATATCAATTTTTACCTCGAGGTTAAAAGTCTTATCCTCTTCAATTAACAATGGCTCAACAAAATCGAACGAAACTTTACCATCCAATAATTGGCCGGCGGATACCTCCTCATCTTGGAGATATAAACTGATATTTACAACATCGGAATCCACCGCAGTACCTTTTCGTTTAAAGACCAATGAATTAATCGGAACATTATTATTTTCTGCCATAAGTTCCAATTTCAGGATTGGATTATCTTTTGAATTTAATTTGTATAAAGAATCTCCAACAGAGTGCTGATTAATTCTAAGTAATCTCTCGCCAGTTCCTATGACTTTATCAGAAAAATCTTCATTGCCATTTGAATCCTGGATGTGGAACATTATCAGTATATCAGAATTCGAATTTTGTAATGAGAAAGTTGGGATTTTAATTTCTAACCTGCTTTCCTTTACACCGTTTGCAGGATTAATATCCGTTGACTCCCAGCCATTCCAATCGCAGGGGTCCCTATTATTATCAAACATTTTAAAGTCGGATTTATATACCGCACCATTCAATCCCTGGGTCTCAATTAAATAATCAGCCCCATGTGTCTTAAACTGATAACCAGTGTTTGGATTATTGTCGGTATCAATAAACACTTGAATTATATCCAATCCAAAAACTCTTTCATTATCTTCCGTTATTTTGATACCATTGAAGATTCTGCCATATACTTCCAAGTAAAAAGAATAAAAGTTATCATCCTTTGAAACTCGATAATCAATTATGTTTACATTTCCATTGTCTTCTTGGTCCGTGATGGAATCATAGTTACTCGGTATCTCTGACCAATCATTAAACTCGCCATCAATTAAAATCCGACTGGGATTATTAATATTCAAATCCCAAAAATATATGCTCAATGGCATTAAAAGTATGATTACTGTCGTAATAAGACTACTGATTTTTCGTTTTGTATTTTTTGCTTTAACTTTTACAATTCTGTTTAGTTTTGTGGACCTACCATTATCTTTGTTTAATTTATTTCCAAGGGTTAGACCATTACCATTTGTTAAGCCATTGCCATTGGTGAGGCCGTTACCATTAGTTAAACCATTTCCATTTGTTAAGCCGTTTCCATTGGTGAGACCATTACCATTGGTCAAACCATTACGATTTTTTTGAACATGATTGCGGCGTGTTTTTATTTTCGATATATATGATTTTTTTAATTTGATTTTTGAAGTAATTTTACAACACTCACGAATATTTAGACTGTTACCGTTCGTTAAACCGTTACCATTAATCAATCCAATACTACGGTAATGGGATTTACGTTGGCAAAATTGTAACCTATAGTCCTTCATAGGATGTAATTTCCCTGGATCATTCAACGAGAATAACACACCCTCTGGCTTGACCTTTTTCTCACTCATGGGATTACCTTAGTTGAGCCTTATATTTTAATAAAATATTTTTAAAAGTAAATTCTCTTTAACAAAAAACATATAAAAGATTTCACTCAATTAATCTGCTAAAATGCATAGCATTTTTAACATATAATTATAGTAATTTCTACAACTTATTACCTATTTGAACAACTTATTAGAGAGTCAACATTATAATTAACCGAAAAAGAAATAAAAAAATAAAGGAAAAGATGTTATTTTAAGGTATTAGTTATTATGTTATTTCATAGTCATTAGCTTTTAACCCAAATTATTATACTTCATTATAGTCCATCAACATTTCTGTTGCAAGCTCGTTTGGATCAGTAACAATCATAGTACCACCTGCGGCACCTGCGATAGTCTTCGCGGCCTCTGTGTAAACAGTTTCTTTTGGCTCAAGTAGAATAATCGTGAACCTTAGTCCAGCCTGTTTTTTTAATAATTTAGCCTTTTTAACTGCTAAACTTAAACTTTTTTCAAGATCACCGGCCCGTGGCTTACCGGTCCGCAGGTCAGTATATGCTTCTGGTAATCCGTCGGTTATTAAGTAAATAAGTTTACGGTCCGCATGAGAACCAGAAATCAACTCATTGGCAGTTGTTAACGCCTCAGCCATGTTAGTGAACCCGCTTGGGCTACTGTGCCAGGCTTGAAGTAAGTCCATCACATGCACCGTTGAGTCAAATGCAATAAAGTCCACGATATTTTTTGGATTTCGATGCTTAACCGCTTTATAAAGAGCTAAAACAGATTTTTTCGCCGCTAAAATTCTGTTATTCTCCACCATACTACCACTTTTATCGAAGATTAATACCACATGGCTTATACTACTTCGCATTTCCGAATGAGTTATTATATCACTATCTTCAATATGCCGTATTTTAGGGTGTGCTAAGCGTGCATTAACCAAACTAGAAACAATATCCATTCGTGAGCTTTCTGAGACAGTTTGCAGCTTTTTCTTTTCATACACACCAAACGGCATACCATGTGTGTGTGCGGCATATGAGGACCGTGACGGTAATTTTTTAATCTCATTTGAAAGTACAATTTCCGCAAACCTATCTATCAACCTTGAAGTAATCTTAAGCTTTTTATTCTCATCAGAAAGCACAAGACCAGCATCCTCCAATTCATTGACCAATGCTTTTTTTACACTTCGATGAACTTTTTTTCGGGATTGCTCTTTAAGGCTCTTTAGCTCGGTAGCTCTTTGTTTTTCCAATTGTTTAATCCGTGCCTCCGCTTCACGGCGCCGTACTTCCTGGTGGACCTTATCATGTTGTAATTGTTGCATTTTTTTTACTTGTCGCTTTTTTATTTCAATTTCCTTTGCTAACTTGTGCTGTTCACGCTTAATGACCCGTTTGATACGATGGTTAATCATTTGCCGTGCTTCATCAGCATATCTATCTTGATCGAAATATTTTTGCCAAGAAACCCGGCGTTGGCTACCAAGTTTTTTACCATACTTTTCACCGAGATCACGGTCAATTGCGCGTTTAAATTCTGGGCTGGTTGCTAGGGCGTTATCAAGATTATGGTCAATGTCATCCCATAACTTTTTACCACTAGGAAATCTTAGAAGTATGTTACTGCGCTTTTGATAATACGAGGAAGCTTCAGTATCATGTTTTCCAAATTTCGATTTTAACCACGAAATAAATCTTCGGAAAAGGTTAATGATATATCTAACTAAAAGCTGAATTGCTTCGCGAAATCGTGCCCACCAGCTTTTAACGATCTCAGTTTCTGCAGCTTCTTCTTTAAGGTTGATTATAAAATCTAAGATGTTATCCTGAGTTAAAATATCCACTAGTCTTGCATCTAGCTCATAATCAATATAACTCATTTCTTGTTCTTTTCTACTAAAATCATAACCTGTTCCCAACTCATTCTCTAAAGGTACCAAATCCATTTGCATTTCGCGTTTGATTCGCTCCTCACGGCGCCTGAATTTTTGTTCAATTCTTACACGCGTGCGATTTATTTGTTCCTCAAGGCGCGAGCGTAACCGCTGCACAAGTTTTGCGATACCGGAGCGGCTGTCATTGGAATGTTTGGAAATGAATTTACTAATCGACTGCGGACCTGATTGAGCTAGGTATTGTATTAACTCCTGGCGATCGGCTACAGTTAATGTCAGCTCGGGTTCATAATCCTCCAAGCATAAAGGTAGTTCCATATACCCACCACATTCGATCTAAGCAACTATTAATCACAAGTGAAAACATTAAGTTCAGATAATAATTGAAATACATTCTCTATTACAGCCACATCATCAAGGTTACTTTGGTAATGTTCACGGCGTTTTACATATCTCGCAAATTTTTGAAACTCCTGGTGGCCCTCATTATTTAGTAAAACTTTTATTAGGGTTTTCCGATCTTCCAGAAGTTTCTTGCACTCTTCTAAAACTTTTTTACCTACCGAACGATCAGCCTTTAAGTCACGGTTAAAGAAATTACACCAATATCTATTGGCCGCCCGGCGAAGCTCTTTATCAAAATATTTTTCTATAAAACTATCGATTGATGCTTTATTTTGAATGAACGAGTCACCCCCACGTGCCCTAATTCGACCCAGCATAGCGCCCTGCACACCAAGACGAAAATCTTCTACGTTAAGAATCTTTGATTGGTTTAAGATCGAATAAGCAATAGACCGTCTAATGTTATCGATCATGGTTCGATTACTCCCAACTTCAGATAATTCGTGGATCTCACCGGCTACACGACGCCAGGCTTCAATTATATAAATAGAACTTTCTATAAATAAATC
>Ga0209635_10002587_pt1 | contig 13919 bp, 9 predicted proteins | sample DeeMarSWOR230_32_FD_187463 | JGI IMG/M metagenome (GOLD analysis project Ga0209635, IMG submission 187463) | Marine sediment microbial communities from White Oak River estuary, North Carolina - WOR-2-30_32 (SPAdes) (version 2) | ecosystem: Environmental > Aquatic > Marine > Intertidal zone >... | reverse complement strand
ACCTCCTCATGATTTGAACAGGGAGGCAATGGATATTTGCCTTACAGTAGCTCTCATGCTTAACTCCAGTCCAATTGATGAAGTCCATGTAATGCGTAAAACTGTAATAGATGGATCAAACACAACAGGTTTTCAGAGAACTTGTATCATAGCTGTTGGTGGAGCACTTGAGGTTGGTGGTAAATCAATACCAATTCAAACAATCTGTTTAGAAGAAGATGCAGCTAGAAAGCTTAAGGATGATGGTTCAACAACGCATTATCGCCTTGATAGACTCTGTGTTCCTCTTGTTGAGATAGCTACTGCTCCCGTTATTTACTCTCCTGAAGAAGCTGAGAAAGTTGCTCTCGCCCTTGGAAGAATCTTAAGAGCAACTAAAAAAGTCAAAAGAGGACTGGGTTCGATACGTCAAGACCTGAACATCTCAATTAAGGATGGAGCTTTGGTAGAAGTTAAGGGTGTACAGCAACTCAACCTCGTTTCAAAAGTTGTCGAATATGAGGTTCAGCGACAACTCTCTCTTCTACAAATTCTTGATGAACTCACCCAAAGAGGGATCAATAGAGATTTTTCTACCACATCATTGAATGTTAGTCACGTTTTCAAGGAAACAAATTGTCACGTCATTAAACAATCGCTTCAGAAAGGAGGCATCGTTTTAGCGATCAAGCTACCAAAATTTGCAGGTCTACTAAGAAAAGAGTTAATTCCCAGTGTTAGATTCGGAACAGAGTTGGCGAACTACGCCAAATTTTGGGGTCGAGTAAAGGGGATTTTCCATACCGATGAGATGCCTGAATTTGGTATAACTATTGAAGAGGTTAAACGATTACGAGACGCAACTTGTGCAGAGAAAGACGATGCGGTCGTCATCGTTGCAGGTCAAGAGAAGAATACTACAGATGCATTAAATGCTGTTGTTGAAAGAGCAAAAAGTGCATTAAAGCTGATACCTAATGAGACCCGAGGAGCAAATCCGGATGGTTCAACCTACTACTCAAGACCAAGACCAGGAGCAGCAAGAATGTACCCTGAAACGGATATTTCACCCGTGCTTATTACTAAAAGTCATATTACAGATCTAAAGAAGAGAGCACCTGATCTTCCTCAAATTAGAATAAATAAATTGATCGAAGATCATAGTTTAAACATAAAGTTAGCTAACCAGTTGATGGATTCAGAGTACGTTGATCTCTTTGAATTAATTGCTACACGTGTTTCCATTTCCCCCTCTTTTATTGCTGCTTCCTTGACAGAGACATTGAAGAGTCTTCAGAGAGAAGGAGTTCCCATCGAAGCGTTATCAGACGATGCTATTTTGGAAATCTTTGAATTAATCGAAAATGGAGAAATGGCTAAAGAGGGTTTCTCTGAGATATCATCTTGGCTATCAAACAATCCTGATTCTTCCTTAGAAGAAGCAATGGATTCGTTAGAGTTAAAGATGTTATCTGATCAAGAACTAGATTATCTTCTGGAAAAAATCATATCAGATAATGAAGAATTTATCATTGATCGTGGACAATCATCCTTAGGATTTTTAATGGGAGTCGTAATGAAGTCTGCAAGAGGAAGAGTTGACGCATCAATTGTTTCAAAGAGCTTAATTGAAAAAATCCACGAGAAGATTAATAAAAATACTCAATCTTGAGTTGAACAACGCATGTGTGGAATTTTTGGATGCATTCTTAATGAAGGCTTACAAGCTGCACCAATTGTTAAGAACGCTCTCAAACGGTTAGAGTATAGAGGATATGATTCAGCTGGTGTGGCAACAATTTTTCAGGGAAAACTGTTTATTAAAAAAGACAAAGGTAAGATAGAAGAGATAGATGGAAAGCTTAACCTCGACGAAATCCCTGGATCTATTGGCATCGGTCATACGAGGTGGGCTACACATGGAGCTCCCGCAACAATTAATGCTCATCCTATCACTGACTGTAGAAATGAAATAGCAGTTGTTCATAATGGTATAATTGAGAACTTCTCTGAGCTCAAGAAACAGCTAAAGGAAAGAGGTCACATTTTTAGATCAAACACTGATACAGAAGTCGTACCTCACCTCATAGAAGAATGGATAACTAAAGGTGCAAACCTTACGAAAGCAGTGCAAAATACTTTAGAACAATTAGAAGGATCATTTGCGATAGCGGTCATTTATGCTAAAAAACCAGATATGATCGTATGTGCAAGAAAAGAAAGTCCTTTAGTTATTGGAGTAGGCGATGATAGCACGTACCTCGCCTCTGATATACCGGCTTTCCTCCCATTTACAAGAACAGCTATCTTTCTAGAAGAAAACGAGATGGCTATTCTAAAGCAAAAATCATTTGAAATTATTGACGTTCTGAGTGGAGAGATTAAAGATGCGGAGCCCACACACGTGACCTGGTCAGCTGAAATGGCTGAAAAAGGAGGCTTCAAACATTTCATGCTTAAAGAGATCTATGAACAACCCACTTCATTACGAAATGTGCTACGTACACAAGATCTATACTACGAACTAATGGCAGACACCATTAACAAGGCAGATCAATTATTTTTAGTAGCTTGTGGCACATCTTATCATTCTTGCTTAACAGCATCATACATATTCTCAGTCTTGGCTAAGACAAATGTTCACCCAATCATTGCTTCAGAATTCAAGGAAAGAGTAGCAGATACAATCAACAAGAACACTGTCGTACTCGCCGTGAGCCAATCTGGCGAAACAACCGACACTCTTGGAGCAGTACGATGGGCTTTAGAGAAAGAAGCCACGGTTCTAAGTGTTACAAATGTGATGGGATCCAGCTTAACAAGACTCTCAAGTGTTTATGTTGGGCAAAATTCTGGTCCAGAAATTGGAGTAGCAGCAACAAAGACCTTTACCGCCCAGTTAATGGTTCTTTGTAAATTAGCAATTGTTCTAGGAAGTAAGAAGGGAGTTCTGACTTCTACCGAAGTAAGGGAGTTACTTGATGATTTAAAGCGTGTACCTTCTCTTGTTGAAGAGACCATTAAAATTACAGAACCAATTATAAAATCACTTGCATGGAAGCTTAAAGACACTCATAGCTTTTGCTTCCTTGGTCGAGGAATTAATTCTGTGACAGCGATGGAGGGTAGACTCAAACTTTTAGAACTCAGTTATATACCATCATTAGCTTATCCTGCTGGAGAGAGTAAACATGGTTTCATCGCTGTTGTAGATAAAGGCTATCCCGTAGTCTTTATTGCTCCAAGAGATAGTACGTACACAAAGCTCATTGGTAATCTTATGGAAATGAAGGCTAGAGGTGCTCTCACAATCGCCATTGTTGAAGAAGGTGACACTGAGGTTGCTGAACTGGTAGACGAGGTAGTGAAGATACCAATGGGGACAGTTGAAATGACTACGCCAATGGTTTATATTATTCCTCTACAGCTCTTTGCACTTTATATGGCTGAAGCAAATAACCTTGACCCTGACAAGCCTAGAAATCTAGCAAAGTCAGTTACTGTTGAATAACTTTGTATTCGCTCAATAGATTTAAAACAGTCTCTATTCAATCAAAACCTTGGTGAATGATTTGGATAAGCGGTTTACAAGTTACAAGTTGAGCTTAACTGCTATCTCGGCAGCACTCGTCTGTGTTGCTACAATAGTAATCTCAGTATACGTACCAGCTACGAGGGGGTACTTTAACATAGGTGAGATTGCTGTATATTCCACAGCATTGCTGTTTGGACCTGTTGTGGGAGCATTTGCTGGTGGTGTTGGTTCTATGCTTGCAGACTTACTCTTAGGATACCCCGTATATGCACCAGCCACATTTGTGATAAAAGCTGTGGAGGGAGCCATAGTCGGATATCTATCTTCAAAAACCCCATCAGTTAAAAAGACTAGTTGGAGCGTCTTCACAATTTCTACTGGAATTATTCTAGGTCTTCTTGTGGGTTGGTTAGGAACATCATATTATACTGGTGAAATCGAACTTTCAGTAGGTCTTCCCATATTAGGCTATAACGTAATCGTTTTCAGTCTACCTGCACTCTTTTGGATTGGAATAGCTGGTCTTGTTACTCTAGCTATAATAGTATCTGGACTAATCTACGACTTCAAGTTAGGTTGGAAGGTGCTCTCTGTTGCGATTGGAGGTATAGAAATGGTGCTTGGATACTTTTTATACGAATGGGCTATATATGGATCAGCTTCTATTGCTGAGCTTCCAATCAACATTGGACAGTTTACAATAGGATTAATTATATCTATTCCTCTATCTGAGGCGATTTCTAGACGAATCCCTTTTCTCAAAGAAAAATAATGGATTTCAAATCTTTCTATCGAGAGCAGTCCATAGCGCGTCACTTTCGGGATATGGAAGAGCTTCTACGAAGCCTCCTTTTCTTACAATGATCCTTCTGTTTGGATCTTCTAACACTTCACCTATTATACTCGAATCTATGCCTTTAATTCGAAACGCTTCAATAATTCTTTTTGAACTCTGTGGATTACATGTGATGAGTAAAGATCCTGAACTAATAAGCTGGAGAGGATCAATTTGAAAGAGCGTAGCAATTTTTTTGGTCTCAGGTTCAACTCGAATCATCTCTTCGTAAACCCTAAATCCTGTTTTGGAAGCGTCAGAAACCTCATGCAAACCTCCTGTGATACCTCCCTCCGTGGGATCGTGCATTGATGTTACACCTCCGATTTCTAAAGCAGTTAAAGCTTCATTCAAGACACTAATCTTTTCAAAGAAACCTTCTACTCTTTTTACGAAACTTTCTCCAAATCTTGAACTGATCTCTTTTACTCGATCAGTAGCGAGAATTGCGCTTCCTTCTAATCCTGCTGACTTTGTTAATATTATTACATCTTGAGGTTTTGCACCACTGGAAGTTACGTGTTTATGATGATCAATTACTCCCATTGCACATCCTATAATTATGGGATGATCAATACCTGGAGATATCTCAGTGTGACCGCCAATTATTGCGATATCTAATGTTTTAGCAGCTCTGTGCATTTGTGTACATATCTCTTCAATAGTTTTCGAGCTTGTCCCCTTCGGAAGTAAAATACATGATAAAAACCAAAGGGGACGTGTACCAGTAGAGGCAACATCGTTTGATACCACATGGACGGCAAGCCACCCTATTCGACTAACTGCCCCACTTATTGGGTCACACGAAACAGCTACTAAGTGACTTCCAATCTTAACTATTGCTGCGTCTTCCCCTTTCTTTGGTCCGAGCACAACATCTTGTCTTTTAGATCCTAAGGATTTGAATACAATCTTCGATAAAAGATTTGGAGAAATTTTTCCATAAGGAAGATCCATTGTAATACAATTACTCCATAAATGGAAACTGATTAAAATAATAATTGTGTATTAATAATCTACGAATCTAGGATTTTAACTAACATGCCTTTTTAATTCAATTATCATCGGTTTTTTTATTCATGTCTTCTATAGTTGTAGGTGCTGGTGTTGTTATCATCGTCCATCCGATCCAAGCTGCGATAAATGTTAAGCCTAATACTGCAGCAAGTATTGGTAATACTACAGCCCATCGTACGTTAATTATTGGTGCGTAGAACACAATATTTCCTGGGTAAGATGGATAGAAAAGCCATGCTATATAAACAACAGCAAAGATCAGACTAAAAACCAATATGATTGAGCCCAAACTTTTATCGGTCATATATAATTTCTCCCGGTTTTTTCAGTCTTACTTATTTTTTTGAATATATGGAAGAACTTAACTCTTTCTGGTATAATTTAGTAAAAAAAATTTATGCTTCCTATTTTAGTGATTTTCACTTATTGAACAGCTAGCTAGCTTAAACAAGTTAGTATATTAGTTAGCTAAATGCGTAGAAAATCGCACAAAAATAGCTACATTTTTTATATTCTTCAATTTGTCAAGTATTGATCTTTAAATGTTATAGGTTGATAACTATCCCAACTTTAACTAATAATAATGGTTTTAACTATCAATTTTTAAACGATGCTAAGTAAAATGAAGCTTTTCCATTGTTGACAAGGCGAAATTTTCGTGATTTTTTTCCAGTTGACAGGCTTTCCCTGCCTAATGTACGTATTAATACATCAGCTTTAACATTCATTCCAAGTTCAGTAATTTTATCATGAAGTTCAGGGGAAGGTCTAATTGCGTAAATTAATGAAGCTGCTTGGTAAATTCTTCTTTTTGGCTCAAACACATCGTCCTTTAAGCATTCAATATTATTGTAAAGATTTCTATAACCATCAATTATTGAATTGTTTATATCAACAACGATAATTTCAGTGTCTTGTAGTTTCTTTTTGAGCTCTAGCGCAACATCGGGGAGCCACCCAACCCCAATCTCAACTATTTTGGATGCTGAAGAATACTGTCTAGCAATATATTCCACTAGATCATTAAGGTCCGGAAGCAAAAATCATCATCTAGTGACCTATTTTATCAAAATCCCATTTAGGTTTCCAAGCAGTTTTTTGCTGAATGTCTTCGAGGCTTCTCTCAAGAATGATTTTTTGTTCAATGGACGCTACTAGTCTCCTTGATGATATTACCGCGTCTGGATTTACACTGATGCTCGTAGCTCCCTGTCTAACCATAAATTCACAGTATTCTGGATACACACTAGGTGCTTGTCCACATATCGATGTTGTAACATTATTATTTTTACAGTTACGAATTACATGGCTTATCAACCGTAGAACTGCCAAGTTTCTTTCATCATAAATCTCTTGAATTGATGCATCATCTCTGTCTGCACCCAAGATCGTCATTGTGAAATCGTTTGTCCCAAAGGACACACCATCAATACCGGTTTCTATTAATTTATCAATTATTATGCCTGCTGAGGGCACTTCAACCATAATCCAGAGTTTAAAGTCAGGTCCACGTTGTAAGCCTTCATCCGTCATTAGAGTATATGTTTCAGTTATATCCTCTACGGTTCTAACAAATGGAATCATTACGTTTACATTCTTGAGACCATATCTTTCACGTACTTTCTTTATAGCCCTGCATTCAAGGCGAAAGATGTCTGGTTCTTTTCTGTATCTAAATGCGCCCCTATATCCGATCAGGGGATTAGGGCCTACATGCCCCAGTTCTTCCTCGATTTTACCTCCTTCTAATCCAAGAAATTCATCAGGCTTGAAGTCTAAAAATCTATATACAATGGGTTTTGGATAGAATGCTTCAGCTACTTGCCTTATTCCATCAGCAAAAGCATTCACCATATTTTCTGAGCCTCCCTCTTCAATTAACTTTCTTGGGTGCTTACCGGCAGACAACATCAGGTGTTCTGCTCTTAAGAGTCCAACTCCGTCAGCCTGAGTTTCCTTAGCAGTTTTTTGTGCTAGCTCTGGTATGGAGAGATTTACGTAGATTTTTGTTGCTGTTATCGGTTGTTGAATTACATGGATTACTGGTTGTTTGACTTCCTCTTCTTTTACTTCAGAGCTCATGTCTCCAAAGTAGACAACCCCTCTTGAACCATCGACTGACACTGTAACTCCTTGCATCTTTTGGAATATTTCTGTTGAATTATGAGTTCCAACTATGCATGGAATACCCATCTCTCTTGATATAATCGCAGCATGACAGGTCATTCCCCCCTCATCCGTAATTATAGCCGAAGCTATTTTCATGTAAGGAACCCAATCTGGGTTTGTCATCTTGGTGATTAATACGTCTCCTTTCTTCAAAGCCTTACTTGCTTTTCCCGATTCTAAAATGACATTAACCGGACCAATACCCATGCCCGGACTGGCACCCAGTCCTTTTACAACAATTTCTCCCTTTTTAAATTTCAAATCCATTATCTCAAATTTCCTTTCTTCTTTTAACTTGAATGTTGTTATAGGTCTTGTTTGAACAATAAATATTGATCCGTCTTTTTGAACCCACTCTATGTCTTGTGGAAAATTATAATATTCTTCTATCTTTTTAGAAATTTGGGCGATTTGGATTACACAATCATCTGTTATGGATTGTCTTCTTCTTAGTTCATCTGAAATGTAGACCTCAACAGTTTTTCCTGTTGCTGGGTCTCTTGTTCGCATGACACCTCTTTTATCAGCGATTGTTTTACCAATTATTATGAATGTTTCTTTGTCTACAATAAACTCATCTGGTGTGATCCTGCCTGATGCAATCGTTTCTCCTAGACCATAGCATGCTTCAATTAAAATTTGGGTTGTATCGTTTGTAGTCGGATGCGCAGTAAAAGCTATACCTGCAGTTTCAGCATCGACCATCATCTGAACAACAACTGACATTTGCGCCTGTAAGTTGTCAATTTTATGCATTTTTCGATAAAAGATTGCACGTGGTGTATATAGTGAAGCCCAACACTTCTTAACATTCTCCATAAGATTGATAGCACCCTTAACATTGAGGTAAGTCTCCTGTTGGCCTGCGAATGATGCAAACTTAGAGTCTTCTGAAACCGCTGATGATCGTACAGCCACAAAACTCTCTTCTTCTTTACCCTTTTTTGAGAGTTCAACATAACTTTCAGAGATTTCTCGCTTGATATCCTCAGGAACAGTCTTGCTCATAATCAACGCTCTAATGGTCTCAGATTCTCTTTGAAGATTATCGGGTAGCTCCATGTCTATTTCGGATAAAAGTGATTGTATTTCAGTTTCTAATCCGCTGACATTCAAAAACTTCTGATATGCCGCAGTTGTGATCACAAATGCCCATGGAACAGGGAATCCAACTTTCAACATCTCTCCTAGATTTGCAGCCTTACCACCAACTTCCGAGACATCATTTTTGTTAACGTTTTCAATCCAACGGATAATAGCTTTTTCAGCCAATGTTTTCCCTCATGTTTCATGACTATAAAATATGTTACAACAAACAAGAGTAGAATTAAATCTTTACTGTCTTCACTATCTCCTACTGTTATATGAATTTTACAATAATTTTTAAATACAATTAGTTACCGATTTTGTTATTGGTGGAGCGGATGTCCCGCCAAATTCGATAGCTTCATCTGTTTCTTTTATTAATGACATCTACATTAATGCGGATTATAACGATTATCTTCACTTAAACTACTATAGAGGGTATTTGTGATTTGAAAGGTGTATCTGGAAAATACGATCCAATCCAAATTGAAAAAAGGATTCTCCAATGGTGGAGCAAAAGCAATATACTTCATAAAATAGTCGCCTTGAGAGAGAATCAACCGAAGTTTAATTTTCTTGAGGGTCCACCAACAGTTAATGGATTCATGCATGTTGGACACGCCCGTGGGAGAGCCATGAAAGACATTGTAATCCGATATAAAACAATGTGTGGATTTGACGTATGGCGTAGAGGAGGATGGGATACTCAAGGTCTTCCAGTGGAATTAGAGGTGGAAAAAAAGATTGGCCTTCATTCGAAAAAGGAGATTGAAGAAAAGATTGGTCTCGAAGCATTTGTTGAAGAATGTAAGAATTTGGTGGATGAGTACTTAGAACATTGGAGATTGACCTCAGAGAGGTTAGGTATGTCTCTTGATTTTGATAATGCTTACGAGACGCGTAGGGACAGTTACATTGAATCTGTATGGAGTTTCATTAAGGAAGCCGACAACAAAGGTCTATTAATCGAAGATTATAAGATTGTCCCAACATGTCCACGCTGCGAGACACCGCTCTCAAGCCATGAAGTCGCTCTCGGTTATTCTACTGTAGAGGATCCCTCTATCCACGTTAAAATAAAACTTCAAAACATCGAAGACACTTACATTCTAATCTGGACGACGACTCCCTGGACTCTTCCTGGTAACGAGGCGGTGACGGTTCATCCTGATTTTGAATATTCTACCATTCAAGTTGACGATGAGAAATGGATCTTGGCAAAAAAACTTGTAGAATCTGTGATGAATGAGCTTGGTGTTTCGTACTTCGAAGAGTTAGACGTAGTCAAAGGATCCGAACTTAAGGGTAGAAAGTACGTTCACCCTCTTAAGAAAGAGGTACCAATTCACTCTGAACATGATGGTTTGTATGATCACTCGATTATATGTGGTGGTCATGTTACTCTTCTTGAGGGAACAGGATGTGTACACACTGCTCCAGCTCATGGTCCTGAAGACTTTGAGATGTCGAAGTTGTATGGTATTCCTGTTTTTAATCCTATAAATGTACTCGGCAGATTCACGGAAATAAGTGGAAAATACATGGATGTCTATGTAAAAGATGCCGATGCCTTAATTTTAGAAGATTTGAAAAGTAAAGGCGCTCTAGCTCATTCAGGAGTCATAAAACACGAATACCCTCTTTGTTGGAGATGTGATGCCCCCTTAATATATCGTGCAGATAAACAATGGTTCTTAAAAATTGATCCTGTTAAAAAGAGCCTAATTGAAGAAAATAGTAGTGTACGATGGGTGCCTCAATGGGCAGGTACAAATCGTTTTGGGAATTGGTTAGAGAACGCTGAAGACTGGTGTATTTCTCGTTCTAGGATATGGGGCTCTCCCCTCAATATCTGGATCTGTAATGAGTGTAATAGGAGAATTGTGATAGGTAGTGTTGATGAACTCAAATCTTACGCTATGAAGCTTCCTGAAAAATTCGAACTTCACAGACCATGGATTGACAACGTTGTACTCAACTGTCCCTCCTGTCAAGGGGAAATGTGGAGAGTAGACTACGTTGTGGACTGCTGGCTTGACTCTGGCGTAGCCCACACTGCTGGTATCGATTCTATTAGAAATCCCACTCTTCTCAAAACTCTTTACCCCTATGACTTCATTACTGAGGCCATAGATCAAACTAGAGGATGGTTTTATTCTACATTGGTTACGGGCGTTATAGCTCATGGTATTAGTCCATTCAACAGCGTTTTATGTCAAGAACACGTACGTGATAAAGAAGGAAAAAAAATGTCCAAATCCAAGGGTAATGTGATATGGGCGATTGATGGCATGAACATTGTAGGTGCTGATCTTCTACGTTTATATCTAATTATGAAAGATCATCCCTGGGACGCATTATCATTCGACTACAATGATGTTGAACAGCTAAGACGCTGGATTTCAATCTTGTGGAATGTATTCATTTTTTCCTCGACATATATGAAATTGGATTCTTTTGAACCAGATAAACGTCCTCCAGAAGCAATCGAAGAATATATGCGAATTGAAGATAGATGGTTAATGTCCCGAACTCAGAATTTAATACTAGAGACTACAGAAGGTCTTGAAAGCCTACACCTGAATAAACCGTTGAGAACGTTGCTAGGATTTATAACCGAAGATCTCAGCCGTTTTTACATAAGACTTGTTCGTAAGAGAACTTGGTCCGAACGAGAGGACCCTGATAAACAAGCAGCTTATACCGTTCTTTTTTACGCGTTGGATGCTGTTATAAGGCTAATAGCGCCTTTTGCCCCCTTTCTTTCGGAGGAGTTGTATCAACTTTTTTCATATGATTCTTCAATCACCAACCAAGAAAGTGTCCACATGTGTGATTGGCCAAGAGTTGAACAAAAGTGGGTGAACTTCAAACTCGAGGAGGATGTAAACGTAGCTGATAAAATTGTCACTGGAGGATTAAAGGCGAGGCAAAAAGCTAAGTTGAAACTTAGATGGCCAGTAGCATCAGTATATATTGTACCTTCATCTGACGAGATCGCTGAATCGATTAATAGAGTGCGTATGTTAATTGAAGAACAGATAAATTCAAAGGAGCTACTTATTCTAAACAGTAATTCGAGTCCTCCTGAATGTTCACAGCAGGCTTCCCTCAACTATAAAGAAGCAGGTACACTTTTCAAGAGAGACGTTCCACATATTGACAAAGCTCTGTCGAACATCACTATTCAAACGTTGAAGGACAATTTCACTGTTAATGGATATTTAGAACTCCAGCTTGACTCCGGAAAAAAGGTGCGCTTGACACCCGATCTTGTCAACTTTTCCGAACAAGTTCCCAAAAGCCTTGTAACTACCGAAATCAAAGAAGCCAAGATTTACATCGATACAACTCGAACGCCTGAATTACGTGCAGAATCAATCACCAGAGAAATAGTGAGGAGAGCTCAGATTATGAGGAAAGAAATGGATTTGAGAGTTGATGAATTCGTTGAATTAGTGATACAAGTTGAAGAAGAGGAAACCTTTGATGCACTTCAAGCCTTAACAGATTATGTTAAAACAGAGGTAAGAGTAAAGGAGATACAGTTAATCAACCCTGCTAATACTTTCAACACTAAAGCGTTCTACACCAAGATCTGGGAAATTGAGAATGAGAACATCATTTTATCAGTGAGGAGAATATAGTTTTTTAATCGACTAAAAGAGGTGGAGTGAACGTCGTACCCATCTCTTCAAGTGAGGCAAATACGTCCATGGGCTTCTTTAATTTTTCTTTGATAGCTTCAACATGCGTTGCACCTATTAATGCAACAACTTCAAAATCGTCAAGACCCTGTTTGAGGTATTCAACAACAACAAAGATTAGTCTTGAGGCAAGAAGGAGGTTTCTCTCAGAGAACAATACTTTCCAAAGAGTTGGAAAGGTCTCCTTCATTATTGTAAGATCACCATTAAACAGCCGTAAGGCTTCCTTCTTCAATCCTTCTTCCCATAAAGTTAACCCGTAAGCCTCAGTTTGAGCTATGTAATCCCCCACACACCTCCAAGAACTAGCTTCCTCCTGAGAAGCTCTTGTTAGTATTTGAGCTGCGATTTCTTCCTGAGTCCAGTCTAGTAGCCAAACATCACTTTTTGAGAGGTAAAAAGTGTTTACTGCCATCACAAATTCGCATTTTTTACTGCACGAATTTTTTAGAAGGCAAGTGTTACACAGATTTTTAAGGTATTCATATCTGTATGGACAGAGTTCTAAACACGCTGCTATTATGTTTGGAGAGTTTAAGGCTTCAACAACATCGCCAAAACTTCTTTCGCTGAAATGGGCTGTTCCAACAAATTTAACAAACTTATTATAGTTGAGGTCGTCAGGCATGAATTCCTTTTTCATTTGGAAGGCTTGGCTTGTATTAGAACTTAGGAAGCCTTTGAGAGAATCATTCATTACATTATTCGTTCCTTTCAGAAACCTCTGCATTCGAGGGATCGCGCCTGTTCTGCGCTGTTCTTCGCTGGTCGTCATCTCTTATTACAGCTTCTAGCTTTGATAAATAAAGCTTTTAAGGCTTGACATTATAATCGTTTGGAAGTGAGAATTATGCCTGAACAAAAGATTGACTATGATCTGTGTGAAGGTGCAGGTATCTGTGAAGCGGTTTGTCCCATGAAAGTTTATGATATGCAAGATGTTGATGGTATACTTAAAGCAGTACCTGTTAGAAGTGAGGACTGTGTAGCCTGTAGGGTATGTGAGGTTCAATGCCCTAATGGCGCGATTGAAATAATTGAGTGAAATTGAATATTGACATATCGTATTTCATCAAAAACTCAATCGATTTTCATCTTTAAGCCGAATAGCTAGCTAGCAGATAGGGATCTCACCTAAAGCCAATTTCATCGTAAAATCATCAATGTTAGTAAGATGATATTGGATCACACGCTGAATTTTTGGTCGGAGTTCCTTGATGGAGTTTCCATCTTCAGGAATTATTTGAGTTGCAGCTATCTTAGGCTGATCAATGCTTTGTCCAATCTGACTTAGTAACCATACATAAACTTCCTTGATGCCATCAACCTCGTTAAATATCTCTTGTGCTAGTTTGAAAGATAAGACGTTATAGATTTTACCTACATGACTTGTCGGATTCTTACCAGCAGCTGCTTCTGAACTCTGAGGTTTATTAAGGGAGATGACTCCGTTAACTCTATTGCCTCTACCAACCTGCCCACAGTCGGCTCCATCTGCGCTAGTGCCTAATACAGTTAAGTATACGCCATTAATTCCTCGTCCTCTAGTATCCAGTGTATTTATTTTTACATCAAAATCCTCAAATTGCGA
>Ga0209635_10002586_pt1 | contig 13920 bp, 17 predicted proteins | sample DeeMarSWOR230_32_FD_187463 | JGI IMG/M metagenome (GOLD analysis project Ga0209635, IMG submission 187463) | Marine sediment microbial communities from White Oak River estuary, North Carolina - WOR-2-30_32 (SPAdes) (version 2) | ecosystem: Environmental > Aquatic > Marine > Intertidal zone >... | reverse complement strand
CCGCCCCCCCAGCCATAAGAGCCGAAGAAACCCCACAGTTTGCCTTTGGGCTTCAAACCCGTAGCGTAAGTGAGGAAGGAGCCAAGTGTGGGAAACATGCCGTTGTTAAGCGTCGGCGAACCCACAACCACGGCCTTAGCGTCTAGGATTTCGGTCATCGCCTCTGTCGGGTCTGAAGCACGCAGCTTCAACAGTTTAACATCTACGCCTTCACTTGTTGCGCCTTCGGCTATGGCGCGTGCCATCTTGTCGGTGCTACCCCACATCGTATCAAACACTATAACCACCTTGTTCTTGGAGACGCCCGCGCTCCAGTCCAAGTAAGCCTTGATTATCTTTGAGGGGTCCGACCGCCAGATTATTCCGTGGCTCGGCGCAATTATCGCAATAGGAATGCCCATTTGCACTATTTCTTGAATCTTGCGGGTTATAAGCGGCGCGAAAGGCATCAAAATGTTCGCATAATAGATTGCGGCTTCCTCCATCAAAACATGCTCGTCAACCTCATCGTCAAACCGCTGAGAGGTGGCGAGATGCTGGCCAAAAGCGTCGTTGGGCATGAGGATTTTGTCTTCAACCACATAGGTGAACATGCTGTCAGGCCAATGAAGCATAGGCGCTTCGACAAACCGTAGCGTTCTCTTTCCGAGCTTCAACTCGTCGCCTGTTTTCACCGTTTCAATACAAAAGTCAGCACCGTAGTGTTCAATTATTGCGTCTTTTCCCCGTTGCGAAGCAATGATAGTCGCGTTTTTCGCATACTTAATAATCACAGGCAGACTGCTTGAATGGTCCATTTCTACGTGGTTGACTATTATGTAGTCTATTTTCCCGGGGTCTGTGATTTCGCAGATGTTCCGGAGAAGCTCGTTGGAAAACGTGTGCTTCACAGTGTCTATGAGCGCCGTTTTCTCGTCTAAGATCAGATAAGCGTTGTAAGTGGTTCCTCTTCGGGTGGCATAGCCGTGAAAGTCTCTTATGTTCCAGTCGACAACGCCAACACAGTGGATGTTCTCTGTCAGCTTGGTTTGTGTCATTCCTTTACACATCCTATTCTTTTGAGGCAATTACGTTGTAGGTTGTCTCGACGCCAGCCTTTTCAAAGAGCTTGCCTACAGGACAATGCTCTAATGTTAATTCGAAAATTCTTTGGATTCTATCCTCTGGCACTTCGGCTTTTACTAGAATATCAAAACTAGCCTCGGTAATTGTACCTGCCTCATCTGATTTTACAGCATCCATTTTTACTTGTAAGTCTTTCAATGAAACTCTCATTTTCTTAGCCATTAAAGCAAAGATTGTTGCTATGCAGCCTGAATAGCTCATTACGCCGAGTTCGAGGGCTGTTGGTCCCTTATCGGTTCCAAGTTCTGGTGGCAAGTCAAGACATATACTGTGCGCTCTGCCATCGTCCACTGCTATTCTTAAGTCCTCAACTAGCTTTGCGGTAGAATGAAGTTTTTGTGTCAAATCTTCACCCTCCAAGAAAGGTGGTTTTTGCTCAATTTTTCTTTCATGTTTAAAACTCCTTATTTTTGACAAAAGACAATAATCCTCTGTTAAGACCCGTTTATATGAGTTTCTTTGCCGTGACTGGAGACAAGATTATAATAATCGACGCATGCACGAAATGTCAAAAAGAACTCGCAAGAATAATATGTGAGAAAACGAGTTATTGAATGAGCAGGCGAGATTTGTCGAGTTGTAATACTGAAGGGCCAAACCTTGTTGGAGGGTAAGAAGGAACGAATTTGATACCTGACGATCGGAGAGAGTTGCTCGCAAACGAGCTTAAAGAGAAACTGGGGAAGCCGGTGAAAATCGTAATGTTTACTCAAGAAATCGAGTGCAGGTTCTGCTCTGACACGAGAAAATTAGTCCAAGAGCTTGCAACTCTGAACGATAAGATCACGGTTGAAGTTTATGATTTTGTAGCTGACGCCCAAAAAGCTAAGGAATACCGAATCGACAAAATTCCTGCACTGGCGATTATCGGCAAAAAGGATTATGGCGTGAGGATTTACGGGATACCTTATGGGTATGAGCTTCAAACTTTGATAGAAGCCGTCATCAACGTCTCAAAAGGCAAAACAGACCTCTCAGATAAGACGAAGGCTATTCTTACTGAGGTTAAGGCGCCTGTGCACATTCAGGTTTTTGTCAGTTTAACTTGTCCTCACTGTCCTGTGGCTGCGGCGATTGCGCACAAGTTCACTGTTGAGAGCGACTTAGTGCGAGCTGATGTCATAGATGGAGGCGAGTTTCCGCAACTGGCGCAGAAGTACGCTGTTTATGGCGTCCCAAAAATAATTATTAACGAAAAAATCGAGTTCATGGGCGCATTCAATGAAGATTTGTTTGCGGAGCATGTGCTTCTCGCCGCGTTTTAGGAGCTATTAAGCATGAGCCAAACAAGCAATAAAGAAAGCGTGTCCTTAGTCTTCATTTACAGCAAAGACTTCATGGAACGCGTAATACGGAACCTAATTAATGACCCTTGTTTCTGCCAGTCTTGCGGACTATACTGCGACTCCTGTAAGTACAACGTTTACAGTTTTGTACGGAACGTTCGGGCAGCCATACAGTTGCCGAACCCGGCTGACCTGCCAGCCTTCGTTGATAATCCAGAAGAGTGCATGCCGAAGAAAATTCCCAAAGCCGACATTTGCTTAGCATCGGGATTACATAAAGACCTGTTGTTAGAGTTGCCCCAGCAAATAAAGAACGCGGGAATCAAAGCTTTAATCGCGCCTATAGAGGATTGGCAAGAGGTTCCCATGGGCATAAGGAAACAAATGGAAGAGAAATGCAAGGAACTCGGGCTTGAGTGCGCGTTTCCGAAGCCATTCTGCACGCTTGAACCTGAAAAGGACAAGCCTACCATCACAAGGTTCATAGAAGAAACAAAAGTGGGGCGCCCCCTACTAGAGATTTCAACCACGAAAATCGGCAAAGACGAAGTAATCGAGTACGTGGCTGTCATTCGCAGCGCTCCATGCGGCTCCACATGGTACATAGCCAGAAAACTCGCGGGTGTTTCCACCGAAAAAGAAGCCTTGTACGACGCGATTGCTAAAGCGCATCACAGTTACCCGTGCACAGCGACGATGGCTACAGACCCAGAAACGAAAGAACCCATCTTGCACATCGGCGGTTTCACCATACGCGAAGAAGTTAAAAAAGCCTTAGAAAAGGACAGAACTCGAAAATTAAAGGATAAAAACGCTGCTTGAGTGTTGAGCGGAGGCGCTCAGCGCGCGCGAAACTAATAGTGCGCAGAAGTGGCAGTGGATAAAACTTTTATATATGATGGTTTTGGATATGCATATATCGACTAATGGAACACGGTGCTGTAATGGAACCAAGCAAAAAACCGCTGAACGTCCTCATTAAACAGTTGCACGGGAACATTGAAGTCGTCCTCAAGAACGGCTGTGAATACAAGGGAAAGATGATTAAATGCGACGGCCACATGAACATACTTCTGGAAGGAGCAACTGAATGCAAGCAAGAGCAGCTGCTCACAAACTACGGTAACGTTCTACTACGCGGCAACAACATCCTCTACATAATTTTAGACGCGACTAAACACTAAAACGCAACCACTCTGCCTTTTCCAGTCACGCAAATGTATGCATCCTTAAATTGATTTTTACACTAAATCTGCTACTGAAAGACCAGAAATTCATCAGCTACTTCGGCAAATATGCTGACACAAACGTTTTAGACTTGAGAGCGCACGTTTTTCAAACCAATAGTGAGTGAATGAAATATCACTTGCTTACAGGAAAATATTCAATAAATACGTGTTTCTTACCTAATACTATAGTCTTGCACAAATAGTCAGAGCGATGAAAAAGGTGAATTTTGCAGGAGAAATCGCCACGTTTTTGCTAAAATTTTTATCTGTTATCCAGTGTATAAGCTCTTAATGGAGAGTTTTGGAATGAGCGATAAGGAATTGCGGGTGTCGAAAATTAAGGATGGCACTGTTATTGATCACATAAGTGGCGGATACGCCTTAGATGTTGTTAAAATCTTGGGAATAACAGGGCGCGAAAAGAGGGTGATGACCATTGCCATCAACGTTCCGAGCAAGCGTTTAAGGGTGAAGGACATCGTGAAAATTGAGGGGCGAGCGCTTAACTCACAGGAAGTTAACCGAATTGCATTGGTCGCGCCTCATGCTTCTATCAACATTATCCGTGATTATAATGTTGTGGAGAAGTTGGAGGTTAAGTTGCCGAGGGTCATTGAAGGTATTATAAAGTGTGTGAATCCTGCTTGCATAAGCAACAGCAACGAGCCTGTTACAGCTAGGTTCTATGTCGAGAGTGAGGAACCTCTGTGGTTGAAGTGCCATTATTGCGGCTATGTGTTGGAAAAAGCGGATGTGTTGCAGCAGCTGTAGGGTTGTTGTTATTCGGAATGGACAGCAAAGGTTATATCGTAATATAGCATATATTATTATTTTAGTTTCTTTCAAATATTGACTTATTGTATAACTGTAGAACACAAATACATAAGCTGAAAAATGATATATATGAAACTCATCCTCCTAGCCCCAATCTGGGTGTCTTTTGTAGGATACACCTTCCTGTATGTAACGTCAGCTAAGCGCAATGTGCCAATCACCTTTGATTACGCAAAAACGTGATGGGAAATCCACAAGAAAGAAACCAAATGCACCGGTCGCAAATGGCGTCTCATTTCACGCGCGCGCTTTTTTTCTCTACCAAAATTTTGGTGATTTTCGATTTGGATAAGTACAATTATGGTGCTGGTCGTTTTTGGGCGTATTGGTATCTGCGCGGTTTTCCTTCGCGGGTGAGTATACCGTCTTTCACCAAGTCAATTAGGGCGTGGGCTACGGCGGTGCGGTCGTAGTGAAAACCTTTTCTTGCCATTTCGCTGTGGACTTCACTTAGCCCTCTTGGCTGGGCGAACCAGTTTTCTTCCCAGAGTTTTTGGATTACGCCTTTGCATGTTTCGGCTCTGGCTGGTGGCGCGGTTCTTTCGATGAGGCGTGTGTCTTTGAGTTTTTCTGTTACAGTGGAGAGTATCTTGCTCACGGCGGATTGCAGCTGGTCTTCTTGGCTTTCTATTTCGAATTCTATGTCGCCTATTTTAATTTTTACTCGTATGGGTGGTTTTTGCGGTTTTTCTGTCAAGTTGTCACCTGTTGTTTATTGTATTGTACAAGATGCGCATGCACAACACTTAAATATTTCCGTTGTTGCTTATTGGCTATTGGTGAATCTTGGTGATTGAACAATACACTATAACAACAACCCCGAAATATAATTTTCCACAGCCCACTGTCGACACAACATTACCCCAACGCTTCTTAGAACAAAGCCTCCACTCCCTAAAACAAGTGCAACGCCAACCTTTTCAACTAAATCAACAAAACTTACAACAATTCCACATCTTAGAGCAGCACCCATCAAACCTACAGCTCAAACGCACACCAATCGCTTTAAAACCAAACCACCAAAAAACAATAATCGCCGCAGTCGATACCTCAACCATAAAGATCGGCGAAACAAGCACAGGCATCATAATTGCCATCCGAGGCGCAACCACGTGGAAACAAAACCGAAACTACCGTTACACGCGTCTTGGACCATTCATATTCCACATCACAGAAGAAAACAAAGGCGAAGTCTACAACACGCTGGAAAGAGCTTATTTTATCGCTCGTTACTCCAGCAGTCGCCACGCTATACCGCAACTCATGCAGATGCCCACCCGCCTCGCAAGCCTCCTCGAACGATGGTTACAAACGATGCTGGCAAAAACAGTAAATCAAGGACTAATCCTGTTCGACGGATCATTAACTACAGGAACCTTCGACACTCCAGTGCACCGCATGAGAGAAATCCTCAGCCTGGCAAGAGGAAATAGAAGCACGGTGCTTGCGTTTTCCAAGATGACCAGCCTCCGCGTCAATGGCTACCTCATAACTGAACAGCTGCCCAACCATGAGCCGCCATACCTTCTGGAAACCACAGGTTTACGATTCAAACCGCCCACGATCGTGTTAGGAGACGTTTACGTGGCAAGACTAGACAAGGCTAATTACGCTTTCAGGCTAGACATCGATCGAGAAATTCTACCTCAGCAAAGAATGGAAGCCGTTGAGAAACTTTTAGGAAACGACCTCTACATGCAGGGCTACCCTGAAACATTGCGATTAGCGCACATTCTGTGTACTTTCACCGCCAACGAAGTCTTAGCAATGAAACACTTCATCACCCGCAAGCATGGGATACAAATAATCAACAGGCCAGATATGCACAAGCTGCTGTTCGGTCCGTTCGGTAAAGGAGAAATCTACTCATGAAACTCTACAAAAAAGAAGGCAACATACTTCAAATCCTAAGCTTTCCAAACGAGAACGCTGAAAAAGGTGACTACCTTCTGGTTGAAGACCCAGACACGAGCAAAGCATTAATCGCTCAGGTAATTGACTTGCAGTTCGCAAGCATCCCAGGCGTACTCGAAGAATTGCTGCGCACGCTTCCTGACGGTGGGGCACCAATCCAAGGCGAAGACATTGACCCGCTGGAGATAGCCCCGCACATCACGTACATTCAAGACGCTAGCTTGCTCATCTGCAAAACAAGGGCAACACTCGAAAACGAAACGTTAAGTCCCAGCAGTTCTTGGCTTCCCTCCCGGTCGCAGTCAACCATTCAAAAATTGCCGGTTCCAATGCTGCTGAAGCTTGCCAAAGTTGAGGGAAAACTGCCCATAATCCTCGGCGGCACCAAAGACTCATCCCTCTTGATCATAGATGCTTCATCATTAGACGGCAGACTTAACATCATAACTGGCAAAAAAGAAACCGGCAAATCCCATCTTTCGAAACTCTTGATAGTAAGCCTCGTGGGCTACAAGGCTACAGTTGTAATCTTCGACTTGAACGGCGAATACTCAAGCTTAGGCATGACGGCGGACGGAAAAAGAAACATCTACTGCAACAAAATTCACGCTTTAACGCCCTCGCAAAACTTTAAGGTAGCCCTCGACCAGCTGCACCTAAACGTGGTAATGGGCATATTAATCCACGCTTTACACTTGCCTGGAACATCCGCCCGAGAGTTCAGGCGTACGTGGAAATCACTGAAAGAAAAAGGTAAACTTACACTGCACGAGCTGGGCGAGGCAATACGAAACTTGAACTGTAACCAGCAAGTCCGCGACGCGCTATCCTCACGATATCACGCTCTCGTTAACTCGGGCTTTTTCATCGACAACCCCGCAGAAGCCACGTTTCTGGAAGAGTGCTTGATAAATTCTAAGGAACAAGGCGGCGCCATAGTCATAAACCTGCGCAACACATCCACTATTGACCGCCAAATAGTAGTTGAGTACGTTCTAGGAAAACTCGTTGATTCCCTGCAGAGCTGGAAACTTAAAGCCGTGTTTCTCTTCGCTGAAGAAGCGCATCTTTACCTCCGCGAAACGTATTGGGACGACATAGTCACACGCATGCGCCACTTCGGCATATTTACCACTTTCATAACCAACCAGCCAGACACAATTCGAGAAAGCATCTACCGCCAAGCAGACAACATTTTTCTCTTCAACTTCACCAATGAGCATGATTTAGATGTGGTGTCCCGCGCCGCCCGCGTTGACGCCGAAACAGTTCGATCCATCGCGCGAGACCTCCCGCCCCATCACTGCCTAATCTTAGGAAAAGTTGTGCGGGATTTTCCAATAGTCACGCGAGTCAGAGCATTAGACATCAAGACAATGGGCGAAACACGGCTTTTCTTCAAAGATACAAACTAGGGTTTTCCAGCCTCTGTCTATTCCGTCGAAAGAAAAGTCTGAAGGATTCTGTCAAATCGTATTCTTCCACTTCGGTGAAAGGAACCCACTTCAAAGCATCAGCGTCGCTTGCCGCTTTAGGCTTACCGCATTTAACTGTTACAAGATAATCGACAATCACAAAATGGTATCGCACCGCGCCTCTTCTACCCAAGCTAATATAATTAACCACGTCAACAAGCCGTGGCTCATACACTTCCAAGTCCGTCTCTTCTTTCACTTCGCGGATAACAGCTTGCTCTATACTTTCGCCAAGTTCTACTAAGCCGCCTGGAACGGTCCATCTTCCTTTGCTGGGCACATTTTTCCTTTTTTCAAGCAGAATTTTGTCTCCATCAAGTATTATGGCGCCGACGCCTACAACTGGCTTTTTAGGGTACATTTTCCTCAACAACTAAACCTCGGCTAATATTGGGTTACTCGTATCTTAAAGCTTCTACGGGTTTAAGCTTCGAAGCCCGCCAAGCAGGGTAAAGCGCAAAAATCACGCTGACACCTACGCCGAAGCCTAAGGCGCCTACTAGCACAGTTGGAGTCAAAACGGGAATAATGTCCATCCCGCCCGCTTCTACTCCAGTGGCTTGACTTCCACCTATTCCCGCAAATGGGCCACCTCCACTGAAGACCACTGCAACCACGTTCGCTAAAACCCAGCCTAAACCTAAGCCGAGCACTGCGCCGATCAAGCCAATTATCACCGATTCGCCTAAGAAGATCATGAGCACTGTTCGGCTTTTCATGCCTAACGCTTTCAGAATGCCGATTTCCCGTGTACGCTCAATCAGCGACACTATCATGATATTCATTATGCCGATGCCAGCTACAAGCAGTGAGATGGCGGCGATTCCAGCCAAGAAAAGCTGTATTATCGAGAAAACGCTGCCGAGAAGATTAAGCACTGCGGTTGAAGATATAACAGAGACCTCTCCATTGAAAACATCAGTTATCAGCTCAGAAACACTGTCAATTGTGGCTTGGTCGCTGTTCGCCAACTTCACAACTATCTGACTACATTCATCCGTGTCGAAAAAGCTTTGAGCTTGAGAAATCGGAATGTAAACTCCTATGTCTGAAGGTCCGCCGAAGCCGAATCCTCCAATCTCTTTAAGAACAGCAGCTATTTGACCAGTGTAGCTCTCGTTTTTCGGTGGACGCGCAGTGGCATTAGTCCAGATGACTTCAACCTCATCGTTTACATTGAAAAGCAAGGTTCCGTTTTCCCAAGGATCATACAAGGTTTTTCCGATTACAATCTCGCTGTTTTCTGGATTCACGTTAATGGTGCCACTTTCAGCTACGAAAGTGCTACCGTAAAGGTCCATGTATTCAGCGAAATCTACCCCTATCACGTTGATTAAGAAACCGCGCTCAGAAGACTGGATGTAAATTGTTTTTTGTATCCTCGCGGCTGACAATTCGATGTCGGGGGATAAAGCGTTAATGGTTTCTGTATCATTGATAAACAATTTGAAGTCCGAGTCACTATCGCCGAATCCGCCGCCTATACCTGCGCCTCCTTCACTGAAGAAGCTTCTTCCAGGAGAAACGATAAGTGTGTCGGTTGCCAGTCCCGTTTCAAGTTGCATGGTTATAGTATTTTGCAAACCCTGAGTGATTGAAAGTAGGGCAACGATGGCTGCTATGCCGATTACAACGCCCAAGGTCGTTAAGCCCGCACGGATTTTCCTCAGTTTTATCGCGCTGAAAGAATAGCTAAAAACGTCTCTTATTCTCATGTTAGTTCGCCATTCACCACATCCGAGGTTATTACGCCGTCAAACATCTGGACCACTCTTTTTGCTTCTCTTGCCAGATGCTGGTCATGCGTCACCATTATTATGGTCACGCCTTTCTCCGTGTTAAGCCTCTTCACCAGCCTCAGTATTTCACGGGCAGTCCTCGAATCTATGTTTCCCGTGGGTTCGTCCAGTAACAAGAATCGGGGGTTGTTAGCCAAAGCTCTGGCAATGGCCACCCGTTGCTGCTGACCACCGCTCAGCTCAGCTGGCTTATGGTTTATACGGTCCTTTAGACCCACAGTTTCGAGAAGCTTTTCCGCACGTTTTTTTCTTTCAGCTTTGCTCACACCTGCTATTGATAGAGACAGTTCAACATTGTCTCTTGCCGTAAACCTCGGGATAAGATTGAAGAATTGGAACACGAAGCCTACGCGACATCTAAGGTCAGATAGTTGATTGTCGCTGAGCTTGGAAACGTCAACGCCGTCAATCAGCAGCGTCCCTGCAGTCGGTTTGTCCAACACGCCAACTAAGTTCAGCAGAGTTGATTTACCGCTTCCAGAAGGCCCAAGAACAGCGAGGAAGTCGCCGCTTTCAACTTTCAGATTTACGCCACGTAATGCTTCAACTGGGATTTTTCCAAGCATGTAAGTTTTCTTTAGGTCAATCGCTTCAACAATCATAGCCATAGGTACCATCTACTCGTTTATTTACTCAAGAACCTCCATGAAAGGACAATACCTATTGTTGCAACTATTAAAGCGAATATTCCAACGTATGCAAAGTCCATTGCAAGTTGCGCGTAATCAGTGCTGAAGATCAAGAGTTGTCTCACCGCATCGGTGGTGTAGGTCAACGGGTTGAACTTCGCAATTGTCTGCAACCAATCAGGCATGAAGTTAATCGGGAAGAAGGCGTTGCTGGCAAACATCAGCGGCAGGTTTATCAAGTTCATGACAGCCATTGGCGTCTCTATTTTTGTTGATCTTATGGTTATTGCAATGAAAAGCGAAGACAAGCCTACGCATACTAAAAACATGATTGCGAATACCCCAAGTATGTTGAGCGGGTTGAAGTTTGCCCCAAATTGGAGACCAAATGCTATAGCTACAACTATTATGATGCCAGCTTGGAACATTGAACGCAATGTTGCAGAAAGGACCTTGGATAATATTATTACCGATCTGGATACAGGCGTACTCAAAGCTTTGTTTAGGAAGCCCAAGCGTCTGTCCCAAACCACAGACATACCGCTGAACATTGTTGTAAAGATAGCAGTGAAGGCAATCATGCCCACCGCCATGAAAGAGAAGTAATCAGTCGTGTTAAATGCGCCCTGCATTATGTTTGATTGCAGTCCTGCGAAGAACGCGCCTAATTGTTGAAGTTGCTGCGGGGTCAGCGGTGGGTTAAGTGTAGGAAGTTGAATTGAGCTCGTACTGAATATGGCGCCTATGTTCATTGCTTTTCCAAGTAAACCCATCCAAATAATCGGCTGGAATATGGTAAGAAAGAATACCACAGGAGCTTTGTACCATTTCTTAAGTTCTCGATTAGTCAAAGCCCAGAGCCCATGCAGTTTGCTTGTGGAATTAAAATTAGTTTTGCTCAATGTCCTCTTGCCCTCCTCATAGCCAGCCTTTGCACGAAAACATCCTCTCTTGATTCCTCTGCGTCCCGCATGGATTTTCCAGTGTATTGCAGGTAAACCTCATTTAATGTTGGCTTCGTAAGTGAAAGCCTATTAACAACGTGACCTTCCTTGCGTAAGGCTTCGATTATTCGAGGTGCGGTCACTTCTCCGTTTTCAGACTTTATCATGTACATGCCATTCTCCTTTTCAACTTCCTTCACATGTTCAATTTTCTTTACAAGTCCAGTGATGTCAACATCTTTCTGAATACTCAAGGTAATTATGTCGCCGCCCAAACTGTTTTTTAGTTCTTCCGGAGAACCTGTAACGACTATTTTTCCATGATCGATTATTGCGATGCGATCGCAGAGGGCGTCAGCCTCTTCTAGATAATGCGTTGTCATGAAAAGAGTCATGCCGAACTCCTTTTTCAACATCCGAATGTAGTTCCAGGTGGCAGCTCTAGTTTGCACGTCTAAACCTAATGTGGGCTCATCCAAAAAAAGCACTTTAGGCCTGTTGATCAAGCCACATGCGAGTTCTAGCCTTCGGCGCATGCCGCCAGAGTAAGTCTGAACTTTCTTGTCTTTGAAGGACACTAGTTCTACAAGCTCCAAGAGTTCCATGGCACGTTTTTTAGAAATTTTACGGGGAATTCCGTAGAGGTCAGCGCATAAAATTACGTTTTCGAAGCCTGTTAAGTCTTCATCGGCGGTGTATTCTTGCGGCACGACGCCAATAACATTTCTGACATCAGTGTCTTTTTTGACGATTTCGTAGCCTAGTATGGACGCTTTTCCTTCTGTTGGTCTCAAGACTGTTATTAGCATGTTTATAGTTGTTGTTTTTCCAGCGCCGTTAGGTCCTAGGAACCCGAAAATTTCGCCTTGCTTGACACTGAAATCAATGTGATCAACTGCTACTAGACTTCTGTTGAAGACTTTTGTTAAGCCTTCAGCCTTAATTACGTCTTCACTCATTTTGTTCACCTTTAACTTTTTTATTAATTTCCTCGAGTTTTCTCGCGGTTTTATCTAAGGCTTTAACAACTTCGGTTAGGGTTTGCTCAGAGAACTTCTCTTGCAATGTGGAGCCTAGCTGGAAAAATGCCATAACCAACCGTCTAATGGATTCGCGAACTTCAACGGTTTTTTCAGGCGGTATTTTAAAGAGTAAACTGTCAACAAACGGCATGGGAAGGAAACCGCCTTCTTCCCTAACTTTTTTCCTTATTTTTTTCTGCTCTTCAAACAATGATTTTCCGCTTTTTGTTAACTCATAACGTTTTAACCCATTTTCTACAGGCAGCTCTCTGATGTAACCATTATCCTGTAACCAAGCTAGAAGTGGATATATGGAACCCGGACTGGGCTTCCAAAAACCACCTGTTCGATTTTCAATTTCGTTCATTATTTCCGAGCCGGACATGGGTTTTTGGTTGAGTACCTCAAGAACATGATAGCGGATGAATCCTTTAGGCACCATGGCTGTGTGTCTCATCCAATGTTTTACTGTAGGGAACATAGCATATCACTATTGATCTCAAAGGCGATATCAAAGCCGATATTTAAACTTAACGCACAAAAAATACAAATTACAACTTAACTTATCACTGTACCAACACTTTCGCCTTTAACCACTGCCAAAATGTTCTCGGGTTTAAACCCGTTCACAACAGCCAGCTTCATGCGCTCGCGCTTCAGAACCTTGACGGCTTCAGGATCAATAATCTGATGCATCCCCGCTTTATGCTTGTCCTCAGAAAAAACGTCTGACAAATCGTCAAATGACAGATGATCAAGCTTAATGGCATCCGCATGTTTCCTCGGGTCTTTATTGTAGACGCCATCCTGATCAGTACCCTTAACAAGCAAGTCAGCCTTCACGCGTTCCGCAACCAAGGCTGCAACGGCGTCAGTTGTGATTCCCGGCTTCAAACCGCCCATAACCACAATTTCACCTTCGCCCATGAACTCAGCCGCGTCATCAAGCGTCAAAGCAACCTTCCTACCGCTCAACTCACCGAGCTTATTTAGGAAAAGCTGAGCAAAAAGCCGCGAAACAGAAATGGCAATTTCATCTTGAGCTTTTTCGTCAAGCCCCAATTTCTTCGCAATAGCAATAAATTCTCGAGCTAGTGATCCGCCGCCAACAACCACCGCAACTTCATGACCTTGAGCCTTCAGAGCTCTAAGCAGCTCAACATATTTGCTCATCAACTCTGTGTTGACTGGAGACGCCACTACTGAACCGCCTATTCGCAACACAATGCGCACAACTAATCCATCCTTTGACGATTTTTAATACGCCAAGTTCAAGTTATAATCCTTTAGGAAGACTAATACGATACAGGTTTGCATTGAGGCGTATTTATAACTGCTAAGAAACGCTTTTGGCGGTTATAACGCTTAAAGGATGAAACACAATGATCTACGCTGAAAAGATAACTATTGCTGCTTCAATCCCGTTACGTTTTGACTTAAGCGCTTAAATCTTCGTTAATGGTGACGAGCAAATACGCAACTACGAAAATGACCGATTTTGGCAAGTAATACGCGTTAATTGCAAATTTATTCTCCCTATTATAAAAGCAGTGGGCAGCGTTTACAAGCCAAAAGTATCCGCTGAACTTAAATCGAATAGCTCAATAGCGGAAGAAGACAAGAGAAAACTAAAGAAACTGTCAACACCCTTTTCAGCTTGGAT
>Ga0209635_10002585_pt1 | contig 13920 bp, 11 predicted proteins | sample DeeMarSWOR230_32_FD_187463 | JGI IMG/M metagenome (GOLD analysis project Ga0209635, IMG submission 187463) | Marine sediment microbial communities from White Oak River estuary, North Carolina - WOR-2-30_32 (SPAdes) (version 2) | ecosystem: Environmental > Aquatic > Marine > Intertidal zone >... | reverse complement strand
GATTCGGCGATGACAAAGAGGGCGTCACCCTGGCGAATCTCATAGTTAGACTGCGGGTTGACCACCATCACCCGGTCTTCTTCAGGCAGGTTATATAACACGTCATGGCTCATCTGCTTGACCAGCTCTTCAGAATAGTCGGTTTCTATCGCCAGGAGTAGTATGTGTTTCTGGGCGAGCAGCTGCACCGCCTCGGTAAACTCCTTGCCCACCAGCTTGTCGGAGATAGGACGGTCATATCGGTAGAATTCGCTGCCTAGGTCAAAGCTCAGCAACTCCGATACTATACGGGAAACCCCGTGATTTAGAGCTGAGGCTACCGCTAGGCTGCCACCTACCTGGTCGAGGCAGATAATCTCGTCGGCGTGGGCGCGTTCCAGGTGCATTCGGTTAGCCGAGTTCACGATCTGGGCACAGGTGTGGACCTTCGGGTTCAGCGATTCCACCGCCAGCACCACCATCAGGGCTTCGGCATCAGCCTCGTTAGCCCCTTTGGTAAGGTCGGTAAGCACAATTACGCTGTCGGCCTTCATCACTCCGGCTCTAACCAGGTCTTTATCCTGAGAAGGGTCGCCTTTTATGAACTCGACTCGCTCGTCCTTGAAGGGGCGCATTTCGCTATCGTTCAGGACGACCACCCCCCGATGCTGCCTGATATCGGCGGAAAATAGCTCCCCGATTATGCGTTCCCCCTGGAAATTCCAGCCGCAGATTAGGGTGTGACCGGAAAGGTTGACTTTCTTAGCCATGACTCCTCCTCTACTCATGAATTCAACGAAGACGCTGGTGATTTTGGCGGTAATAATAACGATGACGGTAACACTGGCTATCATCCCTATTATGATGCTTATCTGGACGGCGACATAAGGGCTCTCTATTATGCCCAGCTCACCGAAGAAAGCGGGCAGAATTTCCATGTTGGCGCTGGCGAAATCTATCCCCTCATAGGCCATAATAACCAGAGCCGAGCCGAGGTAGATAATCAGCAGCAGTATGAGGATAGATAGTATGGGGCGGAGCATTATCTTCCGCCAGGTGAGCCACATATAATAACGGCATCTGGCTAGCATGGTATCACCTTAAGGTTCTCCAGTATGCTACTCCAAATTAAAAGCTCAATCAAGGGCTTAACCGAGAGTTAGGCCCGAACGGAACAGAAAATAGGCACCGAGAATATAAAGTACAATTAAAGCGGGGCTGTACCAGCTGCCAAAGCGAAAGAGCTTGCGCTGCTGACGGAAGCGGAGACCGACTATCACCAGAAGGCTGGCGGTAATCGCCATCGCCGCAGTGATAAGGTGCGCATTTGATACTGAGGAGAGGATAGAGCCTTTGGTATAGAAAAGGTCGGCGGCAAAGATAATGGCGATGTTAAACATATTGCTGCCCAGTATGTCAGCCACAGCCATATCGTTCGCCCCCAAACGCAGGGCGGCGATAGTAACCACCAGCTCAGGCATTGATGTGCTGAGAGCCAGAAAAAGGGTACCGACAAAGCTGGCTCCCCACCCGGTAGCCACGGCGATTTCGTCACCGACGAATGAGACCCATATGCCAGCCCCGATAACGGCCAATGCCGCCAGGGTAAATCGGAAATAGACCGTCTTTGAGGGGAGATTTGCATATCTGGGCAGGGAAGTTGCTGGCGGGGCGGGGTGGCGGCGCTCAAAGCGGAAGAGTTGCCTTATCGCCACCAGATAGATGATGAGAATGACTATGCTGGGGACGCCTATCCAAGCCAGCTTCACCCCTGAAAGCGTTTCCCCACCCAGAATAGCGCCGCCAGCAACAGCTATGAGCACTATGCCCACCGCGGCTGAGGCTACGTGTCTCAGGCGCACCTGGCTCAGGATGGGGCCCTTCCGATAGAGGATATCCAGCAGGGCGATAAGGGTCAGGTTAAAGAGGCAGCTCCCCAGGAGAGTGCCCATGGCTAAATCGGGAAGACCGACCAGGGCTACCGAGCTTATGCTGGTAACCAGTTCCGGTACCGAGGTAATGGCCGCCAGCAGGATTAGGCCAATCCACAACCCGCCCAAACCGGTCTTCTCGGCAATAGCATCGCCGTATCTTGCCAGCCTTGTGCCCGCGAAAAGAATGATGGCCAGACAGGCAAGATATTGCAGCCAAATCAGAAGCTGAGAGCCCAACAATATGCTGCTAGCATACTATATCAGGAGTCACTCCGTAAAGCGCTTCAGTGGTGCCTAAGCTAGCTACTCAGAATCTTCAAGGCTTCTTCCCTGCCCGCCTCCATCAGATAGGGTATGCCGGTGACCTTGGCACACTCTTCACTGAGAGATAGAAGCTCGCCCCTGGAGATTGCCGGCACACTAAAACACCTGGCTCCCGCCATCAGCTGCTGCAGCCCTACCTTGAGCTTATCGGCATAGCTGTAGATACCCACCGCACCCAGAGGTACGTTCTTCATCTCATTGGCGCCTACGATGCTCTTAACGTCTTCGTAGTTGATGAAAATCTCCTCCGGGGTTGAGCCGAACTGGCTGACGGTCTTGGGCAGCCTATCGTCTTTGAGCCACTGCTCGATATTCTTGCCGACCATACCCGGAATCATCAGCGCCCGTCCCATACAGATTGCCTTGACGAAGGGAGAGCCGAGAGCCAGCGCCTTGAATATGCCGTCTTCGCTGCTGAAACCGCCAGCGAAGGCGATATCGGGGGGTCGCTCGCCTTTATCAGCCAGCTTCTGGCAGAAATCATAGGCGGCGGCATGCAGGTAGAGGGTGGGCATGCCCCATTCTTCCATCATTCGCCAGGGGCTCATGCCGGTGCCGCCGGGGGCGCCGTCTATAGTGAGCAGGTCAATCTTAGCCTTTGACCCCCACTTGACAGCCATCGCCAGCTCACGCAGACCGTAGGCTCCGGTCTTGAGGGTGATGCGCTTGAACCCCATGTCCCTCAGGCGCTTGACCTCGTTATAAAAACCTTCTTCGTCAATAAAACCGAGGCGGCTGTGGCGCTCGAATTCCTTCAGGGAGCCGTCGGTAAAGGCCGCCTGGGCGACAGGGTTGGAGGGGTCGGGGGTTAAGATATAGCCGCGTTTCTGGAGCTCCAGCGCCCGTTCCAGGCTGTTGACCTTAATCTCGCCGCCGATGCACTTCGCCCCCTGCCCCCATTTCAGCTCAATGGTCTCCAGCCCGTGCTTTTTTCTGACGTAGGCATCAACGCCAAGCCTGGTATCTTCCACATTCATCTGGACCAGGATTTCGCCATGGCCCTGATGATAGCGCCGATAGGTTTCAATACGTCGGTCCATATCGGGGGCGGCGGCAACCTTACCCTTGGTATCAAGCTCGAGCCGTGGGTCGGTGCCGCAGACATTTTCACCACAGACCACAGTAACACCGCTAATAGCGGCGCCGATGGCAAAATGGTCCCAGTTCTTGCGGGCTATCTCAGTAGAGCCCAGAGCCCCGGTAAAGACCGGAACTTTCATCTTGACCTTGATATCCCAGCCGTATTCAGTCTCGGTGTTTACCGCCGGGAAAACAGCCGTATCAGGGTCACCGCTAACGCCAGGCGGCAGTCCTTCAGCCCCCAAGGCATAGCCTTGTATATTAAGATGTGAGTAATCAATGGGATAGTCCTTGTCGCCGCCGGCAGTGACCTCGCCGAAGGGTCCGGGGTATATCAGTTCTCGACCGCGGAAGGTTGCCTTGAAAACCTCACAGTTTCCGGTGCATCCGTCAATGCAGCGGGTGCAGAGGCCACTCATGGGAACCACGCTTCGGGAACGATTGGCTGTCCTGGTAGCCTCGTTAGAGTTTGGTCGTTGTAGGTTCATTCTGAAACTCCTTTTTTTATATTCTTACTGGTATCCCCTTTTCTTTCAAGTATCTCTTGGCTTCAGGGATAGATATCTCGCCGAAATGAAAGATAGAAGCGGCTAGCACCGCCGACGCTTTGGCTTTGACCACGGCGTCGTAGAGGTGCTCCAACTTGCCCGCGCCACCGGAGGCGGTAACGGGTATGCTGACCGCCTCGGCTACCGCCCTGGTCATCTCCAGATCATAGCCTTCTTTAGTACCATCGGCATCCTTGCTGGTGAGCAGGATTTCTCCCGCCCCCAGCTCCTCCACCCGCTTTGCCCAGCTGACAATCTCCAGTCCGGTGGGCTCGCTGCCGCTTCTTACGACAACTTCCAGCCTGGGTAAGCCGCTCTCCTGGGGGTTTTTCCTGCCGTCAACGGCCACCACCAACTTTTCCTTGCCAAACTTACGGGCGGCCTCTTTAATGAGTTCGGGGTTTTTGACCGCCGAGGTATTTATCGAGACCTTGTCCACGCCGAGCTTGAGCAGGGCTTCCATATCTTCAACAGTGCTGATGCCCCCGCCGACGGCGAAGGGAACGCTAACTACGTCACAGACCCTTTTTACCCATTCCAGCCTGGTTTTGCGGTTCTCCACGGTGGCGAAGATATCGAGGAAGACAAGCTCGTCAGCCCCTTCCCGGCTATAAGCTTGAGCCGCTTCCACGGGGTCGCGGGCATCTCTCAGGTCGACGAATTTTACTCCCTTGACCACCCTACCCTCTTTAATATCCAGGCAGGGTATGATTTTTATTTCTCTCATCGTAGCTCCAAGGCTTAATAGCTAGTGGTAATCAGTAATAAGATAAGGGGCAACTGGTAACCGTTTGCCTTAAATTACAATAGTGAAAGCGTTCTTGTCAATTCCTTAAAGAAATGAATGGAAAATCAGCCACTGAGCTAATACCCAGTGGCTTTTTGGTTATGCGGAGGGACTCTTTACTGTTTACCCTTGACCAGGATATCGACTACCGTCGGGTCGGCTAGGGTGCTGGTGTCGCCCAGATTATCAACGTCGCCAGCGGCAATCTTGGTCAGTATGCGGCGCATAATCTTGCCGCTTCTGGTCTTGGGCAACCCATCGGCAAACTGGAGCTTATCGGGTGTGGCTATGGGCCCAATCTCCTGGCGGACATGAGTTATCAGCTCTCTCTTGAGGTCATCGGTCGGGTGCACATGAGCCTTCAGGGTCACAAAAGCGTATATCCCCTGCCCCTTAATCTCATGGGGCATGCCGACCACCGCTGCCTCAGCCACCAGTTCGTGGGATACCAGCGCGCTTTCTACCTCGGCGGTGCCGATACGATGGCCGGAGACATTGATAACATCGTCTATGCGCCCCATCAGCCAGAAATAACCGTCGCTATCCACCCTGGCGCCATCTCCGGTGGTATATACCCCGGGGTACTGGACAAAATAGGTTTTCTTGAATCTCTCCGGTTCGCCGTAGACCGTCCGCATCAATCCTGGCCAGGGTTTTTTAATCACCAGGTAGCCGCCTTCATTGACATCGGCTTCGGAACCGTCCTGTCTGAGCACAGCCGGCTCGATACCGGGGAAGGGAAAGGTGGCCGAGCCCGGTTTAAGCGGGGTGGCTCCGGGTAAGGGGGTAATCAAAATGCCTCCCGTCTCCGTCTGCCACCAGGTATCCACGATAGGGCACTTGCCCTTACCGACTACATTGTAATACCACATCCATGCCTCGGGGTTAATCGGCTCGCCAACCGAGCCCAGTATGCGCAGGGAACTGAGGTTATGCTTGGCAGGCCACTCGTCGCCCTCTCTCATTATCGCCCTCAGGGCGGTGGGGGCGGTGTAGAAGACGTCGACCTGATATTTCTCGACGATATCCCAGAAGCGGTCGGGGTGGGGGTAGGTGGGCACGCCTTCAAAAACCAGGCTGGAGGTGCCCAAAGCCAGAGGGCCGTAGACGATATAGCTGTGACCGGTGACCCAGCCGATATCGGCGGTGCACCAGAAGGTGTCTTCTTCTTTAATATCGAATATCCACTTGAGGGTCTGGTAGCAAAAGAGGAGATAGCCGGCCTGAGTATGCAGCACCCCCTTGGGCTTGCCGGTGCTGCCGCTGGTGTACAGGATGTATAGGGGGTCCTCGGCATCCATCGGTTCGGGCTCGCAATAGGGCTTGATGTCCTCCGCCGTTATCTCTTCATGCCACCAGTAATCGCGGCCCGCTTCCATATTTACCCCGATGTTGGCTCTACTGACGACAATCACGTCCTTTACCTTGGGGCATGCCTTGGCGGCCATATCGGCGTTGTCCTTACTTCGGATAATGCGACCGCTGCGGTAGTAACCGTCGGCACAGATAAGCACTTTAGCGCCGCAGTCCAGGACCCTGTCCCGTAGCGCCTCGGCGCTGAAACCGCCGAAGACAACGCTGTGTACCGCCCCGATTCGGGCGCAGGCCAGCATGGCAATGGGTAATTCCAGAATCATGGGCAGATAGATGGAAACCCGGTCGCCCTTCTTGACGCCATGCTTCTTGAGCACGTTGGCAAACTTGCATACCTCGTAATAAAGCTGCTGATAGGTGAGCGTCTTGCTGTCGCCGATATCCCCTTCCCAGATGAGGGCAGCTTTATTCTTTCTCCAGGTTTTGAGGTGCCTGTCCAGGCAGTTATAGCTAACATTGAGTTTGCCGCCGACAAACCACTCGTGCTTGGCGTTCTCAAAATCGGCGACCAGCACCTTGTCCCACTTCTTATACCAGTCAAGCTGCTCGGCTAGCTCTCCCCAGAAAGCCTCGGGGTCGCTGATTGACCTCTGATAGATTTCCTTATACTCGTCAAGGCTTTTTATATATGCATCCTGACTCAGCTGCTTGGGAGGCTTAAACAGCCTCTTTTCCTCCATCATAGAGGTGATGGTTTTCGTCTCGTCCATATAGATAAAACTCTCCTTCTAGTTCAACCCCTTTCTCAAGCTAACAGCCATAAGTTCACTACACTAGTATTATACTAGAGGTTGACTATCCGCCGTAACGGTTATAACACTTGAGGGTTAATCCTGATAGGCGACACCCATGAGTTGGGAAAATGCCGCACGCAGCCTTTGCGAGATGACATAGGCTACGCCGCCGGCAATCTCGGCGCACAGCTTGGGGTTGGTATAAACCAGATTGCGCAGGTCCTTGCCCTTAAAGACAAGCACCTTGGTCTTCTCCATAGTCTTCACCGTGCATACGCAGCGATAGGGGGGTATAGATGCTGACCAGCCGAAGCATTCATAGTTAGCGGCGGCCTGTATTTGCCGCTTATCGGTTGGTCCTAACTCCAATAGAACAGATACCAGTCCGTCTTCAATCACGTATAGATTCTCATTCTCTTTGTCTTGCCGGCATACGGTCTTCCCGGCTTCAAAAACCTCGGTGGTACACATCTCTGCCACCGTCTTAAGGTCTTCATCGTCAAGATAGTGGAAGACGTCCGACCTTCTCAGCACCTCTAGCTTATCCATTTATAATCCTCCAATATTTCCTGTTCACGGCGACCTAACGCACAAGAATTATTTTACACTTTTGGTGATATATTTTCCAGTCGGACTCGGACAAGCATCAGGATTTGCCCTTTGCCTTTTCCTGCAATTCAGGTTTACAACAAGCTATGATTATGCTAGTATCAGCTTGCCTAGTAGCATTAAGGACAGGCAGATGCGTATAGAAAGACAGAGATATACCGAGCGTTTCGGCTCAATAAAGATAAATGACGTGCAGAAAGTGCTGGAGCTCGACTCGGGGCGGAGAGCCAACGGAACGCTCAAAGAGGCGATAGCCGTTGATAAGATAGAGGAGGAGGCAATTAAGGCGGTTGAGGAGAGGATGGCTATCGTTATCCCGGTCAAGGACGAAAAGCTCAAGCTTTTCGAGGGGGTTATCAGCGGCGTTCCCCACGAATGCCTGATAATAGTCGTCTCCAACAGCGAGCGTGGGCCGACCGACCGTTTCGGCATGGAACATGATACCCTGGAGCAGTACTGCCACTTTACCCAGCGCCAGGCATTGATTGTCCACCAAAAAGACCCGCTGCTGGCTAAGGCGCTGGCTCAGGCTAAATATACCGATTTGCTGGATAAAGAGAGCAAGGCGGTAAGGAACGGCAAATCCGAGGGAATGGTGGTAGGGCTGCTTACCGCCATATTAGCGGGAAAGGACTACGTCGGCTTTATCGACGCCGATAACTACTTCCCCGGCTCGGTCTGGGAGTATGCCAGGTGCTATGCAGCTGGCTTCAGTATTGCTCAGTCGCCCTACGCCATGGTCAGGATCCTGTGGCGCTATAAGCCAAAGGTATCGGGCGAAATCTACTTCCGAAAATGGGGACGGGTATCGGAGACCACCAATAAGTGTATGAACTCCCTACTTTCGGGCAATACCGGCTTTGAGACCGATATCATAAAGACGGGTAACGCCGGCGAGCATGCTATGAGCATCAAGCTGGCTAAAATAACCCCCTTCGCTTCAGGCTATGCCGTCGAGCCGCAGGAGCTGGTCTCCCTCTGTGAAGACTATGGCGGGGTGCTGCCCATGGCCAGTCAGAAAATAGCCAAGGACGGCATAGAAATCTTTCAGATAGAGAGTCGTAACCCCCACTTCCATGAGGAGAGGGGCATAGCCCACCTGAGAGATATGCTGCTCCAGGGCTTAAGCACCGTCTATCACTCCCCTCTTTGCGAAAAAGAGACGAAGAAATTAGTCCTCAGGGAGCTATCCGCCCAGCGCGCCCTCAAGCGGGGTGAAGTGCCCCCCAAGCCCCACGTCAACCTTCCTCCCCGCAACGCCAGCATCAAAAGCTTCACCAATTTTATGGCCGAGCACCTGGACTCATATTCAGTGCTCAAAGATTAGCTATGCCAAACTCCATAGAGCCAAGACTGGTCGTCTTTGATATGGATGGCACCCTCATTGCCGAGCGGTTTATCTTCCAGCTTGCCCGTAGATTCGGTTTTGAAGCTAAGCTCGAGGAGATAAGGACCAGACGCGTTCCCGAATACGAGAAGACGAGGGATATCGCCTCCCTACTCAAAGGCATCAGCGCCCAGGAAATCGTCGACACCTTCGACCAGATTCCATTCTCGCCAGGCGCCGAGGCGACGGTCGAGGCACTGAAAGCGGACGGGCACGTCCTGGCTATCATAAGCGACAGTTACACTATAGCTACCGAGCGGCTTAAAGCACGCCTTAGCTTCGACTATACCATAGCCAATAAGCTGGTGGTAAAGGGAGGCAAGGCTACCGGGGAGGTGGAGATGCCGCTTGACTGGGCGGAGGGCAAGAAAGGGTGCCTCAAGCACGCCATATGCAAGCTGAACGCCATGTTCCGCCTTTCTCAGGAGACCAAGATACCACTGGAGAGGACAGTAGCCGTAGGCGACAACATCGCTGATATCTGTATGCTTGAGCAGGCCGGCCTGGGGATAGCCTTCAATCCCAAAGCCCGCGCCGTCGAGCGAAGCGCCGATGTTACTGTCAGGGGGGACCTGGGGGGAATTCTGCCTATAATAAGGAAGCTGGGGCCGCCCGAAAAGTGGTGAGATAAGACCTTAGCGGGGTTAAGAGTACGATAGTTTCAAGCAACTAATTAAAAAAGACCGCAATTCTGCGTAAATAGCTATTGACATTGTGAGGCGAATAGGTTATCTTCATAAAAAAAGGAGGTAGACCCAATGCAAGCCTACTGTGTTAAATGCCGAGCCAAGAGAGAGATGAAGGACCCCAAGCGCATAACCATGAAGAATGGCAGGCCGGCCACCCAAGGAGTGTGCCCTTCGTGCGGCACCAAGATGTTCCGAATCGGAAAAGCTTAACATAGCTAGTACCAAGAGTTTACAAGTAAGGCTGGATATGTGCACTAGTGGCGTATCCAGCCTTCTTGGTAGCCACATCATAATCATTGACTTGACAAAACCAAGGTGGGCACCTAGCATCTTGGTGTTGTTGTATCTTAAGAACGACTGCGGCAAGACGGATCATATCTATACTCCTATTTGCCACCGACGCATCTCTACAGCTATAATTTAGATCTACATACTCCTGTAACAGAACGACGGAAAAGGAGGCAAGGTGATGGCGGGACCGCTGGATGGTGTTAAGGTAGTGGAAATAAGCATGTTTCAGCAGGGACCAGTAGCGGGGATGAGGCTGGGGGACTTGGGTGCCGAGGTAATTAAGGTAGAGCCTAAGAACGGAGACCCGGCCCGGGGAATGATGAGGATTATCGGCGCTGATACTGGTCTTAAAGGGCGCAACTATTATTTCGAGAGTAACAACCGCAATAAGCGGAGCATCGCCCTGGACCTGAACACGGAAAAAGGCAAGAAGATATTTTTTGAGCTGATTAAGCGAGCCGACGTCTTCGTGACCAACCTGAGCATAGACGCTCCCAAGAGGATGGGGATTGATTATAAGGCGCTGTCGGCGGTAAACCCCCGACTTATTTATACTCATGCTTCGGGATGGGGCCGACAGGGGCCCGACGCCAATGCGCTCTCCTTTGACTATACCGGAATCGCTCGTTCGGGCACGATGATGATGTGCGGTGAGAGGAACGGTCCCCCCGCCACCCTTATACCAGGGATGGGCGATGAGCAGGGTGGGCTTATCTGTGCCTGGGCGGTAACCGCCGCCCTCTACGCCCGGGAAAAGACGGGCAAGGGGCAGCTGGTAGATACTTCACTTATGGGCAGCCTGATTGCCCTGCACGGGGTTAACTTTGCCGCCCCTGGCGTCCTGGGCAAGGAATTCCCCCGCTTCATCAGGGCCGAGGCCGGCAACCCCATCTATAATCACTACCAGTGCCAGGACGGCAAGTGGATTGTCATCGCTCACCTCCAGCCCGACAAGTACTGGCCCAACGTGTGCAAGGCGATGGGCATAGAAGAGCTGGAGCATGATCCCAGGTTCAATAGCATTGAAGCCAGGCATGATAACGGCAAGGAACTGGTGGCGATACTGGACAAGAAGTTCGCCACTAAAAACCGGGACGAGTGGATGAAGATCTTCAAGAAGGAGAACGTAATCTACACCCCTATCCAGTCGGCCAGCGAGGTGTTCGAAGACCCACAGGCACTGACCAACAATTATATTATCAATGTCGAGCACCCGGTGTGGGGCAAGATAAAGATGCTCGGCTTCCCCTGGTCGTTCAGTGAGACCCCAGCGGCCGTTAAGCGAGAGGCACCCGAGCTGGGGCAACATACCGAGGAGATATTGCTAGAGCTTGACTACAGCTGGGACGACATCGCCAAGCTGAAAGAAGAAGAGGTAATTATCTGAACCACGTAGGTTTAGCTAGAAAGACTATAAAGACTGCGGGTAACCTTTTACTGAAGATTACCCGAATTCGACTATTTGGCGCCCCTCTTGCTAAGTATAAAGAAAAGCTAGGTTAATCGCGGGCGGTACCGACCTTATCCCCCAGCTAAAACAATGAGAGCCAGAGCCAAGAAGGTGCAAGGGGAGTCTACGAGCAACCTTGACGGGAATCTGCAAGGTTTTATATGATATAGTGACTTTTGCGTTGAGGAGGTCAAATGATAGCTAATTTTGAGTATTTCGCTCCCAAAACAGTTAGTGAAGCACTTTCCCTGCTTTCCAAATATAAAGAAGAGGCTAAGATGATTGCCGGTGGGCAGTCGATACTGGTTGTCATGAGGCAACGCCTGCTCACCCCCGAATACCTCATTGACATCAAGGGACTAACCGATCTGGAATATATAAAATACGATGAGAAGCAGGGTCTAAGAATCGGGGCGCTGACCATACATCGAGATATAGAGAAGTCTCCGGTTATCCAAAAGCATTTCGGAGTGCTCAGCGAGATGGAGGGAAATCTGGCCACAATTCAGACTAGAAACTGGGGAACAGTCGGGGGCAACCTCTGCCACGGTGACCCTGCCGGTGACCCGGCCCCGGTCTTAATCGCCCTGAAGGCTAAGCTAAAGCTGGTCAGTTCCACCGGAGAGAGAGTCATCGACATGGAAGAGTTCTCCGAAGACTATCTCGAGGTGGCTCTCGGTCCTGGTGAAATGCTTGCTGAGATTCAGATTCCGACGCCAGCACCTCATACTGGTACTGCCTACGAGAAACTCATGGTAATGAAGGGGGATATGGGCGTTGTCGGGGTGGCGGTGTCAATCACCCTGGGCTCAAAGGGCAGCTGCCAGGATGCCCGAATAGCCCTCAGTAACTGCTCTTCCGTCCCGTTAAGGGCCAAAAAGGCAGAAAAGGTACTAATCGGGAAGACGCTTAACGACGCCCTGCTTATCGAAGCCGGAGAGGTAGCCTCAAGCGAAGCCGACCCCCCGGCTGACGTCCATGGTTCGGTAGAATACCGGCAGGAGATGATAAAGGTCTTTGTGAAACGAGTAGCCCAGATAGCTCTGGAAAAAGCCAGGGCAGCGTGATTAGGAGGTTATATAGTGAAAGGTGAAATGAAGAAATTAAAGTTCACCGTTAACGGCAAGCCTTGTGAGCTAGAGGTGAAACCGGAGACCTTGCTCGTGGACTTGCTGAGGGAAGAATTGAAGCTGACCGGCACCAAGAAAGGTTGTCAAGTGAGCGCCTGTGGTGCCTGCACCGTTAATATTGATGGCAAGGCGGTCAGGTCCTGCTCAGTACTGGCGCTTCAGGCCAATGGCCGTAAAGTTACCACCATTGAAGGGGTGGCTGAAGGGGATAAGATGCACCCTATCCAGCAGGCAATGATCGACCATGGTGCTATAGAGTGCGGCTTCTGCACCCCGGGGATGGTGATGTCGGCGAAGGCATTACTGGCTGAGAATCCTAACCCAACGCGGGAGGAAGTAAAAGAGGCGATACAGGGTAACCTGTGTGCCGACGCAGGTTACGTTAAATATATCGAGGCTATAGAAATAGCGGCCAGAGAGATGCGAGGAGGTCACTAGAATGGACGAAACTTTCGGGAATTATTCGATTTTAGGAAAAGCGATACCACGGGTAGATGCCAAGGCAAAGGTTACTGGCCAAGCAAAGTATGCCGCCGATATTGAAGTAGCCAATATGTTATGGGGCCAGATAAAGAGAAGCCCCTATGCCCATGCCAGGATACTGAACATTGACACTAGCAAGGCAGAGAGGCTACCTGGTGTAAAAGCGGTGACTACCGGCAAGGACTTTGGCGGTTTCAAGTGGGGTTGGAGCGGGCCGACCCGTGATGAAGAGCCCCTGGCCGTGGAGAAGGTGCGCTATCAATACGAAGGGGTGGCGGGGGTGGCCGCCGTTGATGAGGATACAGCTCAGGAGGCCTGTGACCTCATTGAGGTCGACTATGAACCGCTCCCCGGTGTCTTCGACCCCTTCGAGGCAATGAAGGAAGGGGCACCCCTGGTTCATGATGATCGCCCGGGGAATATTTGTGTTGAGTACCATTGGGACTTCGGCGATGTCGACAAAGCCTTTGCCGAGTCTTACCTTGTTCGGGAGGATACCTTCCAGACCCCCCGAATGGCCAAAGGGTATCTAGAGCCGCCGGCGGTGGTTGCCTATTGGCCTGACCCCGATAGTATCGTCTATATCGGGGCAAAGGGGAGCCCATATTTCCCCTACCGGATTCTAGCCAGGTGCTTTAACCTGCCGCTGAGCAATGTACGGATAATAACACCCATTATCGGCTCTGATTTTGGTGGCACCAAGAATGACATGACGCCGGCCGATTTCTCAGCGGTCATGCTGGCTAAGAAGGCGGGCCGGCCGGTGAAGATTGTGACCTCCCAGTTCGATACGCTCACCACCGACCTGCGGCGTCACCCCATGTGGATTACCGTCAAGACAGGGGTTACCAAAGATGGCATATTGAAGGCTACATCTCTCAAGGCGGTGGCTGACGGGGGTGCTTATACCCGGATGAGCCCGCTCACCATGTTTCTGGTCGGTACCTGTATGACACTGCCCTACAAGCTACCTAATTTCAAATATGACGCCTATAACTACTTTACCAATAACCCCAGTTCGGCAGCGATGAGAGGACACGGGCTGTACCACAGCCGGTTTGCTGCTGATGTCCAGCTGGACATGATAGCCGAAGAACTTGGGCTAGACCCGGTGGAAATCA
>Ga0209635_10002582_pt1 | contig 13935 bp, 11 predicted proteins | sample DeeMarSWOR230_32_FD_187463 | JGI IMG/M metagenome (GOLD analysis project Ga0209635, IMG submission 187463) | Marine sediment microbial communities from White Oak River estuary, North Carolina - WOR-2-30_32 (SPAdes) (version 2) | ecosystem: Environmental > Aquatic > Marine > Intertidal zone >... | reverse complement strand
GCAAGCTCCCTCGAAACACCTCTTCATTCCAGGAGATAAGTATACAAAGCTAGAAATACAGTGTAGACCTGAAACAGGAGCACCTTATGGAAAAGACACCAACTTTGGTGCAAAAATATTTGTTAAATTAAATGATTTTCACCATTCAGTCTTAAATATCCCCACCGGTTTGTACATTCAGGACCCGAAAATATCGGACCTGATAGGGATAGATCGGATATTCGCAACCTTACCAACAATTCTAAGTAGTCAGCATGAGGGAGGTCTTTTACCGATCGAACTGGCTCACGGTATAGCTTCACTTTCTACATACCCATCAGCTCAAATCCTTAAGCTCTTTGTAAAATAGTATACATATGAGAATTACATAACTATAAGAAGTTGTTTCACTTTCCTCATTTTTAAATGACTTCGCTTCAAGACCTCTCACAGCTCATTCCATCTATAAAACAAAAAGTCATGTAAATATAGGTTCATTCTGATAATGAACAATCGTTCCTTTTTTATAACATTCGGAAATGCTGAATATATGTAGAAAATTGTTTTGTTAGCTTAATCATAAGGCAAGATAAGACGCGATATTTTTCATACTGCATTGGATGAAGCATATACACTTCCTATATCAAGCCAGATATCTTCAAAGGGATAGGCATAGACTTCATCTTCCTCAACAAGAAACCTGATGAAATCCCCCAGATTATCTCTTCTATCGTAAACACAGTATTTTTCAAGAAGAGGAAGCACTCTGATAGGAAGTATATAGCAACCGGTAGCTATCAAGCTTGATTTAGGACGAGATGGTTTCTCTTCAAAGTCAATGATCTTAGACCCCTCCAATGACACCACACCAAAATCTACGGCTTCATCCCTGCTTCCTATATCATGGACGGCAACTAACACGTTATGACCATTGCATGATTTCAGAAATTCAGATACGGAGAATTCAAAGTAATTGTCACCGGCCAGTACTAAAACATCTTCTCCTATTGACTTGGCCTTAATGGCGTGGTAAAGCGAACCGATAGCACCTAATGACTGTTCCTCATTCCATACATATTCAACTATCAATTCGAGGTTCCTTGGTTCGTTCTTCTGCCAGCTAATAAAATCTTTTTCGAATTTCTTATTAGTTGTTACATATATGTCTAGCTCATCAGGAATTTTCCTTATTATATGAGTTAGGACACTTACGTTTCTATAAATCAATAAAGATTTCGCCTTGTTCAGAGTAAGAGGGTATAAGCGTGTACCAAAACCGCTTGCCAGTATTAGACATTTCATTTCATGCACTCTCCATTCTGCCAGCCTCCCCCTTAATCGGAATTCTCTTATTTTCGATGTTGCCGACTTAAGATTGATTTGAGCCCGCTTGTGGCGTTCTTGACCCAGGTAGACTTTCTAGCAAAGATGCAGGCTACTGGTATTATCGTTAAAACAGATACTACAGTAGTTGTACTCAACAGGGTTATCTTCATGTCAAATATCCAGTTAAGCCAGAAAACAGAGATGGGAACCAAGACGATGGATAACCCAAGTGATAGTGCAAATCGCTCTATCCAGTCTATATCTTTCCTAGTAAAGAAGATGTAACTCCATGCCAACCCGGGCACGAGTAAAACGAACAGCACACCGAGAAATATTGTCATTATTTCTAATACAATCATCAGTCACCTCCAGGATAACGGTAGACTACCGCCCCATCATCGTACACGTTTTCGAAGTAAACACTTTCAAATTTTTCCAGAACCAGATAATTACCCGACTTTCTCGAATAGTAAATATATACCGGGCTTTCATATGCGTCTAGGAATCCCTTTGCTATCTCAGGATCCTCTGATTCAATAAAGCTAAACCATTCCTCTTTACTCTGCAGGTACCACTCAAACAGTCCCGGGGCAAGAACCCTCCTCTCACTCCAACCAAGAACCCAGGGTGCGTCACTGCTGGTAGCCAACACATAAGCATTATCTTCAGCATTATCTTTTATCCACTCAATGGCCCCCAGTTGTTCTTCGGTCATTCTAGGTCTTACCATATTCATCTCAGTCACGGTAGGCAACACACTCAGTGCCAATACCAACAGGATGCCGGCTATTCCTGCTATCCGCTGCCATCCCATTTTTTGCAGTAAAGTACAATTTATACCCAATGCAGCCAGTATTATAATCGCTATATCCAGCATAATAATGAACCTGTTAAAGAAGAAAAGCTGAAAAACGACGATGATACAGGTTATTGCGAAGTAAAACAGCACACTGTTCAAGCCTCTATTTACCAAGAGATAGACAGCACCTATAGCAGCGAAGGGCAGATAGGCTAGCGATACCAGGGTATATGTATCAAAGCCAAAGAATGTACCACCTCCTATTGTAGTCGAGGCAACTCCCCAGTATATCTCCCATCGGGGTATCCAGAATGGAGCAATCAATACGGCAGTACCTATCGCTGCCAGTACAATCCCTCGCCTTCTGTGTATTATGAAGTAGGCTATCAAAATAAGAGTGAAAAGCAGAAATTCAGGGCGGTGGAATATTCCCATAGCTGCAAACATCGATGCCACCAATCCGTCTTTTCTCTTTTCCAGAGCGTATATAGCAAGCAGCAGAAATGTTAATCCCAATATGTTCTTGAAGTAAAGCATAGTAAAAGCGGTGTATTGAGTATAAGAGATTGCATATAAAATAGAGGCAATAACACCAACCCGTGACCCGAACAGAGTTCGGGTAACAGCGAACAGAGGAAACACTATAAATGCCCCAAGGAATGGGAAGACATAATTAATGTTGTCAATTGCTGTTGTGCCAGCCGTAACATACATGACATCAGAGAGTACAAAAAGACCTTGAGGGTACATTTCTTTTACCCAGGTCGCTAGTTCCTGCTCTGGTATCTGGGGCAGGGCATTATAGTAAAGCTCCATGGTATATTTGTAAAAACCCGGATCATAGCCTAAAGGAACTGAACTGCGGGTTAAAGGAAACAACCTTATGCCTAGGGTCAGTATAAAGGTTGCTAACAGGAGATATAAAACAGCTGGAAATTTGTGATCACTGGTTGACTGAACTCGTAATAAACCGGGTATTGCCAGCAGGGGTATGACATAAACACACAGTTCGTAGCCAGTGAACAGGGAAAGGATACCAAGTTCCTGAAGCAGGAACAGAGTGAACATAAGTATTACCAAAGGCATGAAGCTTAATTCAGTTACTCGGGCTACTATCCTCTTCAATCTTCTCTCCTTTACTTTCCCGCCAGATAAGCACAGGTAAAAGCCCTATGAGTCCTCCACCCACTATTGAGATAACGTATGATAGCCAACCTATCTCTTGCGTTTTGTACCATATAATAACCGCGCTTCCAATCCCGGCAGAAACGGTTATGAGGAGATACTTAGCAGTCAGACGCTCAGCCTGTTTGCTTTCTGCCTCAGCCTGAACCGCCATCATCTGCTTCATCTGCTCGGCGAGTTCAACTTCCTTAATCTCTACCGTGCCGACCTTCACTCCCCACGGGTCAGTGTGTTCGTCGATTATATTAGTCAGTCTCTGGTTCAGCATCTCCCCCTTCGTCGGCAACTCGTCAAGCTTGGACTGTCCCAGCACACTTCGAAGTGTTGTCTGCTCAGTATGTTTGCTTTCTGCCTCAGAATGTGCACCAATCAAACCGATAATACCCATTATAATAACTATTATCAGCAGGTCATTGAGATTCAGATAAGAACTGACGCTGCCCTTGAAGACGGTCTCAATCAACGTCAGGAGCAATAAGGTGATGAGCAATACGGGGAACAGTGTCTGGACCAGCTCCACACACCATTGCAAGAAACCGCCAATTTTTTGATGGGAAAACTTGTTACCAGTAATATTCAAGCGCTTATCTCAGCCTTTCACCGTGATTTCTATGAAGTCTATTGGAATAGTTATTTCTGGTTCTTTTCCGAGGTGGGGTACCCTTAAGCAGAAGCTCAGAACATTATCCTCTATAAGCAGTTCATCGGCTTTCCAGCTTACCTGTGCAAATATCCATTGGTCGTAGTCCACTATCGGCTCAAGGTAATCCTGGTGATTCAAGATAATATAATCGGCATGTTCCTGAGTAAATGACAGGTCGTATTTCAAATCAATCACTTCGCATCTCTCCGGTAGGAAAAAGGAACTAGGGGTGAAGGAGACGTAACCAGCAGACTCTATGATAATGTTCTGCCTTGGAATGGTTACGCAATAAGCACCCAGCTGTAGACTGACACTAAAACTGGTGTTTGTTTCATTAACATCGACCCTCTCGTTGATGTTTTCACTGGCGATTTCCACCTGTTGTAAACCAGAGTTATGATAGGTGAGAAGTCTTAACTCACCTGTACTGAAATTCTTCCCGAAAAGTACTCCTGGATAAAGGTCAAGGCCATTCTTGAAGTAGCTGGTGCTTGTACCAACCATCCAGGCTTTCTTCTCTAGGACCAGTTTTTCCTGGTTTATTTCTATCTTTCTTATCAGCAAGTCCGCGTTTCCCTTCAGCTCTATTCTGTAAGCTCCAGGCTCAATATCTTGCAGCGTTAGTGAGGCTGATTGCAGTCCACCTATCTCCTTTCCATTACCAATATTTCCATCATCCGGTATACTCGTGCTGGATTTGAGTTCACCGTAAAGGTCATAAACTTGTATTACCAGCTCATCTGGATTCTCGTACCAGTTCAGGTCCTGTTTGGTTACCTCTAACTCCAGCGTGTCATTATCTACATAAGTCCAGAAGGTATGTCCTCCCCTCAGCGACGTTTCAATCTTAAATTTATCTTTTTCCTGGTTGGTTGAGTCTGGTACAGGCATAAATACAGAATCTTTCGTGAAAGAAAAATAACCTGACGAAGTTTTAATAATAATATCGCCTGTCTCCGATGTTATTTGATATATACCCGCTTTCAACAGCCCTGTAGTGAATTCCGTATTTATAGCATCAATGTTGATTGTTTGATTGTAACCCTCGCCAGATACAATGACGCTTTGCATGGCTGGCTTATGGGCCGTGATTAATTGAATCTCGCTATCATTGAATAAATAGCACCAGACAAAACTCAGCGTGGCTTCTTCACTGAGATAGAAGTCGCCCGCCAGAAAAATCTTATCGGGCACAATCAGATTACCTTGATTGATCTGGAGACGCGTTATCACAAAATCATCGCCCGCACCCAATGATTTTATGGACAGATGATATAAGCCCTGTTCAAGATACCCAATCTTTAAAGTCTCTTGCTGAGAGCCTCCCAGACGATTACTCTTGGTTTCGTCTCCATCATCGGCTATTGTAATAACTACACTGCATATTCCATCGAGTGAGTTGACCATGACCTCCAGAGTATCCTCGCCTTCGTACCAGTTAAGGTCGCGTTTTGCGACTGTTAGTTCCAAAGATCCACCGCTGGAAAAAAAATAGAATTCATGCGACCCTCTTAAGCTCGTCTCAGAATCCAGGTTATTTTTATCATTGACATCACTAATGAGCTGGAAGTTAAGCTCATCCATGACCGTAAATTTCTCCCCATCTATATACCCCAGCTCCTCCTGATTAACAACCTGGTTCAAGTTCAAATCATTCATATTGGTAGCTATTACCGACCCGAATGGCGGATTTCTCAAGAAGTCGTCCACATTTTTAAAATTACTGGTACTATCATTTCCGATAGCATATATACGAGTGGTCTCATTCATTGCGACCGTCGGCAGGGAGACCAGGTTTGAATAAAAGGGAATGTAGCTCTCTTTCCACTGATAACCTGACTCCGAGTTGTCTCTGGCACCAATAATCAGAGCCCCGTTTTCGGGAAACTCATCCCTTAACCTCACTCTCATACTGACCTCACTGGCATTCCTTAGCATCCCGCTCTTCAACTCGAAGTAAACCATGTCCTTCTCCACACACCTTACACTGACGTCATCCATTACTATCCCATCTGATATCCTCTCAAACGGGCCTATAATCCTGGCTTCACCTGTTGTATCTTCCCCACCAAAGTCAATGGTGTAACAAGCCGTGAAACCTAAAGGCATAGAGTTCATCCAGATTATGTATATCAAGGCTATAACAGGAATAAGCCACAGTGCCTTGAGGGACTGCTGAAGGCTGACATTCTGAACTGCCTCTTTAACCTTATTGACCTTCTCTAGTAACATCTGCTCCTCTAAATGAAATAGACTAAGAGGCACTGTTTCCTATACCTGAGAATCTACTCAAAGGTACTATCCTTCTAAAGGTTCTCAGGTCCTCCTTATTAATTTCTCTTAGCAAACACAATATTGCGGTGTATAAAGCTAATAAGCCGGCATAAATAAGCGGCAGCCACACTGGCTGGATTGAAACCTTAAAGGCAATAATATAAATTACCAGCGAAGCCAGAATTATCTTTCCTAGGGATTTAGCACTCACCAGTGTTTTAAACCTGAAGAGTACATAAACTACCGCAGCACACATACAGGTAAGTCCGGTTGCGGTAGTAGCCCAGGCTGCCCCTTCCAGTCCGTATCGTGGTATCAAGAGGATGTTAAGTCCAATATCAATTCCCAGCGCTGGCAAAGCTATTCCCAGGGCTATCTGAGGCCGTCCAGAGCCTATGACAATATTAGCCAGCACAAAGAATACGCTTAATGATGCCAGCCCGAAGATTAGAATGCTTAATGTAGTGGCTGCTGCAATGTATGTTGAAGAATAGACCAGAGCGAGCAGACCAGTAGAAGTGGCACTTATCAAGACAGTGCTGGGTATAAGTAATACTAGCATGTATCTAATTGATTGCTGGATGTAGTCTCTGGTCAGACTGGCATTGTTCAGCGATATTGACCTGGAGATAGAAGGAAGCAGGGTCATTGCCAGACCGACGAAGATAAAGTAAGGCACCTTGGATATAGTAGCAGCTGAAGTATAATATCCCACTTCAGCTTCTCCACCTCCGATTGCTTTCACCGCAAATAAATCAATACTCATTAAAAAGAAGAACACTACGGAGAAAGCCGTCGCCGGGATACCGAATTCCACCAGTTTCTTCCAGCCGAAGTTAACGTCTTTCTTTCCTGCCGGTTGCAGGAACCTCCACGCTAAGAGAAAGCCGGCCATGGCAGCGATCAGATAGCCAATTATTGCTCCTTTCACTCCAAACCCCACCAGAACCAGTGCCAGAACCGCGATTATCTTCACTATTGAGCTCGCAAATAATGTTATTGCCTGCTTGCCAAACTGCCTTTGCCCGTTAAGGTATCCGGGGCCATAAATAGAGTAGAAGGCATAGGCTGGAATAGCCAGGGCTGAAACCCTTATATAAGGGGTGAGATTTGAATCATTAAACCAGTTGGCAATAACTCCTGCCAGACCAAAGTAGAGAGAAAAAACCAGGGCAGAGAAGACAAGAATAATTCTGTTGGTACTCTTTATAATACCTGCTATTTTGGCATTATCCTCAGCGATAAATTTTGAGGCGCTCTGAGGGAAGCCCGCCGTAAAAAAAGTATTGACTATGGTCATCAGCGACAGCACTACCCCGAATATACCGTAATCTACTGGTCCCAGATAGCGTCCCAGCCCAAAGTGAATAAGATAACCGGCAAGGGCGAATACTCCGTTGGAGACCATTAAATAAAGTGTTCCTCTACCCATATCAACCCTTCTGTTAAGGCTGCTTTTCTCCTAATTCATAAAGATATTTTACGGCTGCATTGGTGTTCAGAAATAAGTTATCTTCTTCAAGAATATTATTCAGTTCTGACACATTGACATAACTGCTTGGAGCGTAAAGATAAATCGAATAATTCGATTCCCTACTTAGCCTTGCCATCGATTCTGCAAGCAGGGATGGGTCGTAGGTTTTTTTACCCGCCCACCAGCCAGCAGCGTGCATCCCGTTAGGAACCAATACTTTATCAAAAGTATCCGAATAGACAATAGACCTGCTATCAACCTCAACCTGGATAGTATCTATAACCCTTTGTCTATAGTCCAGAGATTTAGACAACTCGAGAATAGAGCGCTCGTTATCGATGAGAAAGCTACTGATTGATGTTACCAGTAGAACTACTGCCAGTAGTGGTACAAGCCGCGGGTACTTTCTGTGTAGAAAATAAATGCCGGCCACAGCCATAATTGAGATAAATACATAGTCCATAAGCCAGTACCTGATAATGGAGGTTCCAAGTCCAAGATAACTAAAATCATAAGCCAGCCAGGTGTCAGAACTACCGCTATATATAATCACGTAAATAAATAACGCAACATAGAGAAGCTTATATGCATCAAATTTTCTTTCTCTTAGGTAATATAAAATCCCCATAAGAGATAGCAGGGTTAGCAAAGGCAACAGCCTGATGATAAGGCGGTAGGTGTTAGCCAATATGATATCAGGGATAACCGGGTAGGGAAGTGCAAACTGCCACCATGTTAAGCCCTCTTTCCCGATAGAGCTTGTTTGAAGGAGTTGCGTACCGAATGTTGTGGCTTTTCCGTAAACTTCCAGGTTCAGGATAAAAGTCGGTATAAGGCAAAAAACGACAATGATTATGGTCCATAATACTAATGGTTTAAGGTAAGCCCTTAGGTCAGTCCTGTATTTATTGGCCAAGGTGATTAAAAAAAGCAAGGCAATGAAAATTGCGTATTCGAGTCGGAAAAGGATACTGAGAGAAAAGAACAGGGTACTTATTATCAAATCACGAGTTTCAGCCAGGCGGCTGAACCTTGTTAGGTAGAACAAGCCGCAGATAAAGAAGCTGATAGCTCCGGTAGAATTATAATAGGGCATATTTAGATAATAAAGCAGGGGTAGACTGGCAAGGAAGACAATAGCAGCGTATAAGCTTGCATTTTCCCCGAAAAGCAAAGATGCCAGTTTAATAAAATAGAAAAATGACAACAAGGAAAAGATAGCTACCCAGATTTTCGCGGAAGCATCTCCGGCGAAGGCATATAACGGACCGTAGGTTATTGGCGTTCCTAGGAACTCGGTAGGTACGACTCTATCGTTATAAGTAACAAAGTGCCTGGGGTGCAGGTAGTTCTCAACATCTAGTTTAGTGTAATCTTCATGGTACCAAAGCTGGCCGGTGACGGAATAGAGCTTTGTTGCTAAATAATTGGCGTTTTCATCCGGTGATTCAAATGCCCTGTGATTCTGAAGGGGTAAAAAAAGCACCAGTGAAAGCAAAATAATAGTGCATAGTAAAAGGAAAACAAATTTTTTTGTTTTTATATTAGCGGCGATTGGATATCTCTTATTCATAATCATAAGGTAGAATAAATAAAAATCCGAAGAAATAATTTCACCGGTTTATCCTGTTATTCCTGCTCAGTTTTGAAAATTCGTCCAGATAGCGTTTTGTCATTTTCCCCCATCCAAAATTTTCCAGGGTAAACTGCCTAGCCTGGATTCCAAACGTTTCCCTCAATTCTTTGTTTTCAATGATCTCTTTCAATCTGGTAATAAAGCCATTAGCATTGCCCGGCTCCACCAAAAAGCCATTCTTACCGTCCTTAACAGCCTCTCTTATTCCTTCAAGGGCAGATGCAACCACGGGCAGGCAGCAAGAAGAAGCCTCCAGGGCTACCAAGCCAAATCCCTCCATAAGCCGTGGGACATTTGGCATGACAAAAACATCCGCAGCGTTATAGAGTAATTTCAGTATGCTTTTGTTAGCCCACCCTACTAAAAAGACATCGTTATCTAGTTTCTTCTCGGAAATAATTTTCCGGATAGCGGGTGCTAGCACTCCATCACCAGCGACAATATAGATGCAGTTCTTCTCTTTAATCTCGGGCATAATCTCGGCTACAAACCAGTGGAACCCTTTGTTCTTAATTAACCTGCCAGCGGAGAGTAGTATTGTTTTCCCATTCAGCTTGCTACCAAGTAAAACAGCCAGCTCATTCCTGAGCGCTTGCCTGTTCGTATTCATGTGGAACTCGTCTGAGACACCGTTTGCTATAACCACTGTTTTGCCTTCATCGATACCTCTTGCTGTGCATGCCTTTCGAATAGCGCTGCTTACACATATGACCTTGTCCGCCTTTTTCAAACACATGGGGACTATGAACTGGTATAACATGTTTTCATAGGCGATATCTCGGCCATGTAAGGTGATTATTATCGGTTTTCGGAAAAGTCTGAGTATTAGCCCGAGTGGCGCGAGTAAGCCATCTTGGAGGTAAATTACTCGAGTGTTCGTTGTTAGCAGAGCCCATAACGAACTGAAAAGAAGATACGGAAAAACAAAGGGAAGCCACTTGTTTGACCCCCCCCATTTTATGAGCTTAACTTCGGTTAGTACCGAAAGATTCTGAAACAGTTCAAAGGCATGCCGCTCCATCCCCCCCTTTGATGGTGGATACTTTCGAGTGATAAACAGAACCATGCTATTCCCATTCTTCTCCAGCAGACTATAGTCCCGGCTGGTCTATTGATTTCAAGATAATGTTACTGCCTAAACTTGCTAACTGGTAACGATTTGACCAGTTATCTCATTTTCTGCCGGTAAAGAATCTCCTCTATCAGTCGTCTCTGACTATTAGTCATGTGAATAAAAATACCCAGAGCAATTGTGCCCAGTCCGACAATCATTAACAACGAAGCCAGAATTGTCGACGGTATATAAGGTGACACCATACCCGTCTGAGAGAAGTGGGTCAGGACTCTGATGCCAAAGATAAGACTAATTAAAACTAAGAGCCCCCCAATAGATGAGAAGAACTTGAGAGGGTAATAATCACGGTATGTACCGAAAATTATACTTCCTGCTCTGAAAGCATAGCTTCCGAGGCTGGGAATTAACCTTGACTTACCATCCCTCCTCCTGAATTCTATCGGTACCTGTTCGATAAGTAAGCCCTTATATTTAGCTTGAATGAGAGTTTCCTGGACGTAAGTGTATCTGCCCCCCAAATTTAATCTTTGTGCAGCCTCCCTGGAGAAAGCGCGAAAACCGGTTTGCGCATCTTTAATAGGTAAGCCTAAAAGTCGCCTGGTCAGCCAGGTAGCAATCTTATTTCCGATTTTTTTTCCTTTTGGCATAAAGTCCAGGTTACTTATATCTCTCCAGCCAAGGACAATATCTGCTTTTCCTTCCGCAATGGGCTTTATTAGAGTCGGAATCTGGGCGGGATTATACTGCCCATCGGCATCTATATTGACAATGATATCCGCATCTCTCTTCATAGCTGCTTCCAGGCCATCCCTAAAAGAAAATCCCAGGCCCTGGTTTGCTTTGTGGCTGACAACCTCATGTGCTCCGGCTTTTATTGCCTCACTCACCGTAGCATCACTCGAGCCATCATCAACCACAATAATTTCAGCAGGCTCTATATCACGTATATTGGACGAAATTTCTTCTATTACCTGCGAAATAGTATTTTCCTCATTGTAAGCAGGTATCGTAATTACTAATTTCACCAGCACACTCCTTCATAATGTCCGCATATCTGACTGGCGATATTCGGATCAAGAGTTCTTCTACCGTCTATAACCACCTTATCCTGATACAGTTCTTCATTTTTAAATTCATCCCAGTCGGTTACGATAAGGACGCAGTCCACGCTTTCTATAGCCTCCGGCACGCTGTTACAGAACTTTACCTCATCTGGAAGAATAAGCTTCGCCCGGGGCATTGCCTGAGGGTCGTATGTTCTGATTTGTGCTCCCTTATCAATTAGTCGGGCTACGATTTTCAGGGCGGGCGTATCTCTAATATCATCCGTACCAGGTTTGAAAGCAAGACCAAGAACTGCTATTTCTTTGTTAGTCAGGCTGCCGAGCCTTCTCTCTGCAATTTCTATTAGTCTCAGTGGTTGCGCGCTGTTTATTCTGACAACGGAGCTAAGTAACTTTGCCTCGTAGCCTATTTGTTTAGCTCTAAAGACCAGTTCTTCCAGGTCTTTAGGCAGACATGAGCCTCCAAAGCCTAAGCCGGCGTTCAGGAATTTCTGTCCTATTCTGGGGTCATAACCCATACCTTTAGATACTTCATATACGTCTATCCCGAGTTTCTTGCATACATTGCCAATCTCATTAATGAAAGTAATTTTTGTAGCCAAAAAAGCATTGCTTGCGTACTTGATCATTTCGGCTGTCCTGAGGCTAGTTCTGAGAATAGGGCATGAGTATGAGGAATCATACAAACTCTGTAATGTATCGCCGGCCTTCTTATCATGCTCACCAATAATAATCCTGTCTGGTGCGAGAAAACCCTGGCTGGCGCTACCTTCCTGCAAAAACTCAGGATTTGCGACTACACCGAATTCCTGACCGGCTTTTTTATGAGAGTATTTTTCCAGTGCAGGAATTATGACTTCCTCGGTGGTTCCGGGAGGCACCGTACTCTTTACAACTACCAGATGGTACGTATTGGTTTCTCGCAAAATATGGCCGATTTGTATCGCCGCATCTATAATATGACTAAAATCGGTTTTATTTTCTGATTGTAAAAATGTGCCAACGCAAATAAAGGAGGCGTCACAATGTCCAACCTGACTATACTCTTCAGCGGCCTTCAGACTGCCTCTTTCGTTTACACATTTTTTAAGGAGGCCAGCAAGGCTAGCTTCGAAGAAAGGGTAGATGCCCTGATTTATCTTTGATACCACGGCACGATCACAGTCAATACACGTAACCCTATGACCATTTAACGCCAATCCTATTCCTGTGGATAAGCCTACGTAACCGCCGCCAATGACCGAAAGATTTAATATCTTTTTAGTAATCGAGACAGCCAACCCTTTACCCCCTGACCAAACGAAACGGATTTCCCACGGTACTGTAAAGAGAATAACGAGGTCCAGCGTGCCTGACCGGGCGAACCGTAGTGGTAGTGTTTTTTATCACCATGACCCAGACCAGGCTTGTCAACTTCTTTATCCTTACCGTATCCTTTATCATCACATTTGCCTTGCGGACCGTAATGATTATGGTTGGTGTCACCGTAGCCCCAACCTGGCTTGTCGCCGTAACCCCAACCAGGCGGACCACAATGGCCATGGTTGGTATCACCGTAACCCCAACCCGGCTTATCACCGTAACCCCAGCAAGGTTGGCTTCCATAATCTGATTTCCCATTGTCTCCTTTAGCAGCTAAAACTGGTGTGGACAGAAGAAGACAAATAGCCACAGTGGCAATCAATGCTAAGACCATTTTCCTCTCCATAATTCACCTCCTCCCGGGCGAGTTACCTGTTTGTGTATCTCCCTTATTGGAAAGCCCTCGCTCATCACGCTAGAATAACTCTCCTATTTATTAACAACATAGGGGGTGGTATAATGAATTGACAGAAGTGGTAATGAGCTTCGATCAGAGCTTTCCCCACGCTGTCGGGGCGGTACTTGATAGTACCGCCTTGTTATAATTTCATTTCATTACTCACTATCTATCACTCCCCACTGAAATTATCATTACATCTTAATGTAGTGCCATATATTCCAATTAAGCCACTAGCAAAAAATTGTATCCAATCTTAGCAATAGAGTATATCCCTCTATTGGCTAAATTTACTAGTTCTTTAGTATAGAACTTTAGTATCATTATTATGCCCAAAAAAAGTCATACGGTTAGTTTTAGGATACAACTGGACTGCTAACTTTCGTTGTTCATTTATATACTGCTTTTGTAATACGCGATTTCGTTAACGTTCCCGCACAAAGTCACCGCTTAACATTTTTTAACCTTGTCCCGGGCATCATCACTCTGACAACGATGACTCTATCGTCATCTTTAACCCCTGCGGGTCTCGGCTCCCCTCGAACAATCACCCATGTTTTATACACCAACCTATGAAGTCACAATAAAGGTTCCTTTTTTTAATTCATATACTTATATTGCTTGCGTTTGGACCTTAGGCGTGAAACCCGGCAAAACTTTTTTAAGTCCACCACAAAGCGTAAATATTGATTAAGCAGTGGAGAAAGGATTATAATCACAT
>Ga0209635_10002579_pt1 | contig 13938 bp, 10 predicted proteins | sample DeeMarSWOR230_32_FD_187463 | JGI IMG/M metagenome (GOLD analysis project Ga0209635, IMG submission 187463) | Marine sediment microbial communities from White Oak River estuary, North Carolina - WOR-2-30_32 (SPAdes) (version 2) | ecosystem: Environmental > Aquatic > Marine > Intertidal zone >... | reverse complement strand
GAGAAGAACAAAAGAAATCGGGATCCGAAAAGTACTGGGAGCCTCCATTCCCGGCATTACATCACTCTTGTACAGAGAATTTACAAAGTGGGTCCTGGTTTCAAATGTTTTTGCCTGGCCCATCGCGTATTATGCCATGCACAAATGGCTCCAGGCTTACGCCTATCGGGTGAATCTGGGAATAGGGATATTCGTTGCTTCGGCATTGATCGCTTTGCTCATTGCATTGCTGACGGTGAGCTACCAGTCCATCAAAGCCGCCACCGCCAATCCGGTCGACTCCCTGCGGTATGAATAAGTCTTTATGACTGAAGCTTGAAACTCCGACCAGGATTTAAGAGTGGCACCCAAATCCCTCAGGGCCATGGCTGGCCGATTCTCTGATCAGCCTGCCCCCTGATTTTCAGGGGTGTTAGAGTAAAAGGTCAAAGAACTTTTCTATTCCAGAGTTCCGACTGTTACAAAAACTGATACACAAAAACGAACGACTGAAATTCTGACCTATGCGAATTAAAATAATTCAGTTTTTCTTGAAGGCAGAAAGTCTTTTTCTCGCATCCATGATTTCAACGATTCCAGAGTCTACGTTTTTCCAGAGGTCGAGGAATTTCTCGTAGTTCTCTATGGCGTTACCATTCAAGGTCTTCTGATTCTGCAAAAAGAAGTCTAATTCAAAACGGAAGTAAAAGATATCGATGGTTACGTGAAATCTCTCTTAGAGGAACAAACAGGTGAGGAGTCGGAACACCAGTCGCCCTTGAATAATAAGGATCTATGCGTTTTGCTTCTTCTAACAGTTCATCAGCTCCTTCTTGATCGCCCATCCCTATTTTAATCCTGGACAACAGATTTAATGCAAAAGCTTTTAATGGCGGAATTGGCTCAGAGTCTAAATATCTTTTAAATGCCTTTTCTGCCAATGGCAAAGCTGTATCCGCTAATTTCCTGTCTCCTAGAACAGTATATACATGATACCTGGCTAAATCCAAAATCAGTGTATTCTGACCAGGATCAATTCTAACTGCATCTTCAAAGCACTTGACCGCATCTTCAACTTGATCTTTAAACAGATAGTGCCTTCCTAATTCTCTCAGTACCTCCGCATTTCCTTCATGCTTTTCCAGTACTTTTTGCCAGTATCCGATGTAATCTGCCTCTTCTGGCATTAGGAGTGCACGTGCCTTGGCACCGAAGATTTCGTCCATTTCTTCCAGCTTCTTTGCATACTGCTCAGCTTTTGATTTATCGCCTCCCATTTCTTCTGGAAGAATTCCATAGATTTCAACCAGGTACAGCATGGCTTCATGATAATCCGGCTTTAACTTGAGTACAGACTCATAGGTGCTGCACACTTTCGCATATTTTTCTTTAACATCAGGTTGATCTCTTTGAGCCGCGCCATATGCCGACTGAGAAGCAATTTTTCCCGCAAAAAAACTGTATATCACGTTATCTGGATCATTTTTTACAGCTTGTTCAATGTGATTTTGGATATCCTCTATACTGGTTAATAATTCTCTAAGGTTGGCTAATCCCAGATGATATTTGGTTCTGGCAAGCTCGTAATGAACAAGGGCATTATCAGGATTTTCTGATATCATTTGTTCAAGGAGTGTTTTGGCTTCATCAGCCTTTCCGTTCATCCTTAAGTCATATGCTTCCTGCACCGTTTTGTCCAATTTAGATTCAGCACAAGCCCAAAATCCAAGAGATGCAATAACAACAGCACAAGCAATAAATAAAGATACGCAAAGAAATTGCCTTTTTGGAATGTTTTTAAAAGTCATTTCTTTCCCCTCCTTTTTTTAGGCATGGTTCTGCCTCATCTATATAAATTGCATTTGCAATTGTTGGAGAAAGGAATTCCTCACTGTTATACGCAAAGGACTTTTCCTTCTGCTGACCAAAGTGTTCTATATAGGGAAATTTGAGTATATCTTTCTAATTAATGTGTGTCAAGTTTCAAAGTAAATTCGGTCTTTCTTTGAATCTCCAGATTGCTTAATGTCCTTAGCAAAAATAGCTATAACTTTCTTTGCTTTATTGAGAAACGCTCTTCGGCGAGACTTTTTCTAAGGGGATTCATCTATTTTATTCATTTAAAGAGCCAGATATCAGTTGTTACTATCTTATCTTTTTTCCAATTCGGTTTTTATCTTTTGCCCAATAAACGTAGAGAGGCTTGCCTTTTACATTGTGAAGAGGCAAAAATCCCCAATACCTGCTATCATAGCTGTTCTCCCGATTATCTCCTAAGACAAAACAATGCTCCAGAAGAACAACCGTAGGGCCATAATTATCTCTTATCATATCTTGAAAATTAGGAAATTCTTTCCTGGCAAAGGTTTTACTATCCCTATGGATCTTATATTCCTCTTTTATAGGCCGGTCATTTACATAAACCTGCTTGTCTCTTATCTCTATCTTTTCCCCTTCCGTGGCAATAACTCTTTGTATAAACAACTTTGTCGGCTCTTTTGGATATTTGAATAAAATTAAATCTCCTCTTTGGATTTTGTTTCTCTTGAAGTATTTTGTATTTACTCTCAAGTAATCACCGAAGAGCAGAGTTGGCTCCATACTCCCTGTCCCCATTTTGTATGCACTGAATCCTATAGATTCACTCGTTATACCTGCAATGAAATCTTTGGGGATTATGTAAGTTCCATACATCAAAAAGATAATAAGGAGATAGACATACCATTTATTGTATCCCTTGAGTACGAATTCTTTTTTCCTTTTGGCTGTAAAGAAAGCTTCCCCGATGATAAACAACCATAAACAGATGGTAATTATGAGAATAACCACCAATCCATAGAATTGATACTGTAATCTGGCTAGGAGCAAAAGGATTGGAATTGAAAAATCTGCCAAAAAGAAGCAAATTCCTTTTAATATTTGACCATTATAGAGCTGCCCAAGTCCAGGAGCAACCAAGGACAAAACTGCAGCAATTAGAGGAATTCTTTTCCTTTTCTTCATCGGCACTTCCATATTCATTGTTAAAAATTTATCTCATGATTGAGTTTGCCTGAAATTGCTCTTTAATTTGTTCATCTTCAACAATTTTAGGTTTTATGAGTTTGAAGGCAACTTTTTCCTTAATCTTCTTGTCTTCTACCCTGTAGACTCTCCCCATGCCCCTTTTTCCAAGTTCTTCGATGATTTCGTAACTGGAGGCAAAAGTGGTTCCTCTGGATAATTCTTTTATGGGAGTTTCGAAAGTCTCGGTGACAGGGATTTCTTCTAAGGGAATGATCTGAGTTCTGCACTCTTTGCAGAATTTGTAATCAGAAGGATTCTCGAAATGGCATTTAGGGCATTTTATTCCCATTGTATTCCCTCTATTTGCTTGGCAAAAGAATATCAATTAATGAGGGGGGGGTGTCAAATCTGGTAGATTCTCTAAAAAAATCGGGATCGCACAATGAAAATTTGAATTTGCTCGAGAAATCGACTGGCTCGACAATACATGCCGAATTGAGTATTGTTTATTCTGCCTGAGTGAATACTGGATTTGTTGCGAGTTGAGTTAGAATGGAGCTTTATTGATTTTGGAGGAAAAATGAGCCTTAATGTGTCAAGGCAGCGTCTGTATGCTTCTCTTCTGATCCTGGGAGCCTGTGTTCTGCTTTTTCGTACCATGAATTTCTCTTTGACCCATCTGACTATCGATAGAAAGGGGGTAGGATCATGAAACGCAGTCTTACAATTTTCTTCAGTTTGCTTCTCTTTTTTGGATTTTCCAGCAGAAGAGGAGTTTTATTCAAACACGTTACGAAGACGTCGATGACCTTCGCAATCACCCTGCTGTGCTCTATATTAACAGCGGCTTGCCGGTTGTCATCTGTCCCGATGATCCCGCCATCTGGAAGAGCACGTTTTCTCATGATTTTTATGAGGCTTTTATGTCCTGGGGGTTGGACTTGAGATGTCTTAAACAGCTGGCGATGAACTCGCTCATCTACTCTGCGATGGAGCCAGAGGAAAAAGAAAGAGCTCTGGAGTTCTGGCGGGAAAAATGGGAGAGGTTCATTACCTGGTTGAATGAGTATAAAGTTGAACAGACTGCTCTAAGGCGATAGAGCCAGATCCATTTTCGTGACCTGAGCCCATTCCAAATTCGCTACCAGTACAACAGGATACCGATCTCGGGTGCCCAGTCAGTGGCTTTGGAAGTGATCCCCAAGGCATTGTTGAGTTTCACGATGACTTTATCCCGGACAATGTGCCATTGGGCCTCAGTGATCAATTCCACTTCATCCTGTCCTCCCTCGATTCCGACGTAAACACGCCAGTGGGGTGAAATCCGCTTCACATACTCGATTGCATATTCCCCCAGCGGTTCGACCGTGGATTCCCCTCCGTCGTATTCTATCGCATAGCGAATGATGAAGGTTCCAAAAGGAAACCCCTTGATTATGCCGGTTCCGAACTTCAATTCCCAGTCCTGGGTGCCGATCAATACTCTGTTTTTCTGAAAGGGAAAGACAGTCTCGAAGTAGCTGAATATCTCGGGTCGTTTCTTGTTTTCTTTCTGCCAGCGGAATCGGAGCTGGCTCTCCACGTCTCCCAAACCTGATTCGGTAAGTTCGGCGGGAAGGCTCGAGATGTCATCGGGAGATTTTTCGAGCGTTGCTTTTATGACTGCCGCTTCGAACTCGATGGCCAGCCAATCGGTAAGTCCATAGCCGATAAAGAGAAGTCCTTCGGCCGCTTTGAACTTGCCCCGGTAATCCCGGTCGAGCCCATAACCCAATTCAGCAGGTTTATACTCCATATTGTGATCGAGATAGTACTCAAAGTACATATAGGTTATCAAGGCTCGATGGGGAATAAAAATTCCGAACATGGAGCTGGGCACACCTGTTCCCCGATCTTTCAAATAGTCCGGCAACTTTTCCTGGGCCAAAACCGCAGACGGATTATGGAGAAGCGATCCAGCAATAACAATGATGAAAAATAAAGTTATCTTTTTCATCGCCATGTCTCCTTTTGGCTCCTCTTGTGCTTGGGGAGCCAAAAATTTCCATCAGGTCGAAGATTACTTTTTCACTCCAGGGCCCTCGAGGAATTTTCCGTCGGGTGCCACCGTAACTTCGATTTCCTTCTTGCGGGCGGTTTCAAGGATGATCTCATAGCCTTCGAGCTCCTCCTTGCCGTCTGTCACTTCCGTGATGGCCATGATTTCCTTGATGACGGACTGGGGATATTTGGCCTCCACGGCCTTCCTGACGATTTCTGGCAGGTCCTTGACTGAGATCTCTCTCTCCCAGTTGTGGATCGTGCCGTCCTCCTTGATGTCCGCCTCGAACTTCTGTCCTTCCTGCTTGAACTCGAAATCGTAGATGACCATGCCGTCTTCTTTCTCCTTGCTCCACTTGTCGATCTCGGCCTTGGGGAACTTTGCCTTCAGGGCATCCATCACCTGCTTGGGAATCTTGTCCAGGTTGGGCTTTTTCTGGGTGCCAGCGGTCGGCATCGCTAAGAGGAAACCGGCGAGCACAACCGCGAGCAGCCCATCGGCCAGCCAATTCCAACGACGTAAAAACATGGGGACCTCCTTTTTAAAAATTGATTTGTTTGATTTTATTTCTAAGACTCATGGTCGTTTTAAATCCGGATACATATGCCCAAGCTCTGGGAAGTGAAGGTTGCATCTTATATTACCAAGAATATTTAAATACACCTGCTCGAATGAAACTTCTTTTATCGGTCATCTCGTATCCATTCTCTTGTACTTTTAATAGGAAAATCTCCATACGAATTTGAGAAGTACGGTGGTATCCTCAATTGTCCATTTTGACTGCCCGGTAGAAATTCTTTGATTTATCACCAGGTAAAAATCACTGCCTATCTTCGGGATCCAGTTCAAGCGAAGATTGAGAAGAATCTCGTCATCTTCGTTATTCCACTGCCCGAAAAGCGATGTGTAAAGCTTAGTCGTGAAGGCGTACTCGATCCGAGCTCCCAGCTCTTTGGTGCGGAAAATTCGCTGGTCAAAATTGAGTCTGTTCCATTCGTAATCGACAGCAAGGTTCAGATGTTTATTGACATTTAAACTTATGTCTGTTTCCAATCCTGTCCGGGAACCAGAGTAATAGTCTCCCCAACTGAGGTCGCTTCCAAAGGAGATCTTGCGGCCCCGGAATGTGCTGAACTCGACGGCGTGTCTTGTGTACCAGTAATCGCCCATCGGGATATCTACCCCTTCGAATATTTCGAAATCGTGGTCTAAACGGTCATAGTTTCGTGTAATATTATATTCAAACCATTCTCCGCTCTTGGTCCCGAATCCCAGAGGCAGCCATTCCATGTAGACAGATTCCATCTGATTTGTGTCGTCAGTCATGTAGTAATTGATTTCGATCGGTTTCAACTCCATTTGGCGGATCCAGGGGATAAATTTAGGGCGGGGGCAAATGGCGACTTCGCTGTAGATCATCTTGTAATTCTGGCGTCTCAGAAAGCCTATTTCTGGATTGAAATCTTTTTGAACCGCAACCATTCCCAAGGTCCCTTCGATAAGGTCGTTGGGATAGGAAAGATAAAAACGGTAAGCGAGATTCCGGCCCTCTGCTTGATCTTTAGTCTGGGATTGGGCCACAGCGCCTCCGATGGCGATGTTCTTGTCTCCGAATAACCTGGAGGAGACATAATTGGCATCAATTCCGTAAGCGAAATTGGAGACGTCGCTTGAATTCTTGGAAGTGAAAATGAAGCCTATGTTGGATTGCTTCATCACATCCTGGCTGATTCGGATCACGCTGTAGTTGGTCGTCGGCTCATCCTCCTTTTTGGCGGTTTGGATGGAAAGCATCCCGATATTCGTCCGGCCGCTTTTCCCGATTAAGCGCGCGCCGCCGATAATGGGTATTTGCTGGTTTCCTTTAATACCGATGCGCCGGCTGTAAAAGACCTCTGCATTGGAACCGAGACCGAACTCAAAAGAACCCTGTCCTTCTAGAAAAAAATCCCGTTTCTCGGGGAAGTAGAGGGAAAATCGGGTCAGGTTGATCTGGGCGCGGTCGGATTCTACCTGGGCAAAGTCTGTATTCAAGGTCAGGTTCAGCTTAAGGTTCGAGGTGAGGAGATAGTTGATGTCTCCCCCGACTTTGCCCACCCGATCCGTTTCTTGCCCGGCTTCTTTTTCAAGGCCGCCTGAAAAATAAGGTTTTATTTCGATCAAGTGACCGCTGGAGACTCCTTCCAATCCCGTTAATGTTCCGGCTTGTGAAACTCTTTCCAGCCTGTGATCACGCGACCAGCCCTGCCAGAGCACCTGCTCTTTTTTGCGGCTGATGTTCCGCTCAAAATTGATTCCCCATGTTTGGGCATCTTTCTCTGGAAATTTCAGGGTAGAGAACGGAATCTCGATTTCAGCGAACCAACCCTCTTCATTGATATCAACGGCAACGTCCCAAACACCATTCCAATCCTTGTTCACACTCTTTCCTTCGTTGGTTATCAGCATATCGGCCCGGGCGGCATTGGGATTGATCACGAATAGATAGCCGTTCCTTTTGTCATGGTAAGTGTCAATGATGATTTTAAAGTTATCCTCAGCGCTATAGCTGAAATCCCTCTTCATCTCTTTGTGGATTATCTTATCCACATCGGAATCGTAGCACCAAATCCCGATGTAGAGGGCTTTCTCTGTGTAGACTATTCCGACTTCGGTCCTTTCTGTGACCGGATCTCCCTCTTTGAGCTCTCGCTGGGTGAAATTGGATATTTTTTGAATTTGCGACCAGGCTTCTTCATTCAGATGGCCGTCTAATTTTATCTTGGATATGATTCGCTGAGCTTTTAAAGTATCGGGGATAGAGGTTTGGCTGTGCCCAAAGCTCAGCTGTGAAAAAAAAACGATAAATATTAAAGACAGGAGGAGAAAGGGCTGGAGGAACACCCGGATGGCTGATCTCTTTATCAGTTTTTTCCGGTTCATCGAATTGATAATTCCATGCTAAAATTAAAGGAACATTAAAATATTCATTTTTTAATCTCATTTTAATCTCTTTTTGTATAATAGAGCACAGATGAGAATCTTAGTCGTAGAAGACGAGAAAAGCCTGGCCGGTTTTATAAAAAAAGTTTTAATCAGAGAGAAATACGCCGTCGATGTGGTCTTTGACGGTCAGGAGGCTTTGGATTATGCCCAGACATATCCCTATGACCTCATCCTCCTGGATATTCTTCTGCCCAAAAAAAACGGCTACGAAGTGATTCGAGAATTAAGAAATAAAAAAATCGCCTCACCGATTCTGATGCTGACGGCCAAGGACGCCGTCGAGGATAAAATCCAGGGGCTTGACCTCGGCGCAGATGATTATCTGACAAAGCCTTTTGACTTTGGTGAACTTCTGGCCCGTGTTCGAGCCCTGCTCAGAAGAGAAACACAAGAAAAGCCTGTTATTCTCAAAGCAGGGAATTTAACCCTCAATCCAAAAACACATATCGTGAAACGCGCCGGAAAAATAATCCATCTCACCTCCCGTGAATTCAGTTTGCTTGAATTTCTCCTGCGGAAGAAAAATCATATTCAGACCAGAGATATGATTATAGATCATGTCTGGGATAGCACCTTTGAGAGCATGACCAACATCGTCGATGTATACATCCGGTATTTGCGTAAAAAAATCGAGACCGGATTCTCGAAAAAACTCATTCATACCGTCCGCGGAAGCGGCTATGTCCTGAAAGAAGACCATGAAGGTTAAAAGTCTACAAAAAAGGCTTTTTTTGAATTATGTCATAAGCATCATCCTGGGTTTTATCCTGTTAGGTTTTGCCCTGTTTCAGCTTCTCACTTTCGGACTTTATAAGAAAATTGACGGCGTTTTAACTGCGGAGAGCAAGTGGGTAGAGAACATCATTAAGGAGAAAATTCAGTACGGAGAAGAGGAGGTTATTGAAGAGATCTCTGAGCATATGGGGCCTAAAGATGATGATCAATTCTCTGTCCTGTTCTCTAAAGATCAAAAATTAGTCTATGCGTCTCAATACCCTGAAAATGAAAATTTTCTGGCTGCTCTCTCTCCGCAGCTTGAAACAGCCGGCGATTCTCCGCTGATCCGCTCGGTTAAGATTGATAAAAATAATAAACATTACAGAGTTTTAACCAAGCGAATATTTCTTTCTGATAGGAACGAATTTATTCTGGCCGTAGGATCATCACTCACGGATGTAAAAGCCATTCAAAGACAGCTTGTTCTCTGGCTGTTGATCATTATACCCTTGATTGGAATTGTCTTCGGCTTGTGGGCTAAATTCTCTGCCGCTAAAATTTCAAAACCTCTGGAGATAATGTCCGATAGAGCGAAAAGCATCACGGTCAATAAAATGAGCGAGAACATAGAGGTTCCTCCTTCCTATAAAGAGATTAGAGACCTGGCTGGTTCCTTCAACGAAATGATTCTTAGGCTAGACCGGTCTATTTCTGAAATCAAACGCTTCACTTCCGATGCTTCCCATGAGCTAAGGACTCCGCTTTCTGTTTTGAAAAGTCAGATTCAGTTGGCGCTGAGAGATAAGGCAACGCTTCCTCAATATCAAAAAATCTTTGAGAATGGATTAAACGAAGTAATCTATATGGAAAAAGTTGTAAGTAATCTTCTCACCTTATCCCGCTACGACTCAGGCAAGATCAAGCTGGAGAATTCAGTAGTGGATCTCTCCGACCTGCTTATTGAACAATGCGAAAAAATAAAGCCTTACGCCAAAGGCAGGAAGGTAAGTATCGTGCTTGAGACGATCGAGCCTGTAAAGGTCTCTGGAGACAAGATGTATCTGGCTCAAATGATCTTCAATCTTCTGGACAATGCTGTGAAGTATAACAAAAAAGCTGGCAAAGTCTTTGTTGAATTGATCAGCATGCAGAATAAAGCACGCTGCCTGCTCAAGATCCGAGATACAGGCTTAGGTATCCCAAAGACAGATCTTCCCCATGTTTTTGACCGCTTTTATCGTGTGGATAAATCCCGTTCGCGAGAAACCATGGGAAGCGGATTAGGCCTCAGCATCGTCAAACTCATTATAGAGCTCCATGAAGGGATGATACAAATCGACAGCGATGAAAACAGAGAGACTGCTGTGACAGTGGTTTTCCATTTATCTTCCCCCTCGCTTGACGTCGGATAAGGGTTGTTTATTCCCCGAATGGTCCTTTCCTCAAGCCCTGCGAAGATGCAGATGTCACCATTGTTGCCGCCTATGAGATGACTGGAAATCGAGCCATGGTTGCCTTCGAATATAGCCAACAGCATTCTCCGGCTTCTCTATTCGTTAACAATTCTATGCCGCGACATTCATTATTAGGCAAAATTTCTTCTCTAGAGCACCCAGGCGTATCCCAGCTTTATGAAGAAAGTCCTGTCGGACTGGGTTAGTCCATACGCCTGGCTTCCAAAATAATTATCGCTGTAGCCAAGGAAGAGCAGGGTCCGGGGATTGATCTTGTAGGAGAACAGCAACTGGGTGAAGAACCTCTTGAACTTGGGATCTTTTTCGAATGTGTAATTGCTGACGTTGTAGTCGTAATCCACGTATTGGAGGATAGCACGGAAAAAGGTGCGGACATTGAACTGGTAGACAACTGTCGACTGGGTGATGTTTGCCGTATACAGGCGCGCATCCTGGACGTTCATCCGTTCAAACGTGTGAGATAAGGATATGCGCAGGTGTTTGCCGAGATTGTAGGACAAATAAGGAGAAAGCCTGAACCTTTTTCCCAACCGCGTGTTCTCATAATCGATCTGATCTCCGAATATGGTGGACATATATAACTGCAGGTCGCTGGCTGGCCAGAATCCTCCTTCCATTACGAAGTAGGTTTGATCGAATTCACGGTTATTATATCCCTCTCGGATTCTTGCCCCTTCTATGAAAAAGCTGGATTGCATGGTTCCGTTGTAGGCAAACCAGAGCGAAGCCCCCCTGTTCAGCAGATTTCCATCCCAGTCTTCATAATAGTTCACCTCACTGCCCACCATAAACAGAGACCACCACGAACCCGGCTTCGCGTTCCACTTGTGATTCAGACCTCCCTCCGCATTCCGGTATCCAACCCTGGGGTAGTAGCCGAGGTCGGCGCGGAATTCCGGACCGGCTTCCTCGTAATCTGCCCACCAGCCCCAGGTCCTGGTGATATGGTCGTACTCGAATGAGATGAGGTGGTCGCTGAAGGAGCCGCTGGGCTGATTATAACTATTTACTACTTCAGCGGGATACCTGGTGCTGGAACCGAGGACCAGCAGTTGGATTTGATTGGTGCGAGTGAAGCGGAAATCCAGGTCGAACCCGTAAACCCTGTTGTAATAATCCTTGCCTTCCCGGTCGGTTGCCAGTAGACCGACCGTGTATCTTCTGCCGAAGTCCTTCTTGTAGCGAAAGACCGAGGATGTGTTTGCCTCATTCAATGAGGTTGAGCTGGATCCTTGGCTTCCCGGAAAAACGAGGTTTGTTATTTCATCCCGGACAGCATACGCCCCAAGAGTGTGGGTTCCTTCCTTACCTGTCAGCTTGAACCCCCATCTCGGGTCCCGTATCATCCGGGTATAGATGACACTTTCAAGAGAAGTGAAGAAGTCAACTCCTTCGGTGAAGAAAGGCCGCCTTTCAGGATAAAAAAGGGCGAACGGCTGGTTGATGTCCAGCTGCCAGGCATCGGCCTCGACCTGGCTGAAGTCGGGATTGGCCGTTAAATTGAGCGTCAGGTTCGGAGTCATTCCCCATCGGGCGGTCAGTCCTGCCTCCGCATCCTGAGATTTCTTTTCAAGGTCGCCCTGAGGAAAATCCGGCCGGTCATCCGTGCGGGCTCCGATGACTGTGGGATTGATTTCAATATTCAGTCCGGGACTGGCACCTTCGAAGCCCTTTATCTTGACAGCCTGGCACAGATAGCAGTTGTTGCTCCGGTCTCTTGGGAAGAGCCCGATGTGGTAGGGGTGTTCGCGGGGATAGCGGCGCACAGCATCGAACCCCCAGACCTGCGGTCCTTCCTTGCGCTGGAAACGGAGTGAGGAAAAGGGAATGGAAATTTCGACTGCGTAGCCCCAATCAGTGATCCGGCTGGAGCAATCCCAGATCGTGTCCCAACCCGCGTCCTCTCTGCTTTGAGTTTCAATTTCGTCGAACTGCACTCCTTGAGCTGTGACGATAAAATCAAAGCTCCGTCGGCTATCGTTGAACGTGTCAAAGATCAGGGCGATCCAGTCGTCCCCGCCCAGAGTGTCCCGGTCTCTCAGGTGAGCCCTGATGGCCGATGGCTTGGGATCGTAGCAGCGGAAGGCCGCGTAGAGGTTATCCTTGTCGTAGGTGAGGAGTACCTCGGTGCGCACAGGCGGAGTAACATTTTCCCCGGGTCGGACCTCATATTTCAATTCCAGGACCAGGGCGTTTTCCCATGCTTCCTCATCCAAAACGGCGTCAAGTCGGATTTCAGACTCGGTACGCGGGACGATATAAGGATCCTCGGCCGTTCCTGTTCCATGGTTTCCCGACCCGCTGTCTCGCGGAGATGTCGGTGCCGGGAATACCATAGAGGCCAGGAAGATTGATAAGCTGATGACTAATACTCGGTAATGCTTCACAGGCGTCTCCTCTTTTAATCTTGGTTATTGTCAGCGTCTAAAACAGAAAATTTATTTGAGCTAGACTGCGTGTCTCGAATGTGCTCTTAAAAATGTCATTTAAAAATATATACGTCTGGTTTTCCGAAATGGTTGCTGATTTATCGAGGGTAATCCACAAGGTCTTATTACATTTCATTGAGTATCCCTATCCTTGATTATTCACAAAGGCTATTCATACCGGAGGTTTTCAACGGGATTGGTGCGTGCCACTTTGAGGCTATGATAGCTGGCGGTCAAAAAGGCAACAAGGATGGCACCGATTGCTGTTGCTATTAGCAGGAGCGGACTTATCCCCGTCCTGTAAGCAAATTTCCCCAACCACATGTCGATAAAAACCAGTGATACGGGAATGGCGATAACAATTGCCAGGAAAATCAGGAAAAAGAATTCCCTGAACATGATCAAAACGATCTGGGTGGCCGAAGCACCCAGGACCTTACGCAAAGCCACCTCTTTGGTTCTCCTGAGTGATGTGAACGAGGAAAGCCCCAGAAGGCCCAGGAGGGAGATGATAATGCAGATGCAGGAGAAGATTTTAACCAGGCGGTTCTGTCTCCGGTCAGCATCATACAACCGGTCAAACGACTCATCCAGAAAAGAAAAGACAAACGGCCGATTGGGATTGAACTTGTTCCATCTGTCTTCCAGCCATCCCATGGTATTTGTCAAGGATTGGCTTTTCAACCTGACCATTAAATAGCCTGGTACGCTGCCTGGCAAATTGTCTTCGGGCCTGCTGATCATCCGGATGAGCATGGGTTCGATCTTATTGTGGAGCGAGGCAAAATGAAAATCCTTCACGACGCCAATCACATGGCCGTCAGTATGGCTGCCTTGAGTGATACGTTTTCCGACCGGATTATCCCAACCCATGAATCGGACCAGAGTTTCGTTGACGATAATCCCTTTTTGACGATCCGTGGAAAAGCTGGGATCAAAGTCGCGTCCTTCCACGATCTCAGCTCCTAATGTCTGAATAAAGTCGAACCCGGCCCAAAGAACCCAAAAATTGTAGTCCTCCATGCCATCCCTGCCCTCAAGCTTATACAGACCTGTGGTGGGGCTTCCGGGCTGTCCGATTCCCGTAGCCACCGAGATGATATCCGGATTCCCGATAAGTTCCTGTTTGAATGTCGGTATTTTCTGGATGACATCATTATCCCGTAGTCTGATCGATACGACATTCTCTTTCTTGAAACCCAGATCCCGATTGCGCATGAATTCGATCTGGCGGTTCATAAACAGGGTAATGATGACAACACCTATGGAGATTACGAACTGAAATGCTACCAGAATTCGTCGGATC
>Ga0209635_10002578_pt1 | contig 13939 bp, 9 predicted proteins | sample DeeMarSWOR230_32_FD_187463 | JGI IMG/M metagenome (GOLD analysis project Ga0209635, IMG submission 187463) | Marine sediment microbial communities from White Oak River estuary, North Carolina - WOR-2-30_32 (SPAdes) (version 2) | ecosystem: Environmental > Aquatic > Marine > Intertidal zone >... | reverse complement strand
ATCAATATATTGCTTAAAAATAGGTGAAGGAAAAGAAAATGCACTTCTTTTTGCATTCCCTCATCCTAATGAACCAATTGGGAGCATGACTCTGGAGTTTTTGTCACATTTTTTAGCAGAAAATCCTGAATTTACGAAAGAAACCGGTTATACTTGGTATTTAATTAAAGCAATTGATATAGATGGAGCTGTATTTAATGAAGGATGGTTTAAAGGAGAATTTAATCCGGTAAAATATGCTAAGCATTATTTTAGATGTTCACAATCTGATCAAGTTGAATGGTCATTTCCAATAAAATATAAAAAACTTAATTGGGAAACTCCACTGCCAGAGACTCAAGCTTTAATGCGTCTAATAAATGAACTAAAACCGAATTTTATGTTTAGCCTTCATAATTGGGATTTTTGTGGAGTTTATTATTATGTAACTCGCGAAGTTGGAAATTTGTTTGCTGGTCTCACTAAATTTGTCAAAAGTGAAGGATTGCCGTTACATCTAGGAGAACCTGAAGTACCATTTAGAAAGACTCTGCATAACGCTATATTTCAAAATGGAGGCGTTCAAGATTTTTATGATTTTATCGAATCTAAAGGTATAGAGAATCCCCTTGAATTTGTAAAATCTGGTAATTCCTCATGGGATTATCTTAAAAATATTACAAATGATAAGAGTTTTACTCTAGTTTGTGAGTTACCCTACTTCACTCATGATTCGATTGGAGATAATTCCTTAAGTGAATTTGAAAGAAGAGATGTACTTCTTGAATTAATTGAATACAATAAAAATAACTATAAATATGCGAAAAGAATTTTTAATAAAATCAGGAAATTTTGTGATAAAACTACAAGGATATATAATGCTATAGATGATTATATTAAAATTACACGTCCGAATATTGATTCTTCTATTTATGAAATCAAAACTTCCTCAATATACGACGGAAAAGCAACTATTGCTCAAGCTTTTGATTCAAATGTTGCACGTAGATATATCAGAAGTTTGCTTCCAATATCGATGATAGCCAGATTGTGTGAAGAGGCCATATTAATTCATCCAGAAGAAGAAGTGGAGATTAGCAAAATTAAAAGTGACTTAGAAAACTGGATTGAGCGAAAAATCAATAAATTGCTAAATGATATTCAATATAAAGTCATTCCCATTCAGAAATTAGTCCGTGTTCAAATCGGAAGTGCTTTTATCACTTTAGAAAACCTATCAAAAAAGTTATAGCAAAAATAATTTTTTAAATTAAAATCTTTTAGTATGCTTTATACTATTAAAATAACTTTTTAATGAATAATTATGTACTTAACAAAAAAAAAGGAAATTATTTTAACATTTTGAAGTATGATAAAGTTACTTATCTAATATCTCAAAAGGTAAGTCCTCTTCAGGTTTTCGAGAAAGTCTTTTTGGACCATAATAAACAATTACTATAATTACATATATCCCTATTAAAATGCCACCAGCTAAATAAAATATCATAGTTGGTAATAGTCCAAGTTTTCCTGCTATATAAGTTCCAACAAAATTAAAGCAGAAATGGAACAATACAGCAATGATTAAACTTCCATTAGTGTTATTATATCCCCAAGTTATTAAGATTGAGAGTACAATATTTAGGAAGATAAATATATAAAATGGTAATCTAATTTCAACCAGATATAATGGTAAATGCCAAAATCCCCATAATATCCCTAAAATAACACTTGAAATCAGTGCTGAGAATCTTGATTGTAATCTAGGTAAAGCATACCCACGCCAACCAGCTTCTTCGTTTAAAGGACCTGTTATTAAAGATACAAACAAATCTAAAAGAAATAATGGTAATGTATAATTTGGTGCTGGTCCAGGTGCTTCACCTCCAAAAAGAAGATAAAATAGAGCAAATACCAAAGGAGCAATTATTAATAATAATCCTGCTAAATACCATAAAAAATTTACCTTCCATATTCTAAATCCGCTAAAAAGATTTTTAATGCCTTGCAATCCATCATTTAAACCTGATATAATAACTGCTGAGATAGTTGGAGTAGTTATAGCTAAGATTGCAAAAAACATGTCTACAAAATAATTCTCTATTAGATTTCTAACTCCAATTTGAATAAATACAATTATTATCATCAATGCAAAACTGAGTATAAAGAAAATAATCAGATTTTTCTTATTTTTTGAATAGTTAATTTTGGATTTTGGCTTTTTATTTATTACTTCTTTATTTTCTCTTGCCATAATAAACCAAATTAGCGAATAATTATTTAATTTTAACAACTTGGATTATCCAAATAAATTAAGGCTAGAATAATATTTAAAAAAATCTATAAAAAAAAAATAGTAAAAATAATTATTTAAATGATTAATTAATTAGATATTAATTAATCAGCATTGTGAGAGAAATTTATGACCCAGAAAATAATAGGATTTGATTATTCTCATAATAATAAACTGACTATCGAAAATAATGCATTTACAGACTTTATACAATATTTATTTGATTCAGATTTTAAATTAGGAAAAATTGAAGCAGGTTTAACTTATGAAAAACTAAATAAGTATGATCTCTTTATAATAGGGGTTCCTAATATTGGTCCTGATTTAGATTCAGATGAAATTAATGATTTGGTTAAATATGTTAAAGAGGGAGGGAGTTTACTTGTAATAAATGATGGTGGTGGTGATTATGAAAATAAGAATAACCTTTCTGAATTAACCAAAAATTTTGGCTTTATTTTTAACTCTGATATATTATTTGATAATAAAAACTTCTTAAAAGATAATTCTCATCCCATAGTAAATGATTTTAGACATCACTTTATAACACGCGATATTAATCAAATTATTCATTCAAACGGATGTACTTTGGTGATAGATAAATCAATTGAGAATGATAAAATTGATGTAAATAGTTTGGCTTTTTCTTCTGAAACCACCTCATGGCACAGATATCTTACCGGAGATGGATGGTTGGATAAATCAGAACAAAATCTTCCAATTATAGGTGCTACACACTATAATTCGGGGAAAGTTATTACTATAGGGAATTTATCAATATTTTCAAGTCTGAACAAATCTTATGGAATAAGGGCAGTTGATAATTTTAAATTAGTTTCTAATATGATTTCTTGGTTGTTAAATAAAGCGTCGTCTGAAGAAGAACAAACATTAAAGCCAATACTTACTACTGTTGCCATTAACCAAGATCTATTCTATTGGATTAAAGAAATGATAAGTAAAGGAAAATGGAAAAACCTCGATGAAGTAATTAATTTTGCCTTAAAAGTAACTAAAATTAGATTGAAGGAAGCAGAGAAAGATGATAAAAACAAATAAACATCAATTGTTAATTGGACTTATTGGTGATACTCATATACACTCACTGGAAGGAGATACTCTACAAAATATATTCGATGATTTTAAGGAAAAAGAAATTGATTACTTATTTCATACGGGAGATTATACAAGCTACAAAGTATATACAAAACTACTAGATATTTTTGGTCGAGAAAAAGTTATTGGAATTGTTGGGAATATGGATGACTCGAAAATATCGAAAGAATTACCAAATAAACTAGAATTAGATTTATTTGGACATAAAATTTTTATAACTCATGGGGAAGGTGGACCACATAATATCATTGAACGCATAAACAGAAGATTTGACTTATCTGAATATGATATCATCATTTTTGGTCATGCTCACCGTCCTTTTAATGAAAAAGGGAGAGACGGAAAATTATACCTCAGTCCCGGTACGCCTACCGACAAAAGATTTACTAATATTAATTCATATGGATATTTAAAAATATCCCAAGAAAAAGTAGAGCCAAAAATAGTTTATTTATAACTGAAAAGTTTTATAAAGAGTCCATAAACCTATGAATTCTGTAAATTCTTCTTTTAAAATGAAGTTTAGTGAAATTCAACCCAGTCAATTGTACATTAGCAAGGAAAAACTTGCGAATGTAAAAGAAAAATTTAATTCAAAAGACTTTTCAACATTAGAAGCAATCCCGATTAAAAAAATTGGTGAGGAGATCTTTTATACAGATGGTCATACAAGAGCATTTGCAGCATATCAAGCCGGATTTACCGAGATTCCTGTAATTTGGGAAGAGGAAAAATTAGACTGGGAAGTATATAAAATTTGTATAAAGTGGTGCAAAGAACAAGGAATTTTTTCTATCGCTGATTTGAAAGGTCGAGTTGTTGATCAAAAAGATTATGAAATTTTATGGTATAAACGATGTGATGATTTACATAAGGAATTTTCATTGAAACCAATCAAGATAAACAATAAAATTAATTTCTAAAAATTATCTATAATAGAAAAAAATTAGATTAAGCGGATTCTATCGATTTTCCAGAAAGCTTTTTATAATGGTTGAGCACAGCTTGGCGAGCAGCATATACAAAAGCTCGCTTTACATTTATTCCAGTAATAGCTATAGTCTCATATATTAAGACATGATTTAATTTAGCAGTATCAAGTGCTTGACGTATCTTAGATATTTCTATAATATCTTCTAAATCCCTCTTATTCGCTAAAACTACTGTCGGGACCTCCGGAGGATCAAAAGCTGCAGTTGGTATTAATTTATCACCATAGAATCGAAGTAATTCTTTCAAGCTCCATATGTTTTCGCCCCACTGGTCTATTAATGAATCCCAAGTGAATATTACGGCATCAGTGCCTTTAAGAACTGTTTGTCTTTGAAATTTGTGTCTACGTTGACCTGCAACAGTATAAACCTGAAATACTACGTTGGAAACACGGGCTACAACACGATCGAAAAATAATGTTCGTCCTGTTGGATCTTGGATTTGTTGCATATCTCCTGTGGCAAGCCCTTCTTTTTTATAGACCCAATCAAGTGCAGTAGTTTTACCACCTAAGCTCGGTCCATAGAAACAGATCTTAAATACAAGGGTTCCATCTCCCCGACGACTTGGCAAATATATCAATCCTCGCTTTTAAATTATCAAAAATAATAAATTAAATCTTATTAATTCTATAAAACTTTTGTAATATAAAAATTTGCAAAAGAAAAGTTTTGCTATTTTTGAGTATTGAAAGTATTGTTTTAATATGTATTTAATTCTAATATCCAAATATTATAAACAAACTTAGAAAAAACCTGTTATAAAAAGAAGAAATTTCAATTTATAATATCCTAAATTTTCATTTTCAGAATATTAAAAAGTAAGTTTTTTCATGATATAATAAGAATATTAAATTCATTTCATCAAATAGAAGACTAAGGTCACTAAATTGAAAGCTCTTTTAAAATCAAATGGTTTATCTGATAATGCTATTAGAATATATCTTGAAGGATTAGGGAGATTTCCCTATACTTTTAGTGAAATTCGAAATATTATTTCAGACCTCCCAGAAGATAATGTTAAGCAAATTATTAATGAACTCATTAAAAAAAAATTACTTTTGCTTGTCAATCCAAAATATTCAGAATCAGTACCCCATTATATTACTCTACCTCCATTTGTTGCAATACTTAATAGTATGAAGGGATTAGATATGAGTTCTGAAGATATTGATACTAAAGATACAAAAACAAACGTTACAGCAGAGAGAATTCGCGAAGGATTATTCGAAGATATTGAAGAAATAACAGGAAATTTAATCGATGATATTAGTAAACAAGATAGTTCCATTCAAACAACGGAAATATTGTCTGAAGTTGAAGTTAATGTAAAGAAATTTGCTCATGTAATATTAAATGAAGTCATAGGTTTGATTTCCCCTCTAAAATTGCAAATCGCAGTAGATGGTCGCGACTTTAATAAACTTATTAATTCCGTTAAGCAAAAAATTTCAGATTCAGAAGAAATCGTTACAAATATGTTTAACCAGTTTAGAGATATCGTGAATGAAATGTCTACTCCTGACCAACCTTTACAAATTGAGGCATTTAAGGTGTTTATAAGAAGTTTAGGTGAGTCAATCGAAAGAAGAGTCAATGAAATCCCTATAGGAATTGGTTCTCTCTCTTCAGATAAAATAGAATCGATTAAAAAATCATTAAATAATATTTTAACAAGCTATATTGATGCAAATAAGATTTTAATGGAAAAATTTTGGACTATTTATAGTCAAGAGAAAATTAAAGAAATAATTTCTATATTACTTGACAAATGTACTAAAAATTTGATTATTATAGTTCCAAATATCAAAAATTTCGTTCCATTAGAGAAATTTGATTTAGATTACTCTGAAGCACTAATTCTAGAGAAAGAAGCTACTGCAAAAAAGACTATACCGAAAAAATCTGAACACAAAGTACCTTCAATTACAAAAAAGCAGAAAAAAGAAATTGAAGATAAACTTAATCTTACTGCTAAGAAAGTGACAGAATTAAAGGGATATGAATTAAGTCATAATATTGCCGAAGTCCAATCATTAATTTCTGATGTAAATCCTGAATCAGCTGCTATAGAAAATATAAAGGGTTGGTTGAATAGACTCTTAGTTATTAGAAAACATCTAGATTCAAATACACAATATCTCCTTTTGGAGAATATTGAAAAATGGAAAAAGGAATATTTTAAGGTTAAGAAAATAGAAAAAGAACCAGATCCGGAATTGAGTGATGAATTAAAAGAACAAATTTCTAAAGAAAAATCTTCATCTCTTGGTTTACAATTGCAAATAATTTCTTCGGAAAATCATGATAACAAACATGCTGTGGCTTTAGCAAATATAGCGGATACTGAATATTTAAAATTGAAAGATAATAATATTATTGCTATCTTAGGGGACAATTCTTATTTAGTTTTTGGAGTTTGTCATCAAACAAGTATTAAACCTACATTTGAATTAAGTGGCTTTTTCACTACATATTCCCCATTACTAGAAATATTTGAACCCTTAATTGAAGATATTAAGAACAAAGCACAATATCCTAAAGAAATAGAAATCAATAGAGTATTTAATGAAATTATTGAAAATATTAATGATTATACAGGAAAAAAAATTAGTAAGAGATTAAAAAGGTTATTAGACGTAACATTTGAAAAGAATGGAATCTCCCTTGATATTTTAGAACTAAAATTATTAGTTAGCAAATTAGAAAAATGGTATCAACCATTAGATGATGAAATGAAAGAATATATTGTTAATGAATTTAATAAATTAAATAAAAAATTTTCGCCATTAGAATTGATTTATCCTCCTGAGTTCAGACCTCCAATTTTAGAAGAAGGAGCACAAGGTGAATTAGAAATAGAGATTACACCCTCAGAGATAAAACCAATTGATCCAGATGAACTTGATAACTTATTTGAATTATTAATTAATAAGATTGATAATCTTACAGGAGTGGAAATAGTGGAACAGATTGATAAATTTATAGAAATTATTTTAAAACTACAAGGATATTCTGAAATAATTGAATGGAAACAGAGTCTTGGTACTGTTAATGAGCCTCTAGAGGAACCATTTAAAGAAAAAATTAAAAATGACCTTTTAAGTTGGAAAAAGGGAATCTTACAACAATCTGTGTCTTCTGAGGTATCAATAAAAGAACAATCTGTTGAACAATATGAACAATCTCAAGGTATTATATCAACACAAGAAACACCAGCATCAATTTTTGAAGAAGAATATGTTAGTCCTGGATTATCCCAATCTCAATTTACAGAGGAAGAGGATTCTGCTACTACTAGTGATTCAGATAAAAGTGAACCTGAATTAGAAATGAGGGAATTATTTAATAAGATTCAAGAAAACTTGGATGAATTAAGCGGAACTGAAATCAGTAAATTATTAAAAAATATAATTGATATTATTTTAGAAATTGAAGGATATTCTATGACTCTTACGGGAATTAAGGATTGGATAAGCAGACTTCGGATGATAAGAACCCCTCTTGAACCTGAAATGAAAGAAGATTTTGAATTCGAGTTCCTAAAAATTAAGCAAAAATATTCTCCCGAAGATGATGAGACTAACTCAGATTTTAGTGCTTCTTTTGAGACAATTGAAGAATCTTTTGAAGAAATTGAATCTGGAGGAATATTGATTGAAAACTTTAATAATCTGATACAAAATGCACCGACTCTTAAGGGTAATGAATTAAGTGAGGGTTTACAGGAAATTGCAGATGTAGTTTTAAAATCTCATGGAGCTGTAGCAGTGAATGTAATTAGACAATGGATAAATAAACTGCGATCTATAAAAGAACCTTTAGAAGATGATATCAAAGAGGAATTTCTCACTAAATTAGAGAATTGGAAAGAAAAATTCACTTAAAATATTTATTTTAATAAAAAGGATTATGAAATTTTCTACTATCCTTTTTGTATAATTCCCTTAATTGAATTTCTTTCCCTATCAAAGCTTCAATTTGGCATAAATATTCATATTCATCTTTTAAACAGAGTGTAATTGCAACTCCCTTTTTACTCATTCTTGATGTACGACCTATTCGATGAATGTAATTATCTGGAAATTTAGGGATATCATAGTTTATTACATGAGAGATATTTTCTATATCAAGCCCCCGAGCTGCGACATCGGTTGCTATAAGCAAATTTACATGCTTTTCTCTAAATTTATGAAGGATCTTTTCCCTCTGAAATTGTGATAGATTTCCTGATATAACACCTACTCTAAAATTTACACCATTATGGGATTTCATTTTTCTTTCTAGCCAAGATGCTGTTTTCTTTGTATTTACAAATACTAATGCATGTTTTGGTTTTTCAATCTTCAAAATTTTAATAAATATTTTAAATTTCTCCCTAAAGCTATTAATCAAATAATAAACTTGAGTTGTATTACCAACAGTTAATTCATCACGACTTAAATTCAGAAATTCAAACTTATTTTTCGAATATTTTTGAACTAACTTTCTCATATCAGAGTCTAAAGTTGCTGAAAAAAGCATAAATTGATATTCCGTTCGTATTTTACTTAAAATATATTTTACATCAGGAGCAAATCCCATATCCCAAAGTCTATCACCTTCATCGAGGACAACGAAACGGATATTCCTGAAGGAAAGTTCTTTTCTTTTATAAAGATCAATTACTCTACCTGGCGTACCAACAATTATATTGACACGATTCTTCAATTTCTGAATCTGATTGTTTATAGAGACACCGCCATAGATAGTCATTGACTTAACTCTAGGATTCCCTAGATCCTTAATAACACTATTTATTTGCTTAGCAAGTTCTCTTGTTGGAACTAAAATTATAGCTTCATTATTGATATATTTTAATTGTTCAACAATTGGTAGAATAAAAGCTAAGGTCTTTCCAGTACCCGTTTTAGACTGGGTCATTAAATGGTTGCCCTCTAAAACAAGAGGTATTGCTTTTTTCTGTACAGGGGTAGGTTTTAAAATATTTAATTTTTTTAAAGCACTATTATTTTTTTCACTAATACCTAATTCTATAAAACTCAATTTTGTCTTTCACTATTACTTTTACTTTTTCACACATTATCATATTTAATAAATTAATAAAGAAAGATAAAGTTTCGGAAAAAAAAAATAAAAATTTATTTTAAAAATATTTGTTCAGTTAAATTTTGGATTTTCAATAACTTTTGATGTAAAAACATCTTGACTTTCTCCGTAGTTATACGTGGATTATTAATAATTAAATCATAGACTAATAACTCACATTTCTTCCCTGTCTTTGCAAGTTGTTTATGTAAAGGATTATTTCTGTTGTATAAGGGTATGGGAAAAAGAAATGGTCTTTTATGAATATGCCTTGAACTTTTTATTAATTTAATATTATTTGATAAATTTGGGTCATTTAAAATTGCTGATAAGTAATAAGCTTCATTTTCTGAATCAGTGGAATAATAATAGTTTTCAGATCCAATGATTACTTTCTGCTTATCATTATCTATCACTGCTGCTTTCAAATTTGAGCCACTTGCATTATAAACGACAATGTAAGACTTATTATTAACCTGTTTTTTTAATTTATTCCAATAATTTATATTCTCAAACAAAGTTTTAATTCTACTAGTATCCTTCTTATTCTTTTGATAAATCTTATTCATTTCATTATAAAAACTCAGCGCTTTAGGGTAATTCTGTAAAAAATCAGGATCAAGATCATAATTTTCATTTACAGGAAGAAATATATTTCTTTTACGTTTAATAAAAAAAGGAATAAGGTCTATGTTCAAAAATGTCTTAAATTTAAAAATTTGCTCAATTTCTTTCTCTTTAAATTGAAAAGACCATTTTTTTTTTGCTCGTGATAAAACATCTGAATCAGATGAAATTATTAAGTAATCCTCTCTCCTGTCCTTTTTCTTAAAAAAAATTAATGTTCTTGGAACAATTGTAGCACCTTGAAAAAACTTATCTTTATAGGGGCTTTGCTCCAACTTATTTAAGAATTCTAATTGCTGTAAAGGTAATATTAGTTTTGTACCATCATTTTCGATTTTCAAACTAGAATAAAAGGTTTCTTCCCTTAATTGCATTTTATCATCGAGTAATTTAGTCTTTATTGGATATCTTTCTTCGATTGAAATATTCTCATTTTTTCCTAAATACTCACCTTTCAAGCATATATGATTTACATTAAAAAAATAATTATTTGGAAAATCCCAGATTTCTAAATTTCTACTAAAAATAGAAAAGGCTCTAAATTTATGGCAGTGATCTCCGTTTAAAACACTTTTAGGCATCACAAAGAATACTGTACCATTTTGTTTTAAAAATTTTAAAGGAATAGCATAAAAAAAAATCGCAGCTAATTCTATATGCGTAATATATTGACTTGTTGGTTTGATTTCTAAATTCTGTGATAACTCACGAATTTTTTTTTGATAATCCTTCATATGTAAATCCTTATAGGTTAGCCAAGGTGGATTTCCGATAGCTATATCAAAGGAATTATATAACAATTTGATATTTATTTGAGTTCCTTTCTCATGGCTCTCCGGAAATAAAGCATCAAGTAAAAAAATGTTAATTTCTGGTAAGTTATTATTTCTTATATTGAAATATTCCAAGATCAGCAGGAATATGTTCGATTTTGTTGTCATAATAGCCAAAGGATTAACATCAAAACCATAGATATTTGAAATTGCCTTAGATTTTAATGGTATTGATTCTGAAGAATCAAGAATATTAATTACTAAATTAACTAAAAAATTACCAGAGCCACATGAAGGATCTAAGATTTTCAAACCAAGCAGATAGACATCTTCAACCATTTTCTGAACTAGCTTTGAAGGAGTATAGAATTCCCCGATCTTATGACGAATATCAGGAAGAAATATTTCCTGATATATATTACTGAATAATTGTTCCTTTGCATATTTTGTATTTTGAATTTTATTTTTTATTTCAAAAAATAACTCTTTGTTAAATTTAATCCAAAGAAAGTACTCAAATTCAAAAATTTTCATTTGATTTAAGCCAATTGAAAGATACTCTTCATAATCTCCTTTAAGATTAAACTTTTTATGAGTAGATAATTTAAAATATACTAAAAGTCTCAAGAGTAGCACAAAATAGGTATGTCTTAGAAACAGTTCGGAGTTAATTTCATATCCATAAATATTAGCAAAAAATTTTTTCCATTCTTCAAATTTTATCTCATAGGATTTCCGTTTCTCAGCTTGTTCTTTAAGAAATTTTAGAGATTGTTGATATATTTCGGAATTTAATCCAAATAATTCTGAAATAAACTGAGAATCTAATCTTTTTTTGATGTCATCCATTTTTTCTTATATATAAATACTTCTTAATAAATCCAACTGGTTATTTTGTTATTAAATGAAATTTTGATCTTATCTAATAAAAACTATAAAGAAAAAAAGAGATTCTTATTTTCTCATAAATGTAGGAAGCATTAAGGAAAAGATTTCCGCAACTGTTCTCAATTTTGATTTCTCTTGTATTTTTGTGACAATTAAAATTGATTTAGATAACTCTTCTTTATCTAGAGTACCTCCTGAATAAATAGCTTGTTCAGTATTAAAAACTAATAAAAATCTTACATTAGGATTATTTATTACGCTAATACCTTGAGTAAGTTTTAAATCATCATAAATAGGGATGTCTTTTTTAGAAAGTTCTCCTCTATCATTTGTAATTAAGAGGACTGGAATCCCTCGATCAATAACTCTTTTGAGTTCCTTTGCATAAAAGCTATCTATCCTAGGAGTCACAATATTCAATTGATCTTTAGTAGAATTAATCAGATTCATTAATAGATCATTAAGTACATTTTTCTTATCAGCACCTCCACTAGATTCTATATTTACCATTCCTACTAAAGTCATTATCTTATCTTCTAAGCTAGCAATTTGTTCTTTAAGTTTTTTATTTTCCACACGTAATTCTATGATTCGATCGCTTGAAATTAAACTTCAACTCTTTTTAGATTTATATTGAATTCTTTAAATTATATTGATATTAATATTATTTATTTATTGCTATTTTCAAATAGAATATCTTAATTCAAGAATTAATTTTTCTCCAGGGCTTTCCGAAAAGTAAATAACTTGAAATCGCTAAACTGCTTCGTAAATCTATTCTAATAGTACCTCTATCTGCACTTGAATCCTTAACTTGTTGTTCTAAGACTTTTTCCATCTTATTTGCAATACATTGTTGTCGAGCCTTCAATAGTGAAGCTCCTTGATTAATATTGTTAAAAAAGTTTATAAAAAAACTCGAGATAATTTGTTTAGTCTCATCATTAAAAATTGGGTAATTTTTTGATATAATCCCAGTTATTTTATCATAATCAAATTGAGCGATGATTTCTCCAAAGTTCTTCAATGTATTCCTTAATTTTTTACCATCAATATCATAAATCTGGGAATTAAAAAATATAAATGGTTTAATATTGGAAGATCTATTAGATATCATATTATTAATTTCATTAAATGTTATAATTTGATTGTCATTTGTAAGGAAAAAACTATTTTTCGGACTCCATTTTGAATAAAAAACGTTTCCAACAAAAACAATTATATGATATCCACTATCTGACAGATTTGAGATTATGTTTTCTTTTGTTGCTTTAGCGCCTATAAGAGTAGCCATTTGTTCTATTTCAGTTCTTTGATTAAAGAAATTTCTTATATAATTAACTTCATCAACTCCTGCTTGAAAAGGAAAAAGTAATTCTTTTTGCCTTGTTTCTTCATTCCATTTTAAAGGACCTTTAGAATTTATTGAATCAATCACTAACACTTTATAACCAGTTTTAGAAGCTGTTTCTAAAGATTCACCATTTATATATTCATCAAAAACTATGCCACGAAGTGGTATAATACCTACTTTATATGCAATTGAGAATTTTAAGCAGAAATAATTATCATCATAAATGAGATCAAAAGGTATGGTTATATTATCTAATACAAAATATATTTGAGGTATTAGATTCAAGCTTTCGATTTTAAAAGACTTAAAGAAATTTCTAATTAACTTTGGGAGAAAAATATATAATAGCTCTCCAAATTCTTTCAGATCGAACTTATATTTGCGATCTTCAGATTCATAAAAAAGTTCATTATATATCTCACTTATTTGAGTATCATTCCAGGATTCATTAAGAATAATTCCGTCTACTACTTCTTCCTCCGTAGAATTCATTCTATAAGAGATCATACCATTTGGATTGATCCTAAGAATTAATTGTTTTATTAAAAAATCTTTGTGAAAATATTGTGGAAAATCATTCTGATCATCAAAAGTGTAAATTTCATTATGTAGATGTTCAGTCTCAGTAAATAATACCTCAAGATCTGTTATTACTTTCTTAAAATCCTCCTCTAAATAGAGAAGAATTTTTTGTGCTATGCTATAATTCTGTTCCTCAAAAAGAGCACGATAAAACATCATTCTCCAAAAATCTCGTTGGTCTAAAGAAAAAAACATCGATTTGAATTGCCACAATATATTACATGTATAAAAATAGTGGAAGATCTGA
>Ga0209635_10002577_pt1 | contig 13941 bp, 12 predicted proteins | sample DeeMarSWOR230_32_FD_187463 | JGI IMG/M metagenome (GOLD analysis project Ga0209635, IMG submission 187463) | Marine sediment microbial communities from White Oak River estuary, North Carolina - WOR-2-30_32 (SPAdes) (version 2) | ecosystem: Environmental > Aquatic > Marine > Intertidal zone >... | reverse complement strand
TGTGCATTCTTATGGCTGTTGGAGAGGTGTAAAAGGTTGTTACTCCGTATTTTTCTACTATTGACCACCATCGGTCTGGTTTGGGATAGTCAGGTGCTCCCTCGTACATTACCGAGGTGGCTCCTAAAATCAAGGGAGCATACACGATATAGCTGTGTCCTGTGACCCATCCAATGTCTGCTGTACACCACCATATATCTTCATCCTTCATATCAAAGACCCATTTCAGAGTGGCGGCTGCTCCAACAGCGTATCCGCCGTGGGCGCAGATCACTCCTTTTGGTTCGCCAGTCGTGCCAGAAGTGTACAAAATGTATAAAGTATCGTTTGCGTCTAGCTTCTCAGTCTCACATTCCGTTGGTTGACCTTCACAAAGAGCGTGACACCAGCGATCTCTGTCCTCATTCCATGGAATCTCCTCACCAGTATGCTTATGAACAATTACACTCTCAACAGAAGGAGCGCCCCTTACCGCATCATCTGCCTGAGTCTTCAGAGGAACAGTTTTTCCACGCCTGTGAAAACTGTCACAAGTTATCAACACCTTCGCCTCAGCGTCTGCTATCCTCTTTTGCAGACCACCGACGCTAAAGCCTGAAAAGACGACGCTGTGAATCGCCCCGATCTTAGCACATGCCAACATAGAGATCGGCAACTCAAGAACCATGGGCAGATAGATTCCAACACGGTCACCCTTTCTGACCCCAATGCTCTTGAGGGCATTTGCCAGCTTGTTCACCTGTACAGACAGGTCCCGGTAAGTTAGCTTTCTGACATCTCCAAGTTCCCCCTCGTAAATGAAGGCAACCTTATTCTTTCTGTAGGTTTTCACGTGTTTGTCTAAAGCGTCGTGGACAATGTTGTACTCAGCGCCTACAAACCACTTGGCATAGGGCTCATTCCACTCCAGAACCTTCCCGTAAGGTGTATACCATTCTACAACATCCCTTGCGATTTCACCCCAAAACCATTCCAAATCTTTCGCCTTCTCGTACAACTCGTCAAAACTCTTGATGCCATGTTCATTCATCCATTTCTTAACATTAGTCTGTTCAACAAACTCTTTGGATGGTCTAAAAACTCTCTTTTCCTTAAGCAAAACATCTATGGCCGTAGTTTCAGACAATCAATCTCACCATTTGGAAGCGTTCTCTTAAGAGAATCACTTATAAACGTTCTTTATGCGCGCGTGCACTCCAGATGATGCCAACCCAACCATCTCATGTTAGCAACATAGATTTATAAATTACTAATGGTAAGAGTTTGAGGCGATTACAAATGGAACTGCAGATAATTGCACCTATTGCAGCCTTAGCCTCGATCGTCTCCGCGCTTTACCTTTATCGCTACGTTAACAAGCACGACGCTGGTTCTCCAAAAATGAGGGAGATCGCCGACGCAATAAGGATAGGAGCCAACGCTTATTTGAAGAGGCAAACCATGGCATTGGCCTTGTTCGTTGCTGTTATGGCGATAATACTTGGGGTCGCCTTCGCTAATTACCACTTAGCAATAGCTTATATTCTTGGATCAATCTGCACTACTGCAGCCGCATATTTTGGGATGAATGCTGCTGTTAGGGCGAATGTGAGAACCGCAAACAGCGCCAAAAAGGGGGTAAACGTGGCGCTTCCCGTGGCGTATTTTGGCGGAGCAGTTATGGGATTATCTATTGTGGGAATGGCTGTGTTGGGAACGAGCATACTCTATTTTATCTACAACAATATTCTCCATGCCCCTGAGACAGCGTTATCTACTGTTTTGGGTTTCAGTTTTGGAGCAAGCGCTCTTGCGCTTTTCGCAAAGGCTGGCGGAGGCATATTCACAAAAACAGCTGACATAGGCGCCGACCTTGTGGGTAAGGTTGAACTTGGCATTCCCGAGGATGATCCGCGGAACCCAGCTGTCATCGCAGATAATGTAGGGGACAATGTAGGTGATGTGGCTGGAATGGGCGCTGACTTGACCGACTCCTACATCGCCGGCATGATGGCAACCATGCTACTTGGTGCAGCGATATATCACGAACCAATCTATGTCATTCTACCACTAATAGTTAAAGCCTTAGGAATAATTGCTTCAATTCTTGGAATACTTTTTGTACGGGTGGGAATCAAAGGAAACCCCGGCGCCTCGCTTAACAGAGGAACATTCGCAACGTGCATAATATTTGCAGTCCTACTGTTTCTGACGATAGATTCCCTAAAGATAGGGGAACATGGGCTCGGTATATTCTTTTCAACGATAGCAGGATTAGTCGCTGGAGTGATCATTGGGATAACGACAGACTTTTTCACCTCAATAGATAGAACTCCCGTTTTGAGGACAGCTGAATCCTCGAAGACTGGTGCCGCAATAAACATTTTGTCTGGTTTTTCGTACGGTCTATTGAGCATAATTCCGCCCGTTATTGGGATTGTCTTAGCAATCTTGGCTTCTTGGAACATATCGTTAATGTATAATCTTAATCCCTTCTATGGTATTGCTTCAGCGGCAGTTGGCATGCTAGCCACACTGGGAACGGTGATTGCTGCAGACGCTTACGGTCCTATAGCGGACAATGCGAAAGGAATTGCAGAACAATCTGGGTTGGGCGAAGACGTGATTAAGGTGGTAGATCGATTAGATGCCGCGGGTAACACTACGAAAGCTATATCAAAAGGGTTCGCCATTGGTGCCGCCGCGTTGCAGGTTATTGCGTTGTTTTTTGCCTACGCAATGGAGGTTGGAATTCCTGAAACAATAAACCTCATGGATCCATACGTTCTAGGTGGGGTGTTTATTGGTGCAATGATGCCGCCTGTGTTCTCTGCACTTTTGATATTGGCGGTGGGAAAAAATGCTTATAGAATGGTTGAAGAAGTAAGAAGGCAATTTAAAGAAATTCCAGGCTTGATGGAGGGTACGTCGAAACCGGACTACGCAAGGTGTGTAGACATTGCAACTAAGGGAGCCTTGAGGGAGCTTATTCCTTCGGGGGTCTTGGCTATTGCAGTTCCGTTGGCAGTTGGTTTTACTTTGGGCAAGGCAGCACTTGCTGGGTTCCTTGGCGGAAGCATAATTACAGGAATAATTTTTGCCCTATTGATGGCGAATGCTGGTGGGACATGGGATAATGCAAAGAAATACATTGAGGAAGGAAAATTTGGAGGAAAAGGCTCCGACGCTCATAAGGCTGCAGTTATTGGCGATACAGTTGGAGATCCGTTTAAGGACACAGCTGGGCCGTCACTGAATACGATGATAACAGTTATGGCGCTTGCTGCGACGGTTTTTGCGCCTTTATTTTTGTAATTGGCTAGATGCCCCCTAGAACAAAGACTATGGCTATTATGAGTAGTCCAGCTGCAACCGTTTGGACACCGTATAACAGAATGTTTTCCTTAGCGATTCTTCCAAGGTAAAGGCCTAAGGAAAATAGTGTGGCTAATGTGAGGACTAGTGAGATAATGTAGGCATCCCAGATGGCAAACGCTCCCGTCAATGCCAGTATAAAGGGAATAAGAGAGATAACCGCTGTCAACATAGGTGAAGCGCCATCAATAAGAGCGGCATAAACAGAAACGAAGTCAGAAGCGTCACTCTGTATAGAATTGGTAAGATCGGTGAGCATGGCAGCCTCGAGATCTTTGAGATGCCTCTTTCTCTCAGCCCTTTCAGTCATGTAGGCGCCGAAGAGGCCAGACACCCCCATAGCAAGACATGCTCCTAACCCTGCTGTGACGATTATTTCAGGCTTTGTGACTTCCACAATCCAAGAGCCTATAATGATGCCCAGTACAGTCATTGAGCCGTCAAAGCCGTTTTTAATGAAGTATCTTCTGGCAATGGGGCTCATCTGCGTAATCCGCAGATACGATCGAATTTTTCGAAAAAGAGTTCTAACGCGTTTTGTCATGCGTTGACCACGCCGAGAAGACAGTGCTTCTCATTTTCGTCACTTGTTTGTACTCTAGCATACGTTTAACTCGATTATAAATTTTGATGTGGCTTAGATCGCAGAACGCGTGCCCTCTGAACTTCACTGCGTGAAGAGGTTCAGAATATCTAAGCCCAAAAGGATCAGAATGACGTTAGCCACAAGAATGATTAAGGTGAGGTAGATCAGTGTTCTTTCCACTCCATGTATCATACCTAGATCTTGTAGGTTGAGAATGCTATCCAGCGCGCTGTTGTTCGAGTCGAGGAGAGAAAGTTCCCGTGAAATGTTATTGATCGCATAATTCAGAGTAGGCACAATCTCCTCGTTAAGCTGAAGGGTTGGGACTACCCCTTCTCTCATGCTTAGCATCAACTCTCTCTGAGACCATAAGGTCCGCTCAAAGATAGATATCTCTCTCTTTAGTGCAAAAACTGAGTGACTGATCCCTTTGTCCCGTGGATTTGCGAGCGCCCTTTCTTCCACCTTGTCAATTCTCTCTCTAAAAGAAATGATAACATCCAGATTTTCATTGGTTGCCTCATGAAATAATCTACTGAGAGCAAACGATGAACTTATCGCTTTGACTCCCGAGACGCAGACAATGCCTGAAACACAATCCTGCAAAGTCTTCAGCGTGTTATCAATCGGTCCAGAAGAACCCTTGTCCCTCACAGTTACAAACATTTTATCGTTTAAGAACACATAAATTGGCTGAACCATCAGTCTACTCTCGAACAATACAAGAGGAATAGAAACCGCAGTATAATCATGCTTTCTTTCATAGCGTGAAAATATCCTTTGCCTCTTAATGGCATCAATAATATTTGTTTCCCTTAGTAGTCCAGCGACAATTTCAAGTTCCCTATCGTCCGGTTCCAAACAGTCTACCCACAGCCAATCAGCCTTTCCACTGAGTTCTTCAAGTTCGTCCAGGGAATCAGCATCGCATGCTCGTAATTTTTTGGATTTTATGGTATATGCCCATATCATTTGTTTACCGTTCCATCGAAACTGTCTAAAAATCCCTATTCCTGCTTATAAAGTTGCTTTACTTACAAGGTAGGGCGTCGTTGAAAGCTAGCCGCGTTGGCACATTTGTAGACAGTGAACCATAAATGAGGCCGTTTCATGTTTCAGTCCCACGCCATGCTTTGCGATCATCCCCAGTTTGGTACGTTAACGCCCATTTTGCTCACTTCATAATAAACTTATGAGGTGTTGATGAGCAGGAGCGATTCGCCTAAACCTTTTCTTGTGCTATATTTTTTGACTCTTTTTTTCATATTGGTTTCTTAGAAAGTCAAACCTCTGAGGTTCCAGTCGTCTGTTGCAAACTTTTCTCTGCGAAGCGTATTAGCTAGACTTAGCTCATGACTTGTGAGTTCTTCTTCTTCAAGCTGAATTTTTAATGCTCTTTTAAATCCCATAACCAATGCTTCGTATGCTTCTTCAACGGAGACTCCTGACATGGTTTCGTTTGTGACCGAGGTGATTTTATTCTTAGCTATGTTCATTACATCCATGCTTGTTTTCGCCCGTGCGACTCTCAGATACGTGAACATCTTTTCTAGGTCTACGTCTATCAGCAATGTTCCGTGTTGGAGCAACACTCCTCTCTTGCGGGACTGTGCGCTTCCAGAGATCTTTCTGTTGCTTATGGTAATGTTTGGACACTTTCTTGGGTCTCCTGGGTTGAAATCAGCGTTTACTCCAAGGATCTTAACCCCTTCTATAAGTCCTGTACATATAATTCTATAAGCCTGAAATACGTCAACTGACCCCAAGTCCTTCTCACTCACGATTACGCTGTATGTTATCTCGTCTCGCTGGTCATGGTACACTGCTCCGCCGCCTGAAATTCTCCTCACAACATCTATGCCATGTTTTCTACAGTTGCCCAAGTAAACTGCGTTGGAGGCATCTTGAAAGCGGCCAATAGACACCGCGGAAGGTTTCCACATGAAAAATCGCAACGTGTTAGGCACTCTACCTTGAATCCTTGCTGTTAGAATTGCCTCATCGATAGCCATATTTGTGAAGCCGTCTCTCGTCTCTAGCTTCAGCAGTCTCCAATTGTCCAATTTAACCTATCTAGTATTCAGGCCCAAAGCATTTATTTCTGGCGACTGAACTAGAACGAGGTCGTCAAGAATTACAGTTTAAATACGAGATTCCATGAATACGTAACGACAGAGGAAACAAAAGCATGGGTTCAAAGGCTCCAAAAGGCGAATTCGCCGCAAGAAAACTCGAAGAAAAACGCAAAAAACTCAGATGGAAAGACATCTACTACAAACGCCGAATGCTGAGGTTAGATGTCAAATCTGATCCTCTGCAAGGCGCTCCCATGGCCAGAGGAATAGTCTTAGAGAAGGTTGGGGTTGAGAGCAAACAGCCTAACAGTGCGATTCGAAAGTGCGTGAGGACGCAACTTATCAAGAACGGAAGGGTCATCACAGCCTTTCTGCCAGGTGACGGCGCCCTCAATGTCGTAGATGAACACGATGAAGTGATAGTGGAGGGAATCGGAGGTTCTCGTGGAAGAAGCATGGGCGACATCCCAGGTGTTCGATGGAAGGTCATCACAGTCAACGGGGTTTCGCTCAAGGAGCTGGTACTCGGCAAGAAAGAGAAGCCTATGCGTTAACCCGTTTTGGGGGGCGCGGTCTCGTGCATACAGAGAAACAGACACACACAATGTCTAGAAAGGCTTTGCGGCGGGTTTCCGTTGGAAGTCTATTGTTAATCCGAAATGATTGAACAACCCTTAAATAGTAGCGCCTTAACCCAAGAGGCTTGTCATGGTGACAACACTTGAGCAAGGGAGAAGAGATCAAGCTTTTCGAAAAGTGGAGTTTTGGAGGCATCGAGGTTGAAGACCTCGGGCTCAAGCGGTACGTCTCTCTCAAACCAGTTTATGTCCCTCATAGCATGGGAAGACATGAGCATGGAAGGTTTCGCAAGGCTGAAGTTAACATTGTCGAGAGGCTTGTCAACGATCTTATGCGCCCTGGAATGAGCGCTGGAAAGAAGACTAGAACCATCAACGTAGTAAGGAATGCCTTCGAGATAATTCATCTGCGCACGAAGAAAAGCCCGATACAAGTGCTTGTAAGAGCAGTTGAAAACTCAGCGCCTTGCGAAGACACAACTAGAATCAGCTATGGTGGGGTTGCTTATCGTATGGCCGTAGATATCTCCCCGCAAAGACGAGTGGATGTAGCGCTAAGGTTTCTTTCGGAAGGAGCTAGGAAAGCGGCTTTCGGCAACCCTCGATCCATGGAAGAATGCCTAGCTGAAGAACTGATCTTAGCAGCGAACAAGGATGTGAAGAGTCACGCAGTATCGAAGAGGAATGAGATGGAGCGAGTAGCAATGTCCTCTCGGTAAGCGTCTATCTCCGTATATTTCTAAGGCATCTCTATCTCTTGAAACTGAGAATTGCAGAGAGACATTTGCATCTCAGCATTGTTTCAGGCAGCGCTAAAGGTTTAATAAAGGAATTCTGGACGTATACGAATGGAGAAGTGCGCATGGAAGAGAAAACGAGAATCAGGTTATATCTTCTCTTCTTTTGCATAACTTCTTTCGTTCTTACCATCGTAGGTTTAACAACCTCGTTTATAGAGGCCTTTGTAGTGTTTTGTTCCATGTTCGCTTATGCCTACATAATGTTGTTTTGGAATGAAGCTAGGAAATAATTAAAAATCAGAAATCATACCCAATAATGACCAAGCAAGAAATCAAAGGAGTTTGTTACTGATGGAAGAGCGTCTGTTACAGAATAAGGTATTAGAAACTCTGTGGAGGGCTGGGAAACCGCTGAAGCCCCAAGAAATAGCGGAAACAACTGGGTTAGGATTTTCTACTTTGATCACACATCTCCAAAGTCTTGTCAAAGCGGGATATGTTTCCACTCCCAAAAGAGGATTCTATGCAATAACGGCTGATGGCAAGGAAAAGATAGGTATAAGCGAAGCTGATAGAAAACGTGCTTTGGCGATATTAAGTCCAGTATCCTTGGAAAAAGCCTTCCGCTTTTACAGAGGGATCAGTGAGTACCTAGGAGTCTATGCGAGCAGCCTTGATGATTTCCGCAAGGAAATCCAAACTATAGACTTGAGCTCCATTGAATTCCATCTATTCCGTAAAGACTTTGAATCTTGGATTAAAGACGGATTGGGAGACTCTGAATTGGCTAATAGGATTGGTGTAATTAGGACTATGGATTTGTCTGGCGAGGGTCTTCGCCAAAGGCTGTATAAGACTGTGGAGTCTAGATGTAGAGAGCTGGATGACCTATTACATGGCAGCTCGTAGGAACGACACTGATTTAAGAGATCCAGCTCCATAGTGTTGTTGTGGAATTTCCGGTCTTATACCAGGTGTTCGTACACGATAGTCAGAGCTAGCATCTCAGGGTGAATCTCAGTAGAAAAACTTGGGTTTATAGTGAAGCTTTTCGATATAGTATGCGCAGGCGCGCAACTTAAACTTCTACGAGTAATATTTCCAGTAAACTTTATCTAATGGAACAAACAGTTGGTTGTAACGAATTTCACTACAATTGGAGGAAAAAATGAACGAGTATGGAGGAAGAAGGATGAGCAAAACTGAAAAGCCCCACCTCAACCTCGTCATAATCGGACACGTGGACCACGGGAAATCCACTACTGTAGGTCACTTGTTCTTTCTCACTGGAACAGTTGATGAAAGAACTGCAAAGGCGTATGAAGAAGAAGCGAAAAAGATAGGTAAAGAAACCTTCAAGTTCGCTTGGGTCCTCGACAGGCTTAAAGAGGAGAGAGAAAGAGGTCTAACAGTTGACTTGGCGCACTTGAAGTTTGAGACGCCGAAATACTTCTTCACGGTCATCGACGCACCTGGACATAGAGACTTTGTTAAGAACATGATTACCGGAGCTAGCCAAGCTGACGGCGCCATTCTCTTTGTCTCTGCTAAACGAGGAGAATTCGAAGCTGGTATCGGATCAGGAGGACAGACCAAAGAACACGCCTTCTTAGCCTTCACTTTAGGAGTAAACCAGATCGTTGTCGCGGTCAACAAAATGGACGATCCTTCGGTCAACTGGAGTGAAGAAAGATACAACGAGATCAAGAACGAAGTTACTCGCATGCTAAAGATTGTTGGATACAAAGTTGATAAGATTCCCTTTGTCCCCACCTCAGGTTGGACAGGTGACAACCTTTTTAAACGCAGCGAAAAAATGCCTTGGTACAAGGGACCGGCTCTCTACGAGGCCATTGATCTCTTTGATGTCCCGCCAAAACCCACAGAAAAGCCCCTGCGCCTTCCAATACAAGAGGTCTACTCCATAACAGGAGTTGGAACGGTGCCGGTCGGCAGAGTAGAAACCGGTGTCTTGAAAGTGGGAGACACCATTGTGTTTATGCCAGCAAATGCTACGGGAGAAGTGAAATCCATTGAAACGCATCACGTTAAGATTCAGAAGGCATTGCCAGGGGATAACATCGGATTTAACATTCGAGGTATAGCCAAGAAAGACATCCGAAGAGGAGATGTGGGTGGCCATACCAATAACCCCCCGACTGTTGCGCGGGAGTTTATAGGACAAATTATCGTGATCTATCACCCAACAGCCATAGCTGCTGGATACACTCCTGTGTTGCATGCACACACTGGTCAAATTGCATGTCGGTTCACGGAACTCGTCAAAAAAACCGATCCGCGAACGGGTCAGACCGTCGAGGAGAAGCCAGCGTTTCTTAAGACTGGGGATGGTGCCTTGGTCCGCTTTGAACCTTTGCATCCAATCGCCGTTGAAGCCTACGCAGACTTCCCAGAACTTGGGCGATTCGCGATACGTGACATGGGAACAACAGTCGCTGCGGGAGTAATCAAGGAAATTACGCAGAAGGGTTAGCCGCCAAACTCACCGTTTTCGACTATTCTCCACTTCTTTGTTTTTGAGAGATTCAACTAGGAAACAAGATTGCGAGTAGGCTTGTTCCGAAGAGCATGAGAACCCCGTTGGCTATGCACACAGATCCGAGAATGAGTGCCACTGGTTCAAAGGTCAAGATTATTCTTATGAGTCTTAACACGTCTTCAACGAACTTGAAGAGCACGTATGTAAGCAAGGCCGGAATAAGAAAGATCGCCAGATAAACCCACCTTATTGAGATGCCCAAAACGGTCTCTGGCATGGGTACAAACAGAATGACGTAGGCGGCGCATGCACAACCCACTGTCAACGCGATCAATGCTGCAATGGGGAAGTCCTTAATTGGTTTCAGAAATAGAGCGAGACCGGTTACGAGTAGAAGAGTTTTTGTGCCGAGATCCCAACCTACTGGCTGTGACCAGGCAACTGCAGCAGTAGCCATCAATAGAATCCCTACTAAGAATCCAAAGTATGACATACCCTTGAGTAGCCAAATCATCAATCTCTCAACATCCAACATGACGCCCACTATTTTCTCAACGAACCATGATACAGCTACGACGCCTCCTAAGATTAAGACGTAAGGCGCGATGTCTACAAAGAGCTCGAATGCCACTTTACCTCTGTCCCCAACAAAAATTGCGGAAAACCCTTAAAGACTTTTGCAGGGCTAACTTTGACTGTTGACGAATCAGTTCATTCTGGAGACTAGAGGAGAGACTATGTCTGGAACCGAGACTTTAATACCCTATATTAAAGGTCGTGAAAAAGAACAGCCAACTGTCATTGTGGATAGTCGCGAAGCAAGCGCAGCCCCAAAGATAGTTAAAGGCCTAAAAGAGTTGGGTGCCGAAATCTCAATACAGCCCCTCGAAAAGGGCGACTATATAATTTCAGATCTCTGCGCTATTGAAAGAAAGACCGTGCGTGACTTTGTCTATACACTCACCCGACGCTACCTATTTGACCAAGTCTTCAAACTGAAGGACGCTTACGAGAAACCCTTTATTCTCATCGAAGGATATCTGCCCGTGATTTACAAGTTCAGCAAAATCCAGCCGTCCTCAGTTTGGGGGGCCATGTTCGCCTTAGCAAAACAGGGAATTCTCATGATACATACAACAAGCTACAAAGAATCCGTGGACTTCCTATACACGGCTGCTAGGCAGGAGCAGATCGTAGAAAAGAGAGTGCCAGCTGTACATCCAGTGAAGAAACATGAAACCTTGGCTGACGCTCAAATATTCTTCATGGCAAGCCTTCCAAATGTAGGTCGAGAAAAAGCAACCACCATCCTTAACTCTTATCAAAGCCCATTAAACGCTCTCATAAACCTAGATGACTGGGCAAGAAAGGTCCATGGTCTAGGACCTAAGATCACTGAAAAGGTAAAGCAGGTGTTACATGAACCTTACAAGGAGTGAAGTCACATGGAGGTTGAAGTTGCACCAACAAAGAGAATCGTCGTCTTGGGGGTGGACAAACGATCCCTTAAAGATCTTGCTTGGTGCGCCATCACCTACGATATCCATCGCCTCTTCTGGGTTGATGGTTATGTGCTCTGTCTTGAAGTGTACGAAAAATCCTTTGAGCAAGAACTAAAGAAAAAGGAGTTCCCAATCAGTCAGGTCTGCTACGCAAGCTATCCAAAATACACACGGGTCTATGAAGTTGAGAAAGGGATGCAGATCCCCATCGTGAACGTTTCAGACATGCGTCTATATAAGAATCTAATAAAGGCTGTCTTAGAGGTTAACGAGAAATCATCTACGAAACAAAGTTGACTCTTCCGCTATAACGCCCTTCTTCACTCTTTATCTGGTGCTTGAAGAGTTATGAGCGAAGCTTAGGGAGACTCTTCTCAAAGTAATCAAGCGATTCTGGATTAATAAGAGCATCTCTATTCAAGACTGGTCTGCCATCTATTATGTTCTTGACCGCGATCTCAACTTTTTTCATGTTAAAGGTATAAGGAATATCTGGCACTTCGATGATTAAGCCTGGAACGTGCCGGGGTGAAGCCTCATAGCGCAGGGTCTTTCTAATCTTATCCTTTAGATCTTCTGTCAAATTATGGCCCTTCGCAACCTTAACAAAGAGGACAATGCGTTGATCTCCTTTCCACTCCTGCCCGATGGCAAGACTATCCGCAATCTCCTCTAGTCCTTCGACTACATTGTAGATTTCAGCTGTACCTATGCGGACCCCAGAAGGCTTTATGACCGCGTCGGAACGACCGAGGAAAGTTGTACCGCCAGTGTCGCTGTGAATCACGATATAATCGCCATGTCTCCACACATTCTTGTCTGGATAGAAGCTGAAGTAAGCCTCTCTGTACCTTTCATTGTTTGGATCATTCCAGAAATAGAGTGGCATTGAGGGAGAAGGGGCTTCACAGACGAGTTCTCCTCGCTGATCAACTATTGGATTGCCCTTCTCATCGTATGCCTTCACTTTCATTCCTAGGGCTAGAGCCTGTAATTCACCTGCATATACGGGCAGAGTAGGACTTCCAGCCGCAAAACAGCCGTTGATGTCTGTGCCGCCTGAAATGGAGTTGAAATGCAGGTCTTTTTTGATCTGTTGGTAAACATATTCGAATCCTTCAACTGAAAGAGGCGAACCAGTCTGGGATATTTCTCGTAACGTTGAAAGATCGTAGTCTTTTCCAGGCGTAGCTCCCTGACTTTGGAGATAGTTGATATAGGTTGCGCTACAACCGAAGATGGTTATTTTTTCGTCTTGGATTAATCGCCACATGGCACCTGGATCAGGATAGTTCGGATTGCCGTCAAATAGGACGATTGTAGCTCCCACCGCGAGAGAGCTTAGCAGCCAATTCCACATCATCCAACTGCAACTTGTTATATACATGATTGTATCCTCCCTTTTCAAATCCGTATGAAGCATGAGTTCCTTTAGGTGGTTGATGAGGACTCCACCGGCTCCTTGCACCATGCACTTTGGTTTACCTGTTGTTCCAGAGGAGAACATGATGTATAAGGGGTGATTGAAGGATGTTTGTTCAAACCGGATGTGTTGTTGTTTTTCTGGGGAAAGAAAGTTGTCATAATGCACAGAGTTAGGAATGCTGCTAATGTCCGGCTTGGCTTCCACATATGAGGTAACAACGACTTTTTCTAACGAGGGGATTCCCTTGGCAACCTTCGCCGCTTTAGCTAGCGTATCAAAAGCCGTACCTTTGTAGAAATATCCATCAGCTGTAAACAAAATTTTAGGTTCAATTTGACCAAGACGATCCAGTGCTGCTTGTGTCCCAAGCTCGGCGCCGCAAGAGGCCCAAGTGGCACCTATACTCGTAGCGGCAAGCATCGCAATAGCCGTCGCTATCAGATTGGGCATGTAGGCACATATTCGATCTCCCGGGGCGACTCCTATCTCACGTAGCGCCTTTGCTAGGCGCGCCACAGAACCGTACACTTCTGCATAGGTCATGCGGGTTGATTTTTGATTTTCCCCTCTAAAGACAAGAGCCACATGGTCGTCTCTGTATCTCAGGAGATTCTCGGCGAAATTCAATCTTGCTCCAGCAAACCACCTTGCACCGGGAAACTTGCTTAAGTCATCAACCACCTTATCGTATTTACGTGAAGCCTTGATCTGTCCGAATTTCCACATGGCCGCCCAGAAATCAGGGATATCTTCAATTGACCAATTGTATAGTTGGGCATAAGAGCTGACTTCAAGGTCATATTCTTCATTGACAAAGTTGATGAACTTGGTCATATTCGCCTCCTTTATGCGTTCTTCAGAAGGTTGCCAGAGCAATTTACCCATGATTGTGTCTCCTTACTCTACCGTCCGCCTTTTGATTCATCGGTCTTGGCATTTTGTATAAATGCTTTTGGAGTAAAAATGTTGAGGGGTGAACAGGCACATAGCCGCAGGAGATTTATCAGGACTCCTCTTGTTGATTTGTGTTGGGGCGTTAGAAATAAATCGGTAGTAACCGTAGATGTACGTTGAAGATGGATATGCTATGAAAAAGGCTACAATTGGAATAATAGGTATGGGTCCTGTAGGCTCCATCCTAGCTGCTCACCTGGCTAAGAATGGAGAGAACGTAGTGGTA